>Ga0114967_10001391_pt1 | contig 20263 bp, 12 predicted proteins | sample M_130628_MF_Meta_FD_92639 | JGI IMG/M metagenome (GOLD analysis project Ga0114967, IMG submission 92639) | Freshwater microbial communities from Lake Montjoie, Canada to study carbon cycling - M_130628_MF_MetaG | ecosystem: Environmental > Aquatic > Freshwater > Lake | place: Lake Montjoie... | reverse complement strand
TACTACACAATTTGTAGATAGTTTTGTTAATGCAGGTGCAGTATACATGTATGATTACTTGCCAGTATATAATGAAACTGTAAACAAATCTGGCGCATATGTGTATGCCCAAAGCGTAAACGCACTAAACATTGATTATGGTGCTCAACCATATTATGGTACTGCATTGGATTTTAATAGTACTAATGTGATAATTGGCACACCTGAATTTAGACCGGGATATGATAATGGTCAGGTAGTGATTTATTCAAATAATTTAGGTACACCTGATTGGGCTGTATATCGTAACTCAGCTCCAGTAGTTGACATTGATGCAATTCAAAATGCTCAGTTATATAGTGTATCAACAAACAATACGTTAGATAATTTAGATTATATTGATCCTCTACAAGGTAAGTTGTTGGGCGCAGTACGTGAGAATTTAGATATTGTGTCTAACGCTGATCCTGCAAGTTATAATTCAACAGACACAACTTCAAATGGAGCAATAGTTTGGGGACCAGCTCAGGTTGGCAAATTATGGTTCGACACAAGCACTACAAGATTTGTAAACTATCATCAAAGTGATGATGTAGTTTATAATAGCAAATGGTGGGGTAGGGTTTTTCCTGGAAGTGACGTAAGAGTTTATAGTTGGATTACAAGTAATGTACTACCGATTTCATATCAGGGCCCAGGCACACCTTATAATATTGATGAATATGCTGTACAGTATTCATTGAATAGCACAGGTACACTTGTACCAGTATATTTCTATTGGGTAAGAAACACAAACATTGTATTCACTAAGACAGGTAAAACCTTATCAGATACTATCTGCCAATCATATATTGCAAGTCCAATATCGACAGGTATATCTTACATGGCACCAATACAACCAAATGTATTTGGCTTATATAATTGCGGATCAAACGTTAATGCAACTGATACAGCATTGCATATTGGCTTTGCTACTGGTACAAATGATGACGTATCACACAGTGTTTATAGTTTAATACGTTCTAATTATGCTGATGACTTCTTACCCGGATTGCCTGGAATAGGCGATACGATAGTTCCAGAATCATTGTACAATAGACTATTGGAAAGCTTCAGTGGAGTGGATCAAACTGGCGCAGTCGTCCCGGATCCGTATTTACCAAAACCAGTACAATCAGGTATTCTAGTACGACCTCGTCAGAGCTTCTTCTATAACAGATTTAAAGCATTACAAAACTATGGACAATATGCTAATGAAGTATTAAAGAAATATCCATTATCTGAAACAAGCAGTTTGAAATTCTTGTTCACCGAGGGCGCAATCAATCCTTCTACAGTAGATAATCCAAATTGGCCAGGACTACCGTTACGTTTCTATAATACACAAGATTATTGGGAATTAATTAATTGGTGGGCAGTGGGATATGATGATAATACTAAGGCTGCTATGCTTGTTGAGTCCTACTATGACTTAGCAACATTGAATGCACAATTAGGTTTAATTGTCACTGTTAATAAAAACGGTGAAGGATTACAAGAAACTTATATTTACAATGGCGTAGATTGGGAACGTATTGGCTTACAAAATGGTACAATACAACTTAAGAGTTCATTGTGGGATTATGCTGAAGCAAGATTAGGATTTGGAGATAATTTCTTTGATACTACTCCTTACGATACCTTCCCAAGTGAAGAAACACGCTATATCATTCGTGCTTTAAACGAGGAATTACCTAGCAACTTATTATTAGAGAGAAACAAATTATTAATATTGATGTTCCAATATATTGTTAGTGAAACAATCGAAAGTCAAAATTATCTACCATGGTTAAATAAAACGTCATTCATTGATGTTGCACATACTATACGTGAATTACTACCATTAGAAGTATTTCAAAGTGATAACCAAGATTTCTTATCAGGATACTTGAATGAAGCTAAACCATTCCATGTAGTGATTAAAGACTTCTTATTTAAGTATACCGGTACTGATATATATGATGGTGAAATTACTGACTTTGATTTGCCTGCACAGTACAATACGCAATATCAACAGTATATCACACCTGAATTAGTTTTTTCTAATCCAAACGGCATCAATCAATTCTTACCAGCAGATCCTATCTGGCAAACTCAGCCATATATTAATTGGTATAATAATCAAGGATTGAGTATCACTGGAGTAAACAATTATCCAATTACTACTTTAGCGTCATATCTAACTCTTAACAGTATATCAATGGCTGTTGACAATGTATACGGTTTTCCAACTACCGGTGTTGTATTAATTGGCGAAGAAGAAATTGCATACAGCAGTGTTGATAGAGCATACAGTACATTGAGTGGATTAACTCGTGGAGTTAATGGTACTACTATAACAAATCATATTCCGGGTGAGCAAATTATTATTGATTTGCCACCGATACTATTACTTAATAGTGGTAGAGGTTATTCAGAGCCACCAAAAGTTACTGCATATATCGACACTAGTATATATCCTGAACCAAGACGTGCGGCCATATTACAACCTGTAATGAACCTAGATACAATTTTAAGAATTGATGTTGTTGATCCGGGTGATGGTTATCAAGTATTACCTGAAATTCGTATTGACCCAAGTGCAGTAATATCATTTGCTAGTACTGATGTTGACTTATTGACACACACCATTACATTACAAACACAATTTGTGCAAACCGGTGACTTGGTTAGATATTCTGTTAGTCCAGGAACTACACCTATTGGTGGATTAGACGTTAATCAATATTATTATCTTAGTGTATTAGAAAATAGCCCTTTCTTTGTAATTGCATTGTATACTAATTATGCAGATGCATTGCAGGATCACAATAGAGTAATATTTACAAGCACTGGATCTGGAAGTTACAATAATATATCAGTAAGTGCAAGAGCTAGTTGCGTTTCATCATCTGCACCAATTAGAGAAAACAATATCAGATTAAGATTTGATAGAACAACTTACAATTCAAGAGTTACTGAATGGGCTCCTAATAATTTTTATGGCAGTTTCTATGCAGGATTGTTTAATAACAGTACTCAAATTGCTAGTTCTGCTATAACACTAGAAAGTTCTCAACCACCAATATCTGATATTCTAGCTAGTGCCCAGGGCGCAACTTTTGAAATTCAAAATATTACTAACGACCAAGTTATTGCATGGTCATCATTGGTACGTCAAGTAAGTGAGACAGTAGCCGCAAATGATGCAGTAAGATTAACTTACGATAGCAATCAACCAAATGCTTCTGGATCCACAATTGGTTTCTATGTGGGCATGCCTATTAAGTTTGCCGGCGCCGTAGCTCCAGGAATTATAGTCAACACAACTTATTATGTAGCAGAAATTATCAACGAAAGTGATTTTTCTATCTCTGAGACAGAGTACGGAGCAGTATTACCTTTAACTGACTATACTGTAACGGCCGCCGGCATGACTTGTACAGTAGGTGAAGTAACTAATACTGCTATTGTTACTATTGCATACCCTGGAATATTAGATGTAACTGCGACAGAGCAAACATCTAACTTTATCACAAGTCCAACACTTCCAACTGGTACAGGTGGAACTAGTGGCTTCTATGTTGGTTTACCTGTATACTTTGTTGGTGATGTATTTGGTGGACTAATAGAAAACGATACATATTATATTACAACTATTATTGATAATGAAACATTTACAATATCAAAAACTAATGATCCTTTAATATTGGAAGTTACAGGAACCGTAATTACAGGGAATTTAGTCACAGTAAATTCCACATTGGAACTAAATGTAAATGATCCAATCGTATTTACAGGAACAATGTTTGGTAATCTTCTTGCGGGACAGATTTATTATGTTGCAAGCATTTACAGCGGAACACAAATCACACTATCATCTACTATTAATGGCCCAATTATCATACAAAGTACCGCATCAGGTTCTTGTACATTAACTAGCCAAACAACTACAATACAGTTAACCACTGCTACCGGCACAGTTACAATGAATGTAGGTTTACCAGTAAGTCCTGGGCAAGTAACTGGACAAGAGTTCACTTTCTATCCAACACTGACATTAAATGATACTCCTTATATTGAAGTAACTGGAACAAATGGTAATTTAATATCAAGAAACACAGTGGCTACAACTGATAACGGTGACTACTTATTCTTAAGTGAATTAGATGGCGGATTAACTAACATATACAATAACTTACCATTTACTTTGTCGGAAAATATAGGTGGACTTACTGCAGGTGATACTTATTATGTAGTTACTAACGGAACAATATCAGTAGAAGTTGCAAGTTCATCATCATCTACTAATGAATATACATTAGCTTCAGGTACGTTTACTACTGGTTTCTATGTTGGAATGGCTATTTCATTCTCTGGTGCAATATTTGGCGGTGTAGTTACTGCTGTAACTTATTTTATTAATAGTTTTGTCGGTGGCGGAGACACGTTCACTATAACAGATACAATTGGTGGGAGTGATTTAGTATTAACTACTGATAACGGACAAATGACTTTGGCGGTAGATAATCCATATATCACGTTAACAGATACATTAGGTAATCCTGCAATAGCATTGACTAATGATATACGAACTGTTTTATTTGAACAAACACCAACATCTGCCCCTTCATTCAATATAGGTAATATGTTGGGTGGATATATCATACAGATAGTCGATCAGGGTTCTGGATATACTTTTGATAATACAGTTACTATTTCCGGTTCTGACTTAGGCGGAACAAGCCCATTGAATGATTTAGTATTGACAGTTAGTGCAATTGATGTAATAACAGCTAATGCTAATCCAAACTATGACTTCTTATTACCTATTGAATCATATGGCAATATAACAGGTATGATAGGATCGGGTACCCCAGCTGGTATTGTAAATCAGTTTTACTTAAAAGTTATTACTGCAACACAATGTGAAGTTTATGCTGACGCATTAATGACTATACCAGTTAATGGCATAACCTTAGCAAGTGAATACACATTGGGTGATTATACATTCTTACCAGAACCATTCTGGTTCGATCAAAGTATTGTTAGATATAATAACCAAGTATGGCAATGTATTATTAGTAACAATGACAACGAATTCATATTAGGTAAGTGGGAATTACTAGACAGTGGTAGTAGAAAACTTAATGAGCTGGATCGTATTGTGGGTTACTACAAACCTAGCAAAACTAATACTGATGCATGGAATCAATATTTAAACATGCCGGGTAGTGATTTAACACAATTGATTAAAGGTATTACATATCCTAATGGAACATATTTTGGTAATGCGTTTGCACCTGAGGATCAGTATACATTGGATACAATATTAACGGATCAACCCTTCTATCCTACTTCAGTTGATACAGTATCTATTACGTGGAATGGTATCAAGTATGTGGGAGCCGTTAACACACCCGACTACACAGCAAGTATCATTAATACAAATACAACTGATTGGGTAATCAATAAGTTAGTTAATATACCAATAAATGCTACTGATATAACATATCAAAATGATATGTTTGTGATGACATCTACTAATCCTGCGACACCAATTTATATTAGTAATGATGGTATAACTTTTACTACCACAGGTGGTGCATATACGCCGTTTGATGCGACACCTTTCGCCATAAACAACTTTGATTCCACTTCGTTGTCTGTAGACAGTACATCATTATCTAGTGTATCATATGGTAATAGTGTTTGGGTAGCAGTTGGTGAAAACATCGTAACATCAAGTGACACATTCGAATGGAGTCAAACTGATGCATTTATCAACGGGTTAACTAATAATCTTAATAGTGTTACATATGCAAATATGACCAGCTATGTTGGATTTGTTGCTGTAGGTAAAGGGCAAGAATATGAAGGGATTACTGTACAAAATGTAAACCTTATTAAGTTAAGTACAGATGGTTATATATGGACTAGTGTACCTACTGTAACATCTAAAGGATTTAACGGAGTAACATCAAGTGCAACACAGTTAATAGCAGTGGGTGAAGATGGTGTAATTTATACGTCATTGAATGGTGCAAATTGGACAGGTGTTAATGAAACTAATATCCTTAGCGTAAATTCAAGTACCAATATTATTAATGTTGGTAGCACATCTGGTTTCCAAATAGGTGACACAGTTAAATTTACAACATCATTTAACGTCATTGTAGCTGGTACAGGATATACCATCAGTGATATTATATCTGCTACTCAAGTGGAACTAACATCAGTTACATTAAATAGCACTAATCCAACTAGTACAACATACATGTATTATTCTCCTGTAGGGGAAACATTGAATGATGTGTTGTACGCAAATTCATTGTTTATGGCAGTGGGTGATAATGGAACTATTAGAACATCTACCGATGCTTATACCTGGGTCGATCAAAACAGTGATGTAGTAGAAAACTTAAACGGTCTAACATACAATAGTGATAATAATGAATGGATTGTTGTAGGTGATAATAATACCATTATCACTAGTGTAGATGATGGTATTACATGGATAGCATCGTCATTATTTGCAACTGATCCTACTATATATGATGTTGTAGGCGACCCGTTCATGTCAGGATATGGCCCTGAAGAATTGGTTCCGGGTATTGTAACTGATAACTTAGCAATGATAGTTACAACTAGACCGGGAACTGATTGGGATGCACAACTTTATGCCCATGTTGGATACAATGTTGTCTCTACGGAAATAACACCTACACTTGGTCAATTAGAATTTTCATTCAATTTGATTGTTGAAAATCCTGCAAGTATGTCATTGTTTGACATTGATCCTTCTACAAACTTGAGCACTAGAATATATGACTTTACTGTTGACTGGGTTAATAAAATAATAACATTAGGTTCAGCATTGGATGCACCAAATGTATTACGTTTAGACTTATACGAAGTTGGTAATGGTGATCAATTAGTTAAATCAAACTCACAAGTTATACCGTTTGTTAATAATATTACTACTGGTTTTGTTGAGATGCTGTTGAATTGCAATTATTCTGCAAATAGATTTAATGGTTCGGGTGTAATTAGATTAAACACTGATCCTAGACAAGTTACTGCAATTGAAACGGACTCATTGGATAATGGTATTGTATGTACTTCTGTAGATTATTTTACAGTTAATTCAGCTATTACATTCCAAGGAGATGTGTTTGGAGGTATTGAAACTGGAACAACTTACTATGTAAAAACAGTTAGTAATGTAACTAATAAAATAACAGTATCAACCACACTGCCTTCAGGTATTGCAGGACCCACATTCCCAGTAACGTCTGATACTGGGACAATGCTAGTTAACATTCGTGCTGAAAACGGTGATGTTTGGACAGATCCTATCGTCATTCATAACGGTACAAATCTTGTATTAGGTCAGCAAGGTATTATATCTGAAACTCAAAGTGGAACCAATACTGTAATCGTTAACACAACTGATAACTATGCTGTTGGCGACAAAGTTATATTCAGCGATGCGATTGAAATTGGTACATTTACTGGTTCTGGAATCACAGCACAAACAACATATTATATTACTTCAATTGATACTGCAAATAATGCATTTACAATATCAACTAGTATAGGTGGTTCTGATGTAGTATTAGCAGACACCGTTGGTATAGCATTATGTGTAACAAATGATTATGCAATCACTATAGCAGATCAGGGTATAACTGCAAAGCTTGTATATTCTAGTCAATATAATCAAAATGATGATTTTGTAGTTCTATCAATATTTGGCGAAACTGCACCTACACAGTATGGTTACACAGTTCCGGAAATTGAAGTATTCAACTTAACAAATACTGGTACAGAATTTACACTAACCAATTATGTAAGTAGTGATAATCCAGATAATGCTATTGTTGAATATGACGGCAAACGATTGGTGAATAATTCAGATTACACAATTGATGCAGGAACAAACACTCTTAATTTAACATTTACTCCTGAGGTGGGTAAAACTGTAGCGGTTACTTCTTATAACTTAACTGATAGACAGTATTTGATTACTACGTTTGGTGGTACATTCTCTGGATCACAAACCGTATCTGTTACTGCAATAACATCAACGCACAGTGTAGGTACATATGATGAAGACAGTCCAAATACTTATACATATGATGAAGACACCCCTGACATTGTTCCATTCGACATGGTGTTGGATTATTTGACATTAACCGGGACCGAAGATACATCAGTGTTGACTGTCAATGATGCTATTAGATTTACAGCCCCAACAGTTGGTGGAATTGTTCCAGGACAAGTATATTATGTTACTCAAATTTTAAATTCGACTGAATTTACTATATCAGAAACATTAGGAGGTGAAGCGTTCACATTAACAACTGACACCGGTTCAATGATTGGTGTTACTAACCCACCAACAGTTGCTAATATAACTGCTATTAACAATGCAATATCTGCACCAACAACTTCTACAAATATTAATGATACTACAGCTCCTAATACTATTACAGGTATTAGTACAGCAGGATTCCAAGTCGATCAACCAATCACATTCAAGGATACAACTGGTGCAGGTTTTGGTAATGTATTAGCAGATGGTACTATATATTATGTATCCAATGTTATCAATAGTACTGACTTTGAAGTTTCTGAAACAATAGGTGGTCCTTCAATTACAGTCACTACTGCGAGTGGTTCAATGATAGCATATGTTGGTGGAAACCCTGCAGTAACAGTTACTACAGGTATACCGCATAACTTAAATGAAAACGACATTGTTAGAATTGATGGAGTAAATGGATCTACTGAACTAAACAATAATATCTATTATGCAAAAGTCATTACACCAACACAAATTGGTTTATACTACAGTGCATATGATCCTATCATTACTGCTGAAAACTTACCAGTAACACAAGTATCATCTTATACCGGTGGTGGCTTTGTGTGGTTAGATAAGACATTTACATTAGTTACTACAACTATTTCAGAAACTACTGCGTCAAATAGTCACATAACTGCTGAATCAACATCTAACTTAGTACTGGATACACCAATTATATTCACAGGAACTACTTTTGGTGGGATTCAATCAACAGTAATTGGTGGTGATTTTATTATAGGTAGCACATATAGAATTATATCAACGGGTGATACTGATTGGGTGTCAATAGGATCATTAAGTAATGATTCGGGAACTAAGTTTGTAGCAACAGGTACTGGTAGTGGTACAGGTACTGCGACTGCAATTTATTATGTCCACAGTATAGATTCCGAAACAGAATTTACAATTTCTGCAAAGCAATATGGTGATAAATTCATATTAACAAACAGCACAGGCTCATTGAATGCCACTCAGTGGGAGCAGGATAATGTCGATAGATTATGGGTAACAGTAAATGGTTATCGTATTCCATCAAGCGCATTGTATTTGAACCCGCAAAACAACCTAAGCATATTGACTGTTATACAATCGGGAGATGTAGTGCTTATTACAAGTATGATACCATCAGCTACGCCAAATGAATTAATATATGTTCAGACTGTTAATAAGTCTGGAATACAAACAATATTCCGTGCAAATTCATTGACTAGAACATGGTTGAATTATGGATTACAGAATGTAGATGACACTATCTATTTGGAAGATGTTTCCAGAGTAACTGAAACTATTGTACAAAATGAGACAGCGCCGGCTGTTGTTGATAATACAATGAGTATTGGTCTTGAGGGAAATAGAAACTCAATTTCTCAGGTTATTGTTTACAATAATACTACCGAACTACTGATAGACCCTGCAGATTATAGTATTGTAATTATAAATGTGGCTCCTACTCTTGATATAAACATTGATCCATTAAATCCTGCAATTACTGTAGGAGATAGCCTAACCGTAACAGTTATTTTGGGCAACTTGATTTATATTAACGGAGAGCAGATACGTTTCACTACTGTAAATTTTGCACTTAATACATTGTCAGGATTGCAACGTGGGGCTAACGGTACAGGAGAACAAGATTATATTCCTAAATATACAGAAGTTTACAGTATATTAGCATCTAATGTATTACCTGAACTTTATAATGGATTTACTTGGAATTCTTACAATTATAATCTAGTTGAAGGTGATCCTTTACAGATTAGTGAGACATTCCCTGCAACATTCTTAAATGCTGATGTTCCCTGAAAGATAAATAAGTAAATGAATAATACACAAGACAATAAACAAAATCCTCAGGATTTAAAGGCTGAAGTCAAGCCCAATGAATCCGGTGGGTTTTATTTCTCATCTTTTCTAAAAATTACAGATCCAGAAACTAAAGAAGTTTTGGTTCAAACACGGGGCGATAACTAATGTCAGTAATAACACTATCATATAAAGTAGAGGGTTTTCTAAAGATTTACGACCCTAATAGCGGAGAAGTACTAGTAGATAAGCATAATGCTATCAACTATGAAAATATGTCAGAAGCTATTGCTGACACATTAAGTAGTCGTGGTTACGGAGAAATCTATCAAATGGCATTTGGTAACGGTGGTGCGTCAGTTGACGAAACCGGAGTTATCACTTATTTGCCACCAAATACAACAGGTCAGAATGCGGCACTATATAATCAAACTTACGCTAAAATTGTAGATGATACTAGTGTTTTCAATCTAGACCCTACAAGAAATAAAATGACTGTATCACACACAACAGGCCGTGTATATACAGATATTTTGGTACAATGTTTACTAGACTACGGCGAGCCGTCAGGTCAAGCGGCATTTGACAACAGTACGCAAACTGATTCTAGCTATATTTTTGACGAACTGGGTTTATTAGCAAACTATGGAACTGACAGTAACGGAAATGTTATAACACGCTTATTGACACACGTTATTTTTCACCCCGTCCAAAAGAGTTTAAATAGACAAATTCAGATAGATTATACAGTTAGAATCCAAGCACTAACGAATTTAGTGACAATTTAAGATAAATAAAAGAGAACACCGGAGTAATTCAACATGGCATATACAATTGTAAAAAGTGATGGAACAGTACTAACAACCATTGCTGACGGTACCATAAATACCACTAGTACTTCCGTAGGACTTCCTGGAAGAAACTTTGCTGGTTATGGTCAAACATTGGACACAAATTTCGTACATCAACTAGAAAATTTTGCAGATACTACACCCCCTGCAAACCCATTAACCGGGCAGTTATGGTATAACACAAACGCTAATACTTTATATGTTTGTCCAACAGACGGATTGTCAAACGCAAATGCTTGGGTTTCATTGGCGGTAAGTTCTGCAAATTCTACATCTACTTTTGGTGCAGTTCAAGTTACAGGCAATGTGTCAGCAGGTAACGTTACCGCAGTTACTAATGTTTCTGGTGCCAATGGTTTATTCACTAACATTTCTGTAACTTCTACCGCAAATATCAGTTCAGGAACTGCAAATATTGGTACAGGCAACATTGGTACATTAAATACACAAGTTATCAGTGCAGGATCACAATCAACCGCAGTGACCTTAACAGGTGTGTTAACTCAAAATGGTGCAGGTACTGCAAACAGTATTTCTGGTACAAGCATGTGGGTAACCGGCGGTAATTTAGTAGTAGGTGGAATAGGCAGTCCATTAGGTATTAGAACAGACGGCTATTATTATGCAAACGGCACTGCAATTAGTTTTGCTGGATCATATGCAAATAGTAACGTATCGGCATTTCTTCCAGTATATAATGGTGCAATACTTGCAACTACCGTCACACTTTCAACATTAACAACTGGTTCAAATGTAACAGCAGGTACTCTTACAGGTAACTTCACACTAAGTTCAGGTTCACGTTTACAAGCAACTTATGCTGACTTAGCAGAACGTTTTGAGGCTGATGCATATTATGATGCAGGCACAGTTGTTGAATTAGGCGGTGATAAAGAAATTACTGCTGTTCAATATGAATTAAGCGAAGAAGTATTTGGTGTTGTATCAGATACAGCGGCTTATCTAATGAACTCTGGTGCTGGTACAGACCAAACACACCCTCCAATCGCGGTCGGCGGTCGAGTTCAAGTTAAAGTAGAAGGCAAAGTTAAAAAAGGTCAACGACTTGTTTCAGCAGGCAACGGTATTGCACGTGCGGCAAAATCGGGAGAAGCAACAGCCTTTAACATTATAGGTCGTGCTTTAGAAGATAAAACAACAAATGATGTAGGCACAGTAGAAGCCTTTGTTAAAATTAATTAAGGATAATAAATGACGTACGCACAATATGGATCAATAGCAGCCGCAGATTATAATACTCTAGTGGGCACTAATCCGAATACAACATCCGGTACACTAAACACAGTTTGGTCTACTGGTGGCTCATTGACTGGTTACGGTCAAACCGCCGAAGCGACTGTTGCGGCAGGTGATTCTGTCACGGCAGCTAAATGGGCTAACCTTGTAACTAAAACTCAAAACTCAGCTACGCATCAAGGAACATCATTATCTACTGTTACTTCTCCTGTAGCGGGTGGTTTAATTGCATATCAATCAAACATTCCTACTAACTTAACATCAATTTTTACTAGTAGATTGAATGCCGCAACTCAGGGCGCAACTGGTTCTAATGCTGTCGTATATGGCAGTAGTTGGCTTAACGCTCTTACTTTTACTCAAACTGTGACGTTTGCTAATGGCGATGCCGCACGTTATTTCTTTAACTCAGGTGGTCAATTAAAAATTGTATGTACTCACGCCGCAACATCAGGCGCCGGCAATACATTGTTCAATAATTTGGTGGCTAACGTGGGTACAGTTGTAATGTCAGCGCCAACATCAGGTACAATTACAGTTGCTTCTACATCATACAATGGTATAACTAAAATTGGTGGTGGTGCAGGTGGTGGTAATACAATTAGTACTAATAGTGGATATTATGCTATGACTACTAGTAATGCTAACGTATTCACACAAGTTGCCGGTACTGGTGGAACATACGTCAATACATTTATTCGTATTATCGCTAAATCAAATGGTACAGTTGGTAGTAACGGTGACGTTGGTAATGTTATTACACTATACACTGTTTGGGATGAAGTTCCAGATGGTCTTACAGTAGGTTCAGGCTCTACTGTTACGCTTACAGCAGTAGCTCCGGAAACAACTAATCTAGCCAATACTTGGGGTACAATTTCTCTATCTGGATCAGTATCAGGCTCATAATTTTTTCTGAGGTCTTTGTATCTATCTAAATACTCTTAGGAGATTACATGGATACAAAGACTTTAATTACCGAAGCCAAAGCCCGCTTCAATCACAATTCAGCAAAAGCTTATCTAAAAGACAAATACGATAGTAAATTAACCGTTGCCGATCAAAACGGGTTGTGGCGTGCCGATTTGGAAACTATAAACTTCTTAAATTCATCAACTGATAATGAAGTAGTTCTTATGGATAGTTTTGATAGCCCGGTAAAGGTAAACAGACAAATACTGTTAGATAAACTTAATCAAGTATATAAAACAACTATGGAAGAATGGCACTCTGAGTGGGCTGAACTAGAGAAAAAAAGATGAGTAAGGGCGTAATCTTATTTGCGTTTAACTCGCCCAAATTTAATTACTATGATATGGCTGTGGCGACAGCTAAACGTGCTAACCACTTTTTAAATTTACCTGTAACTATTGTTACAGATGAAAGTTCTATTCCTTCTCAACCTGATTATGTATTTGATAAAACAATACTAATCTCACCAGATACAAGCAACAAACGAGATAAAGGTGTTTGGATTAATAAAGGTAGATATCAAGCATTTGAATTAAGCCCATATGATGAAACTTTATTATTAGATACAGACTATCTAATCAATTCGTCTGCTCTATTAAAAACTTTTGAGCTACCTACTGATTTCTGCTGCCATGATAATACTCATTTTTTAATGGCTCATAAAGAACCTCAAGAAATGTTAAGTAACTATAGTTTTAAAACATTGTGGGCTACTGTTGTTAAATTTAATAAAACCAAACGAGTAGAGAATATATTCCAATCAATTAAAATGGTTCAAAACAATTACGAACACTATGCAAATTTACATAGTTTTATTGTGTCACCTTATCGTAATGACTACGCTATAACATTAGCAACACGAATTGCAAACGGAAACATGGGTATAAAAGAAGATATTATACCCTGGAATTTAGTGCATGTGGGGAAAAATACAATGGTTCATAAGATTACTGATAATACATTTAATACAGAATATACTGTAATGTATGATAATTGGAATAGAGGTAAAATCCGTAAAGAATATATTATTGTTAAAGATATGGATTTTCACGTTATGAATAAAGAAAACTTTTTGGAGTTGGTATCATGACCAGAGGTTTTGTAATCATGGCACAAGATATTGAGAATTCAACTACTTATTATAACTGTGCTAAAGCATTAGAAGGTAGTATAAAACGAGTTATGCCTGAAGCTAACATAACTATTATTACTAATAGTATGTTACCATATGGGGATCAAGTACCTGATACTAATTGGAAATTGCAAAATGATTGGCAAGTATATGATGCTAGCCCGTATGATGAAACTATTAAACTTGAAGCAGATATGTTTATGCCAAGAAACATAGACCATTGGTGGGATGTACTAACCCATAAAGATATAGTAGTATCCAGTTGTATTAGAAATGTTAAACAAGAAATATCAAGCATTAGAGCCTATCGTAGATTCATAGATGATAATTCTTTGCCAGACGTTTATAATTCAATTACTTATTTTAAAAAATCTGATATTGCTAAGAAGTTTTTTGAAATTGTAAAAGATGTATTTGAAAATTGGGAAGAATATAAAGCTACGTTGAAATGTAACCCAAATGAAATAGTAACTACTGATTGGACATATGCAATTGCGTGTCATATTATGGGCGTTGAAAACACTACCATGCCTATGTTTAACGAAATGTCTATGGTTCACATGAAACAATTTATTAATGATTGTCCTACAGAAAATTGGACAGATACTTTTGTGTATGAGTGTTTACCTAATCAGATTAGAATTCAAACAGTTCCACAACAATATCCTTTTCACTATCATATAAAGAATTTTAGTGATAAAATATTAGAAAGTATGTTATGAGTGCAGAAGAACAACTAGAGTATGTAGTTATATGGGAACAACCTAAAATGGAACCACCTGAGTTCAGATTATATTACGATGAGAATGGGGCTGTAATATGCTATACCGGTGATAAGTCAGTGACCGGCAATTACATTGTAATTGATGCATTAACTTTCGCAGCCGCAAGACCAGACTTAAGAGTTATAGATGGTAGATTGTCAACTGCCGGCCCTAAATCAGTTGTATATAAGTTAATGCCTAATAGGGATGAAGGTATAGAATGTATAGCAGAAGATATAAGCATTATAGCTGATAGCTCATATGACGGTAAAACAACAAAATGGAAATTAAACATATATGAACTCGAATGATATCATTGATGTGGCAGATTTGGATTGTATATATCTTAGTTATGATGAGCCGCAGAAAGAAGAATTTTGGCTTAAGATTAAGAATATGGTACCGTGGGCTAAACGTGTAGATAATGTTAAAGGAAGTGATGCGGCACATAAAGCAGCCGCCGAAGCAAGTGATACAGAACGTTTCATCTTAATTGACGGTGATAACATGCCTGATGAAAAGTTCTTCAACATGCAATTAGATTTCACTGGAAAAGATTCTACATATCAACTAGCACAGTTTCGTTGGAAAGCCACTAATAGTATCAATGGATTGCGTTATGGTAATGGTGGAATGAGTAGTTGGACAAAAACTTATGTGATGAATATGAAAACACATGAGAACCAAACTGACGGTGATGAAACACGTATTGCTGACTTTTGTTTAGACAGCAAAGATAACTTGTACTGGGCTATGCATGATTGTTATAGCACAACCTACCCTAATCACACACCGTTTCAAGCATGGCGTGCAGGCTTCCGTGAAGGTGTTAAGATGAGTTTAAATCGTGGTGCTAGACCGACAGTCGGTGAATTTAAAGAAATAGTAGCAACACGTAACTTAAACAATTTAACAGTTTGGCATAATATCGGTGCTGATGTAGACAATGGCTTGTGGGCTATTTACGGCGCACGATTAGGTACATACATGACTATGTTAACTGAGTGGGATCCTCATAATGTACAATGGTTTGATAACTATACTGTATTATGGGAAGAACATTCACATAGAGATCCAGAAAAAGAAGCAAACCTATTAGGCGAAGCATTACATGATAAGCTAGGCTTACCAATGTGCATACATAATGCAGAACAAAGTAAGTTCTTCAAACGACACTATCTAGCCGATAAATATAACATTGATCCTTTATTGAAAGAGATGGATGTTATTAGAAAAATAGAAGGATGGTAATGCAACACGAATATATTAAATTAGCACATAGTAACCCTACACATGAAGATTGGTTTGTAGTTAATTGGTGCTTGGGTAACACTTGTAATTTTGAATGTAGTTACTGTCCAGATGATTTACATTCAGGTAGTATTAAGTGGCCTGAAATAGAACAGATTAAACAATTTATGACCAGAGTAGCTGAACAAGTTGCTCCTAGAAAAGTATATTACGAATTAACAGGTGGTGAAGTAACCTTATATAAAAACTTTACTGAGATTTGTCAACATGCTACTGCACTTGGTGCTAAGGTAGGATTAATTAGCAATGGTAGTAGAACATTACGTTGGTGGGAAGATAACAAACAATATTTTGACCATGTATGTTTAAGCTTTCATCCTGAGTTTGCTGATGCTGACCATTTTGTAGAAGTAGTTAAGTTACTGCATAATGATGTTAGAACACATGTGAATATTATGATGAGCCCTGACAAGTTTGATTTTTGCTATGCGATTGCAAATAAAGTTAAAACTATAGGTGATATCAGCATGGCTTTACAACCATTAATACATGACTTTGGTGATACATTGTTTGATTATGACGACTTTCAGAAAAAGATTTTTGATAAACAACATGAACTAATTGTTAAACATATAAAATATACTAAATCATTTGATTACTACCGCGGTGCGATGAAAATGGTTAAAGAAGATAGTACTGAGATTGTATCCAGCGCACACAGATTCATTAGTCAGAAAACGAATGACTGGAGTGGATGGAAATGCTATTCTGGTGTAGAACAAATTGTAGTAGATTTGTCTGGTGACGTGTTTAGGGGATGGTGTAAAGTTGGTGGCAAGATTGGTAATATTTTTGAGAATTTTGAAGTAACAAAAGATCCAGTTATATGTAATAAAACAATGTGTCATTGCAATTTTGATATTATGAGTACGAAAGAATTATGAGCAATCCATTAGATACAATATGCGATTTGAAATGGAATTATCCTATATTCGGTATGGATAGAGGTGAATTCAGAAGTTGCTGTAGGACACCAACAGACTTAGTAACTGAGAATGAATTACAAGAGTTTGGCGTTGATGCTTTCTTAAACTCACCCAAGCAACGGCAAGAACGTTTAGACTTAATTCAAGGTAAAAGAACTGAAGCCTGTGTTAGTTGCTGGCGATTAGAAGATTCAGGAATACAAAGTCCTCGTCATCACCCTAAACAAATGTGGTGGCAATTAATCAAATCTAAACAAGTTTTACCTAGCGAATACAGTGAAGAAAAATTATCATTAGAATTGAGTAAAATCAATGATATTAATCATCCAGCATTGTATAGCTACAAGCCATACATGTTAGAAATTAGCATGGGTAATACGTGTGATTTGAAATGCATGTACTGTAGTCATCACTATTCTACTCAATGGGCTACTGAACGTATTAAGTACCATGAGATAACACAAGAACAGTATGATAGAGAATTCCCCAAAGCACCTCCTAGCTTTGATGGTAAGTTTTGGGAATGGTTCAATGCAAATGGTCGTTATAGTATTACACGTTTGGGGTTGATAGGTGGTGAGCCACTCATTATGCCTGAGTTCTATACTTTTATGGATAAGGTTATTGCCAGTGTTGAAGAAATCAATGACCAGCGTAAAGAGAAGATTACATTATGGATTGTAAGTAACTTTAATACTCCTTCTAACTATCTACAAAAGGTAATGCAATATCTACCAAAAATTTCAAAAGTCTTTAACTTAGAGATATTGGGTAGTATGGAAAGTGTTGGAGATAAAGCTGAGTATATTCGTAACGGAGTAAGTTGGGAACGATTCACTAACAACATTGATACGATATTAAGTAACAAAGATTTAGAGTTTGACTTTGGGTTCATTATGAGTGTCAACGCATTAAATGTAACTAGTAATAAAGATTTTATAGCTTATACAAAACAATTGTATGAAAAGCACGGACGTCCAGTGACATTAAAGCAAAACTTAGTTAGTTTCCCTAGCTGGCAAAGCCCTATGATTTTGTCACAAGACTTTATTCCATATATAAAAGATACTATACAATATCTAAATGATAATGCTGATTCAATGCCACCCGTAAAAGATTCGTTAGGTACCTGGTCAGCCTATGCTAAATTTTTGCAAACTATTATTGACGGCATTAACAATCAATCGATTGATAGATTAAATGACAGAAAGAAATTTCCTGAGTGGTTTGACACGTATGATACACGTAGGGGATTAAAGTTAACTGATACTTTCCCGGAGTATACAGATTTTTATAACATGTGCAAGGCATTAAATGGATAAAAAAGTTTTTCAACCATTCATAAAGAATGATGACGGTAAGTATTCTTGGATGTGGTATACAGCAGAATATTTAGATAAAACATATGATTTTAAATTAATGCCAATCATTGTTGAAGCAAAAAAACATGAAGGTGATAAAAGCTATCAACCTACTTACACTGAGAATCTACGTAAAGAAGTTCCTGATAATTTCTGTCTATACCCGTTCAGTCATTTTCAGTTAGACCCTGATGGTAGAGCAAGACCATGCTGTAAGTATAAAGTAGGAGATCCTACTTGGCAAAAAGATGTACCTAAATTACCGGATGTAGATATTGGTGAATTGTGGGAACAACCTGAATTTCAAACGTTACGTGACCAATTCTTAAAAAATGAAAGACCTACTGGATGCAAAGCATGTTGGGATGAAGAAGCCGCCGGCATTAAAAGTATGCGCCTACAGAGAGAAGAAGGTGGACAACAACATCCTTGGATGACATTCTTTAAGCATGTTCCTAGACTTTATCCAAAGAGTTTGGACTTAAAACTAAGCAATCTGTGTAATTTAAAATGTAGAATATGTACTCCGTTTCTAAGTACTCAGTGGATGAAAGAGATTATAGACCTAGAGGTTAATGACATGGGAGATGTTAAAACCTTTACTCGCAACTCACGTGAAAAGTTTTCAGAAAACCCATCCAATGAAGAAATATTAAAACTATGGGCACCTACTATTGATTATTTAGAATTCTATGGCGGTGAGCCATTGATGCAACAGGAACACGATAAGATACTGCGTATTGTGAATGAACACGGTAAACCAGAAAATACTGGATTATATTACAACACAAATGGTACTATATGTGATGAAGAATTCTTTAAGTTGTGGGCACCATTCAGAGAAGTTATTATGAACTTCAGCATAGATGACATTGGCCCACGCTTTGAATATCAACGAAAAAATGCTAAATGGGATGAAGCATTATCTAACATTAAACAATATAAAGAACTGGCTACCAAATATAATGTCAACATGACATTGCGTTTCTACACAACAGTTGGTATATTAAATGTATATTATCTAAAAGACTTCTTTGAGTTTATTAAAGAATATGACATGAAAGTGTTATTGAATTTAGTACACTATCCCCATCACTATTCTATTGTTAATCTTCCCAACGAAACGAAAGACGTTATTAAAGAAAAACTACTATCTGTTGATGTAAATGGCTTACTCGCTGAATGGTCCCCCAACATTGACAATATAATTAATTTCATGTATGGAGCAGAATGCAATATGGAATTGTTAAAAACATTCTTCCATAAAACACAAATCCACGATGAATATCGCAATGAATTGTTTAGAGAGACCTTTCCTGAATTATATGAATTATTAAAACAATATGAAAACTGATACATTTTGTGTTTTACCCTGGGTTAACTTATCAACTGATGTTAATGGATCATTGCGCCCTTGTTGTAAATTTGCACAACCCAACCCTTCAAATGAATACCAACTTCCTAACATGAAAGAAGGTATACTTGATGATTTATGGAATGACCAACGCTTTCAAAATT
>Ga0114967_10001389_pt1 | contig 20269 bp, 19 predicted proteins | sample M_130628_MF_Meta_FD_92639 | JGI IMG/M metagenome (GOLD analysis project Ga0114967, IMG submission 92639) | Freshwater microbial communities from Lake Montjoie, Canada to study carbon cycling - M_130628_MF_MetaG | ecosystem: Environmental > Aquatic > Freshwater > Lake | place: Lake Montjoie... | reverse complement strand
GTGCCATGCTCTGACCACAATTTTTTTTCAAATAATTTTGGATTCTTTGCAATCACGTGATTTGCAGCAGCCAAAATACTTTGGCTTGAGCGATAGTTCTGCTCGAGCTTGACCAATCGAATCTGAGGGTAATCCGTGGTGAGCTTCGCAAGATTTTCAATGGTTGCACCACGCCACGCATAAATAGCCTGATCGTCGTCACCCACAGCCGTAAACATGGCACGGGGGCCCGTTAACCACTGCACCAAGCGATACTGACAGACGTTCGTGTCTTGATACTCGTCCACTAATAAATAACGTACGCGTGCTTGCCATTTTTCTCGCACCGGGGCTTCACGCTCAAAAATTTGCGCTGGTAACGCGATCAAATCATCGAAGTCCACAGCCTGATAAGCAGCGAGCGTCGCGTTATAGCTACGATAGACGCGTGCTGCCTCGACTTGGCTGGCGCTCGCAGCCAGGGCAGCCGCTGCGTCAGGATCAATCAAGCCATTTTTCCAAAGCGAAATTGTTTGCTGCACAGCGCGCAGGCGTGCGCGATCGGTCGTCGCCAATAAGTCTTGCACGATCGCCATCGCGTCATCTGAATCAAAGATGGAGAACTGCGGCTTCAGGCCCGCATACTGCGCTTCTTCGCGCAAGATGCGAACACCAAGAGAATGAAAGGTACTGATGGTGAGCCCTTTGGCTAGAGCCGGATCGACCAAGCGCTTGACACGGTCATCCATCTCGCGGGCGGCTTTATTCGTGAAGGTCAAAGCAACAACATTGCGCGCCTTGTAATCACAGTCGCGCAACAGATACGCTATCTTTTGCGTGATGACTCGTGTTTTTCCTGAGCCCGCACCTGCCAAGACTAAGCAGGGTCCATCAAGATATAAAACCGCCTCGCGCTGCGTCGGGTTCAGCCCATTTGTTGCAAATGTTGACATAGCACCGTATTAAATTTCGAGTGGATCTACCTCAAGCTGCCATCGCACGCGACGTGCATCAGGCTGCTCGGGTAGTAATTTAAGCCAGTGTCGCAGCAACAATTGCAACGCAGGGCGATTAGTAGATTCAAGTAGCAACTGGGCTCGACACATATTGTCGACACGCACGATTCGTAACGGCACGGGGTCGTATAAAGTCAGTACGGCTTCAGTCTGATAGTGCGCAGATAATTCGCTGGCTAACTCACGGGCACCACGCAAAAAATCAAGCGCTGGCGTGAGTTCGCGCGCTTCAGCGCTTAGCAGCGCCTGATACGAAAAAGGCGGCAACGCAGCCGCTTGCCGCTCTTGTAATGAGTGTCGTGCAAAGCCAGCGTAATCGTGCTTAAGCAACGCCTGATAGACCGCTTGCTCTGGATAGCCCGTTTGCACAATCACTTCGCCGTGTCCGCTATGACGGCCAGCACGCCCAGCAACCTGCATGAGCTGTGCAAACAAGCGTTCTGGGGCCCGAAAGTCTTGCGAAAATAGCATGGCATCAGCGTTTAGTACGCCAACCAAGCCAAGATTTGCAAAGTCATGTCCCTTGGCCACCATCTGCGTACCCACCAAAATATCGACTTCTCCGGCATGGACGCTAGCAAAGAGCGCTTGGGCTGAGCCTTTTTTACGAGTGCTGTCGGCGTCAATTCGTACCACCCGTGCGCCCGGAAACAGCTCGGCGAGATGCTCTTCGACCCTTTGCGTGCCTCGACCCATCGGTTGTAAATCTTGATCACCGCAGTCTGGACACGCCTTTGGCACATTTTGTGCAAATCCACAATGATGACAGTGCAGCTGCGCGCGTTGCGCCGTCAGTCGATGCAAGACAGTAAAAGTTGTGCACCTTGTGCACTGACTCACCCAGCCGCACGAATTGCAATGTAATGCAGGTGCGTACCCCCGACGGTTTAAAAATATCAATACCTGTTCGTTATTTGCAAGCCTCGCACGCATGGCCTCTACAAGATGGGGCGACAAGCCGTGATCCATCTGCAGGCGACGCGTATCGACCAAGCGCACCGAGGGTAAGGTCACCGCGCGCGCGCGAGAGGGTAGATCTAGCCTTTGGTAGATTGATTTTTCAGCGTTGGCCCAGCTCTCAAGTGATGGAGTCGCAGACCCCAATACGACTGGGATGCCCAAATCATGCGCCCGCCAGACCGCAAGGTCTCGTGCAGAGTAACGCAACCCATCCTGTTGTTTGTAAGAGGGATCATGCTCTTCATCCACAACGATCAACCCGAGGTCGTCAAGCGGCGCAAAGATGGCTAAGCGGGTACCAAGCACAATACGAGCCTCGCCGCTTTGTACACGCAACCAAGCGCGTAAGCGCTCCCCATCCGAAAGCGCACTGTGCATGACTGCAACACCGCTCACGCCCGCGACCGGCTCAAGACGCGCCCGTAATGACTGCTCAAATTGCGGCGTGAGATTAATCTCAGGCACCAACATCAACACGCGTTTGCCGCGCGCCAAGGTCTGTGCGGCCGCATGCAAATACACCTCGGTTTTGCCGCTGCCGGTCACCCCATAGAGCAAAAAGGTTTTGAAACCCTTTGCGGCAGTGAGCGCTGTGACCGCTTGTTCTTGCTGGCTGTTCAGTTGGGGTACGACTGAGGTTGCCGTAGCCTCTTGTTGAGAAGCGCGGCGTTTAGCAAGACGCACCACAGGGCCTGCGCCCGAGCGCTTGCCCTGATAAGAGGGTACGCTACGCAGAGGCATCGGCAGCGCCGGCAAAATCACTTCGCCTAACGGCCGTTGATAATATTCAGCGGCGAAAGTGGCGAAATGCAGCCAACTTGAGCTCAAAGGCGCGATATCTTTCAACACGGCCAGCACATCTTTGACCTTGCTCGGGTCACAGCCGGGCACCTCTGGCAAGCAAACAACCACGCCAATCATCTTGCGCCGACCAAAAGCGACAATGACTCGATCGCCTACAACCACAGCCTCGTTAGAACGATAGTCATATAAATCGGCTAAAGGCACATCTAGCGCAACCCGAACCCACCGTATCGTAGCGCTCGCCTGGATGCACTCACTAAGAATGATTTCAGCCATGTAGTTAAAGTGGTTTCTTTGTTAATGCACTAAAGCACTGAGATACAGGGCTTTCGAATTAATTTTTAGATCCTGTGGATAACTTTGGGGAAAACTCGTTTATTAAATAAAGGTATTGCATTATTAAGAACTGCCTTGCAGCATTGTCCAGTTAGAAAAAATTCATTTTATTCTTTTTATTCAACTAGATACGATATATTTTCAAAGTGATTATTAAAACTTTAGGGGTTTTACTAGTTTTGCAAATTTTGTGCATAACTTACAAAAAATATCACTATTTCACGAGGGTTTTCGAGCAACATCGCCTCAAAAAGCACGCCGTTGTTAGCTCTAGCGGCAATCACCGTGAAACTGTGGGCTATAGGCTCGAACTTCGTCTACCAACACGGCAACAGCTTCAGGCGGCGTGAATTGTGAAATGCCATGACCAAGATTAAATACATGCCCACCGCACCCAACCTCACCATATGCCTCAAGCACGCGGCGCACTTCTGCCCGAATTGCGGCCTCGCCTCCAAAAAGTGCCATTGGATCCAGGTTACCTTGTAAGGCGACCGAATCTGACACGCGCTTTCTTGCGAGACTGAGGTCGACAGTCCAATCAAGCCCTACGGCATCGGCCCCGCATGCTGCTATTTGCTCAAGCCATTGTCCACCACCCTTGGTGAACACAATCGATGGAACAGCACGACCCTCGTGTTCTTTAATGAGTTGCTGCACCACCTGACGGGTATAGTGCAACGAAAATTGTTGAAACAGTTGATCCGCAAGTACACCGCCCCAACTGTCAAAAATCATGACGGCCTGAGCGCCTGCTTTAATTTGGGCGTTTAAATATTGCGCTGTTGTTTGAGCGTTAATTTGCAAAATGCGGTGTAACAAATCAGGGCGCCCGTAGAGCATACTTTTGATCAAACGGTAATCGTCACTGCCCTTGCCTTCGACCATGTAGCAGGCAACGGTGAAAGGGCTACCCGCAAAACCGATCAGTGGCACACACCCATTTAACTCAGTGCGTATCAAACTGACTGCATCGAAAACATATTGCAGCTTTGCCAGGTCGGGCACCTCAAGTTTATTGACGTCTTGCTCTGTACGCACCGGGTGTGCAAACCTAGGGCCTTCGCCCTGAGCAAACGAGAGACCTAGCCCCATTGCATCAGGGACCGTCAGGATGTCTGAAAACAATATCGCCGCGTCAAGATTAAACCGCTCAAGTGGCTGCAGCGTCACTTCAGCCGCATAACTCGGGCTCTGTGCCAAACCCATGAACGAGCCAGCACGTGCACGAGTCGCGTTGTATTCAGGCAAGTAACGCCCCGCCTGTCGCATTAACCAGGCTGGCGTGTACGGAACCGCTTCACGTTTGAGTGCGCGCAAAAATACATCGTTTTGTAATGGTGTAGCGCCCACAGAGTTCCTTTTTAAAGTCGCGCGCTAGACATGCGTCATGCCTAGCCTTTCAATTATCAGACTGTGATTTTACCGGACTGCGCGGAAAGCCTCGGCCGTTAGGGCGAGCGGGATGTCAGTCTTCGCTGTCGCCTTCTCGGTACAGTTCAGCAGCGATGTCGTGTTTACGCATCAACGCCCAAAAGGCTCGCCTATGTTTACTTGAAGCTCGAGCCGCCATTGCAATGTTTCCGCCATGTTTGATTAACGCTTGGGTAATGTAGGTTCGCTCAAAGTGACTGACAAGGTTATTTTTTGCGTCGCGAAAAGAACCTAAGGGGCTAGCCTCATGGCGCACAGCATTGAAGGCAATCGCATTTTGAAGGGGTTGGCGCTCAACGCCTCGGCTAGCGCTCGCCTTGACTGGTTTAGCATTTATAAACACCCGCGAACCATGGGCAGAGGTGCATACAGCAGATTTTCCCTTCAAACTCGGTCCCTGATCAATGGCTGAGGATTTGTGGTTCGTTTCAACCCCACCACTTGGCCATTCAGGCCCACTGTAGCTAGCTTCAGGCTCGCGCAAGCTGCCGGGCCTTGGTACGCGCGAGACCGTCGTAAGTACGCGCGCCCGAAACTCATCAAGGCACAAGGGCAATCTCACAAAATCAGACACACCGAGTTCGAGCAGATCTTGCATGGCAGCAGACTTCAAGTTTTGAAAGATTCCAACGAGCGGTAAAAAGGGTCCGCGCGGGATCCTTGCGAGTGCTTGTCGCGTCCACGCCAGCGTATCGACCGATACCGGCAGCAAGCACAAGTCAAACCGCCTCAGGCTAACGCTAGCCTGAGCAAGCGCTTGCACTGGCAACGTCACAACGTCCTTTGTGCTGACCTCGAGGTCTTGTCCCGCCTCCCATTCAAGCGGGTGTAGCCTGACCCGAGTCAAAGCGGGTGCCGCCCCGTTTAGCACATCTTCAAGCCACACATGGTGAGCAGCTAGCCTCAACACCGCGCAGTCTATTTGTTGTCGCATCGTTCTTCTCCAAGCAAAAACCGCTAGGCTAGGCTTGATATGCCTTGAAGAATAGTCGGAGTTAACGCATCAGCAGATTTACGATGATGGGTGACGCTGTGTGATCTTGCGATTAACGGAGTCGACGAGTTCCGTCGACAGAGTGCGCGACCACAAGCCTTGAGTGGCGACAATTGCTAAGAAAAAACGCGCAGCTAGTGATCCCTAGGGGCGCGTTTTTTACTACAGCAGAACTACCACCGGCAGCAGCAAGCGCTGCGCTTAGTGCTTGTTGGTCAACTCTCTAATACGACGAGCTGCTGAGGCTTGTGCCGCCAACATGTCGAGTTCTGCTTTCACCACATCCATGCTGGCCTGATCTTTAGCGTTACGCAAAGCATCCTGAGCCGCCAAACGCGCAGCTTCGGCTTTTGACTCGTCTAGATCGCCACCACGAATAGCAGTGTCAGACAACACAGTTACGTGCCCTGGCTGTACTTCTAGCAAACCGCCCGCCACGAAAATACTCTCTTCAGAATCATCTTCAAGAACAATGCGCACCAAACCAGGCCGAATGCGCGAGATCAGCGGAGTGTGGCCGGGCAAAATACCCAGCTCACCCGACTCACCGGGCAGTACTACAAACTTAGCATCGCCCGAGTACAGAGATGTTTCTGCACTGACAACGTCGACTTTGATGGTAGCCATGATAGATCCTTATTGGAGTTTCTTGGCTTTCTCGAAGGCTTCGTCGATCGATCCGACCATGTAGAACGCCTGCTCAGGAAGTGCATCGCACTCACCTTCGACGATCATACGGAAACCACGAATGGTTTCAGAAAGAGGAACGTACTTACCAGGCGAACCCGTAAACACTTCGGCCACATGGAAAGGCTGAGACAAGAAACGCTGAATCTTACGAGCGCGTGCAACAGCTTGCTTGTCTTCGGGTGACAACTCATCCATACCCAAAATCGCAATAATGTCACGCAATTCTTTATAGCGCTGCAACGTTTGCTGAACACCGCGCGCAACGTTGTAGTGCTCTTCACCGACTACGTGTGGATCCAGCTGGCGGCTTGTTGAATCAAGCGGATCAACCGCTGGATAAATACCAAGCGCAGCGATGTCGCGCGACAACACAACCGTTGAATCTAAGTGCTGGAAGGTGGTTGCAGGCGATGGGTCAGTTAAGTCATCAGCTGGAACGTAAACCGCTTGCACCGAAGTGATCGAACCTTGTTTAGTTGAAGTGATACGCTCTTGCAACTTACCCATTTCTTCTGCAAGGGTTGGTTGATAACCCACAGCAGAAGGCATACGACCCAACAACGCAGACACTTCGGTACCGGCCAAGGTGTAGCGATAAATATTATCCACAAAGAACAGAATGTCACGGCCTTCGTCACGGAACTTTTCAGCCATGGTGAGACCGGTCAGCGCGACGCGCAAACGGTTTCCTGGAGGCTCGTTCATCTGCCCGAACACCATCGCCACTTTATCAAGCACGTTTGACTCTTCCATCTCGTGATAGAAGTCATTACCTTCGCGAGTACGCTCGCCCACGCCGGCAAACACTGACAAACCACTGTGTTGTTTTGCGATGTTGTTGATGAGTTCCATCATGTTGACGGTTTTACCCACACCTGCACCACCAAACAGACCGACCTTACCGCCTTTTGCAAAGGGGCAAACCAAGTCAATCACCTTAATACCAGTTTCGAGCAACTCGACTGAAGGAGACAGCTCATCAAATTTTGGCGCGTTTTGGTGAATCGCACGACGCTCTTCACTTTGAATAGGGCCAGCATCATCAATGGGGCGTCCTAAAACGTCCATGATGCGACCCAAGGTGCCCACTCCAACTGGTACCGAAATTGGTGCGCCAGTTTTAGCAACAGCCATACCACGACGCAGACCATCGCTTGGTCCGAGTGCAATAGTGCGGACAACGCCGTCGCCCAGTTGCTGCTGGACCTCGAAGGTCAAGCCCTTTTCAGCAAAGGCTGAAGATTCATCCGTCAGGCGAAGAGCCTCATAGATATTTGGCATGTGATCGCGGGGAAACTGAATATCCACCACTGCGCCAATGCACTGAACGATGGTTCCGTTGTTCATGTCTGATCCTTACTTTGTAAATTCTGATGGGATACCGGGAGGCAATCTAAACAACTAGACGGCCGCGGCGCCCCCCACGATTTCTGAAATTTCTTTGGTAATAGCAGCCTGGCGAGTCTTATTAAAGACAAGTTGCAGGTCACCGATTACCTTCTTCGCATTGTCCGAAGCGGCTTTCATTGCCACCATTCGGGCAGATTGCTCTGAGGCCATGCTTTCTGCGACACCTTGATACACAAGGCCTTCGACGTAGCGCTGCAACAACTCGTCGATGACTGTTTGAGCATCAGGTTCGTAGATGTAATCCCAGCCATGGTCTGCTGTTGCACTCTCGCTGTTTACAGCAGCAGTTGCCGAAGCTAAGTTATAGGGATCTGCTAATTTGCCCGGTAACGGCAGCAAACGAACAAACGTTGGCTCTTGCTTCATGGTATTCACGAAGCGATTCGTCGCAATATAAACAGCATCAATGCGACCTGCCAAAAAGTCATCTAACTGGACTTTCACTGCTCCAATCAGACGGTCGAGCTCAGGCTTATCACCCAACCCAACTGCTTGCGAAACGACCTCAGCCCGCATACGCGTCAACACACCCAGACTTTTATTTCCAAACGCTGTGAACTGTGTCCGAATGTTCTTGTCGTTGAAGTCACGCGTGCGCGAGAGCACCAAACGCATGATGTTGGTATTCAGACCACCGCAAAGACCCTTGTCGGTTGAAACAACGACAATCCCAACTGCCTTGAGTTCTGTACGCTCAACCAAATAGGGATGCGTGTACTCGGGATTTGCCTGCATCAAGTGCGTAGCAATCGCATGAACCTTTGTTGCATAAGGCCGGCCCGCACGCATGCGCTCTTGCGCCTTGCGCATCTTCGAGGCCGCCACCATTTCCATGGCCTTTGTGATCTTGCGCGTGTTTTGCACGCTCTTGATCTTATTACGAATTTCCTTAATTCCTGCCATTTCGCTTCCTGTGTCAGACCTGCATTCAGGTATCAGACCATTTGCTTTGGATCATTGCTTGCAGCAACCGCCTGCAATGATCCGATAGCGGGTTCGTTAGAACGTGCCGTGCTTTTTAAACTCGACCAATGCAGCAACGAGTTCAGCTTCGTCATCCTTCGATAATTCTTTTGAACTTTCGATGCGCTCGACCATTGCGGCATTTTTATTTTTGAGATGGTCTTTCAGACCTTTCTCAAAAGGCAGAACTCTCGAAACTTCGACATCATCAAGGTAGCCGTTATTCGCTGCGAACAAGATCACGCCGAGCTCCCAGACCTGCAAAGGCTGGTACTGTGGCTGCTTCAAGAGTTCAACCACGCGCTTACCGCGCTCGAGTTGCCGACGTGTCGCATCGTCGAGGTCAGATGCAAACTGAGCGAAAGCTGCCAATTCACGATACTGCGCCAAGTCGGTACGAATGCCGCCAGAAAGCTTTTTGATAATCTTGGTTTGGGCTGCACCACCCACGCGCGAGACCGAAATACCGGCGTTAATCGCGGGACGCACGCCAGCGTTAAACAAGTCGGTCTCAAGAAAGATCTGACCGTCGGTAATCGAAATCACGTTAGTCGGCACAAAAGCGGACACGTCACCTGCTTGCGTTTCGATAATTGGCAATGCAGTCAACGAGCCGGTCTTGCCTTTAACGGCGCCGTTTGTGAACTTCTCGACATATGCCTCGTTTACGCGAGCAGCGCGCTCAAGCAAACGCGAGTGCAGATAAAACACGTCGCCTGGATAGGCTTCGCGGCCTGGCGGACGACGCAGCAGCAGTGATACCTGACGATAGGCAAACGCCTGCTTGGTCAAATCGTCATACACAATCAGTGCATCTTCGCCGCGATCACGAAAATACTCGCCCATTGTGCAACCTGCGTAGGCTGACAGATACTGCATTGCAGCCGAGTCAGATGCTGTTGCAGCGACGATCGTGGTGTATTCCATGGCGCCGTGCTCTTCGAGCTTGCGCAATACGTTGTTAACCGTTGAGGCCTTTTGACCAATAGCAACGTAAATACACTTAACGTTTTTACCTTTTTGATTGATGATGGCATCAACAGCAACAGCGGTTTTACCTGTTTGCCGATCGCCAATAATCAATTCGCGCTGACCGCGTCCGATTGGCACCATGGCATCAATCGACTTCAAGCCAGTTTGCATTGGCTGCGACACAGACTGACGTGCAATTACGCCTGGTGCCACTTTTTCGATAATGTCGGTTTCTTTTGCGTTGACTGGGCCTTTGCCATCAATTGGCACACCCAAGGCGTTCACTACGCGACCCAACAACTCGGGGCCAACTGGCACTTCAAGAATACGACCAGTCGTTTTGACTGGGTCGCCTTCGGAAATACCGGTGTAGTCGCCCAAAATCACGGCGCCAACAGAGTCGCGCTCGAGGTTCAATGCCAAACCAAACACATTGTTTGGAAACTCAAGCATTTCACCCTGCATCGCGTCTGACAAACCATGAATACGGGTAATGCCGTCGGTCACGGAAACGACCGTGCCCTGTGTACGAATGTCGGACGAAGTGCCCAGACCTTCGATTCGGCTCTTGAGAATTTCGCTAATCTCTGACGGATTGAGTTGCATGTTCAGACTCCTGGAATCTTTTGACTGACGTTAAGCCGCCAGCGTGTCGCGCATGCGTACTAACTGGGCTTGCACGGATGTGTCGAGTACGTGATCACCCACATGCACACGAACGCCACCAATCAAGGAGGCATCCACAGTGACGTGGGGCTTGAGCTTGAGTCCGAATTTCGGCTCTAACAGCGAGATAAGCTGAGAGACCTGATCTTCAGACATCGGGAAAGCACTGGTGATGTTAGCTTGCGCTACACCTTCAGCTTCATCTTTGAGGGCTTCAAATTGTTCAGCAATTTGCGGCAACAGTAATAAGCGATCGTTGGCCATCAACACTTCAACAAAGTTTTGAAATTGTTTGTCAACTGCTGGCCGAACGAGACTTAAAAAAATACTGACGCGCTGTGCATCATCCAGACGTGGATCAGCCATCGCCGAACGCACATCAGCATTGGCAGCCACATGCGCAAGGCGCTGTACCTGTTCAGCCCAAACAGCCAAACTGCCCTGGCCTGCCTGAGCTACAGCAAACAAAGCCTCTGAATAAGGGCGGGCAACAGTGGAAAGTTCTGCCATAACGTCCTCGAATTAAAGCTGAGCCTTAAGCTGCGTGAGCAGCTCGGCGTGGGCGCTTGCGTTAACTTCTCGCTTGAGGATTTGCTCAGCGCCCTTCACGGCCAAATTGGCCACGTCGTTGCGCAGCGCATCGCGAGCACGCATCACTTCTTGAGCAGCATCTTGTTTTGCCTGCGCCAAAATGCGCGCACGTTCAACTTCAGCCTCAGCACGAGCCTGCTCAATGATCTGGGTTGCATGCTTTTCTGCATCCGTCATGCGTGCATGAAGGCTGGTTTTCGCAGATGCCTCGATCAAACTTACGCGCGCCTGAGCCTGAGCCAAGTCTGCTTTGCCTTTTTCGGCAGCAGCCAAGCCTTCAGCGATTTTTTGGCGTCGCTCGTCGATTGCCTTTGTCAAAGGAGGCCAGATGAACTTCATCGTGACCCACGCTAAAACAAAGAACACGATCATCTGGAAAAAGATCGTCGCGTTCAGATTCACGGTCGTTTCCCTATTACATCTTATGTTCTAGCGGTATACAACCGCATAGAACTGGATAAATGTGCCGCCAATCAAAACGATGGCGGCGTCGGTGTTCGATCTAACAAAATATCGAACAAACAAGCGCTTTACTTGAACGGATTCGCAAAAGCGAACAACATGGCAATACCCACGCCGATCAAGAATGCCGCGTCAATCAAACCAGCCAACAAGAACATTTTGGTCTGAAGCGCATTCATCAGTTCTGGCTGACGTGCTGAAGCTTCGAGGTACTTGCCACCCATCATGCCGATGCCAATGCAAGCGCCTAAAGCACCCAGGCCGATAATAAATGCGCAAGCCAGCGCTACCATAGCGACGTTAGTCATGAAAACTCCTTGATTAAAATCTAAGTAAATTTAAAAAAAATAAAAAATCAAACTAAGTAAATCACTACAAATCACACGCCACACAGCCTCGTTGTGAGAGGCCAGGTAGTTTTAGTGCCCTTCGTGAGCTTGGCCGATATACACCAACGTAAGCATCATGAAGATAAATGCTTGCAACAAGACAATCAAAATATGAAACAGTGCCCAAACTGACCCGGCCAGGATGTGGCCAACGCCCAAGCCGATGCTCATGGCGTTCCAGCCTGTCCATGCGCCTCCGAGCAACGCAATCAACATAAACACAAGTTCGCCGGCAAACATATTGCCAAACAACCGCATGCCTAGCGATACAGATTTTGCTGCGTACTCAACCAAGTTAAGCAAAAAGTTGGCAGGCGCAAGAAACAGCACCATTACGCCGTGACCGTGAAAGGGAGCGGTAAAAAGCTCTTTGACAAAGCCCAAAGGATGTTTAATCTTAATGCCGTAATAAAACATCAGAAGCAGTACACCCAAGGCCATGCCCATTGGGGCATTCAAATCAGCCGTAGGTAAAATGCGGTGGTAATGCAACGGGTCAGTGACCTTTAGCCCTATCCCCAAAAGGTGGAATACGTAATGAGGCAAATCGACTGGTACCAAGTCGAGCGCATTCATCAAAATAATCCAGACAAAGACAGTTAGAGCCAAGGGTGACACAAACTTGCGGGTTGTTTCACTTGGAACGATGCTGCGAGCCTGCTGATCAACCATATCGATCAGCATTTCGACTGCGCTTTGCAACCGACCGGGAACACCAGCAGACGCCCGACGAGCGGCAAGCCACATCACAAACAAGGCAATCACACCCATCAACAGCGACCAGAAGATGGTGTCGTAGTTAATGACATTGAAATCAGCGATCAGCGTTTGCTTTTCGCCGATACTGTTGTAATGCACCAGATGGTGCTGAATATATTCAGCTTGGGGAGAAGCGCTACTTTCAGCAGCCATATTAATCTCTACTTTAAATTCACTTGGCCCAAGAGCCCTTAAACATCATCAACACGATATAGCCCTTGAGTGTCGCGATCAAACTCACAAGCACCGCCAGCCAATTTACCTGTTCACCGCCTAAGTGAGCGATCAGCCACAACAACCCTGCTGCTGCGCCAACCTTTAAAATCTCACCTATCAAAAATACTTCAGGGCTTGCGCCGCCTGGCCGATAGGTTGCCACCCACAATCTCAACGCAAAGACACCATTCGGCACTAAGTACGCGGCCGAACCTGCCAAGGATGACAGCGCCGCCGAAACCCCACCAAACACCAAAAATATCAATGCGACAACCGCAGCAACCAAACTCTGCGCCACCACCGTAAAAACGAGTTCACGACGAGCGCGAGCATCAATCTTAAGGCGGTCTGCATCTGTTAGCTTGATGGCTTCAACTGCAGAATCTAGTTTAGACACTACTCTCTCACAGCAAAGCCTGAGCATTGTATCGGCATTTACTAACCCGTGCAAACCCTAAGTGATTAAGATTTAACGCAGGGCTTGTCGGGATTGACAACGGCCTTTTTTTACTCATCGATGCTTGAAGTTTGGTTTGCGCTTTTCTACAAAAGCCGCCATACCCTCTTTCTGGTCTTCTGTAGCAAAGCAGGCATGAAACTGCCGACGCTCGAACAGCACACCTTCGGTCAATGACGACTCGAAGGCGCGGTTCACTGATTCTTTGGCCATGATCACCATCGGCAAGGACATGCCGCAAATCACGGTCGCAGCCTCAATCGCTTCCTCCATCAGTTTATCGGCAGCCACCACGCGAGACACCAGCCCCGCACGCTCAGCCTCTACAGCGTCCATCATGCGCGCGGTCAAGACCATATCCATCGCCTTGGATTTACCTACGGCACGAGGCAGGCGCTGTGTGCCGCCCGAGCCAGGGATTGCGCCGATCTTGATCTCAGGTTGCCCAAATTTTGCCGTATCCGCAGCAATGATGAAGTCACACATCATGGCTAACTCACAGCCGCCACCCAGGGCGTAACCAGCAACCGCTGCAATCACAGGCTTACGGACTCGGCGAATGGTCTCCCAGTTTCGGGTGATGTAATCGGTGCGATAGACGTCCATATACGACCAATCTTTCATCGCAGCGATGTCAGCACCCGCAGCGAACGCCTTTTCGCTGCCCGTGATGACGATACAACCCACCTCATCATTGGCATCAAAGGCAAGTAACGCGGCACCAAGCTCGTTCATCAGCGCATCGTTCAAGGCATTGAGTGCTTTGGGGCGGTTCAAGGTCAACAGGCCGACGCGGCCTCGAGTTTCAATCAGTATTAACGCTTCGCTCATGAGGAAATCCTGGAAAATGTGAAATAAGATAGCGATATGAAAAGCAAACCCATACTTTACAGTTTAGAGCCTTTTGATTTGGCGGGACACCGCTTTCGCGTCACGCTCACGATTTTCAAGCCCAATCCGCGAGGCCAAATCTTGTCACTGCCCGCCTGGATTCCTGGCAGCTATCTGATTCGAGACTTTGCACGCCAAATCGAGACAATTTCGGCTCGCGCGGGCAATCGTCGCTTGAGCGTGGTCAAGCTTGACAGCCATAGCTGGCGCGTCGAGCCTTGCGCGGGGCCGCTGCACATTACGACCACCGTCTACGCCTGGGATCTTTCGGTACGCGGGGCGCACCTTGATGAGACCCACGGCTTTTTTAACGGCACAAGCGTCTACTTACGGCCCCACGGATTTGAAGAGCAGCCTTGCCGGGTCACGCTTATTGCACCAGCCCTGGCAAATTGGCGAGTCTTCACAAGCCTGCCTCAAACCGTTCAACCGACCCCCAGCCCCAAAATAGCCAGAGACTTCGCCAATGGCTTTGGCGTCTATGAAGCGCGTAATTACGATGACTTGCTTGATCATCCAGTCGAAATGGGCAGGCCTCAAGTCGTTCGGTTTGAAGCATGCGGCGCTTCTCATGAGATGGTGTTCACAGGTCTCATCCCCAACTTAGATCTCAAACGCATTGCGCGCGATGTCAAAGCAATTTGCGAAACACAGATTCGTTTTTTTGAACCTGACACTGAACAGGCGCCATTTTTAGACACCGCACTGAAGTACGTCTTTATGACGATGGTTACGGGAGACAGTTACGGTGGCCTCGAGCACCGCGCCTCAACCGCCTTGATGGCTGCGCGTAAAGAGCTGCCCACCCTCGGAGTCAAAAAGGCCCCAGAGGGCTATCAGACCTTTTTGGGCTTAGTCAGCCACGAATATTTTCATACCTGGCACGTCAAACGCATCAAACCAGCGGTCTTCGCACCCTACGATCTGACAAAAGAAACGCACACACGTTTGTTGTGGATTTTTGAAGGATTCACGTCTTACTACGATGACCTGATGCTGTTGCGCAGCGGCGTGATCTCTGAGTCTGACTATTTACGAACTCTTGGCAAACAAATCAGTGGCGTGCATGCCTCGCCTGGCCGGCACAAGCAATCAGCGGCCGAGAGTTCGTTTGACGCCTGGTCACGCTATTACAAGCAAGACGAAAACTCTCCGAATGCCTTGGTAAGTTATTACACGAAAGGCTCTCTGATTGCGCTTGGCTTGGACCTAACGATTCGTAGCGCCACCAACCAAACGTTTAGCTTAGATGATGTCATGCGAGCGTTGTGGGAGCTGTATGGGCGAGATTTTTATCTTGGTGCGGCCCGCGGCTTAAAAGAGAAGGCTTTCGTGCGCTTAGTATTAGACTGCACTGGGGTAGATATTTCAGAGCAAATCGCAAGATGGGTCTACGGCCGCGAAGATGTCCCTTTGCGCGCACTGTTTGCCATGCACCGCATTGATATGCGCTGGAACGCAATGAATCACTTACCAACACTTGACGTTCGCACGCGCAAACAAGGGGATCATGTTGTGTTGGCCACAGTGTTTGAACACGGCGCTGCCCATCAAGGTGGGCTCTCGGCGCACGACATACTCGTTGCGATTGATGGCGTACGTATTGATTCAGTGAACAGTTCATTAGAAAGTGTATTGGCCCGCCATTCGCCAGGTCAACGCGTTAGGGTTCATGTGTTTAGACGCGATGAGTTGCGTGAGTTTTCGGTTAAGCTCGCAGCCCCTGCTCAAGCGCAATGCGAACTCAAACCTATGACTGCACCTTTATGACGCGCGCCGATACAAATGACTTTGGTTCACTTTTTTCAAAAGAGGTCGCACTGTTAGACGTACGCGCGCCACTTGAGTTTCAGCAAGGGGCATTTCCTGGCGCGACCAACTTGCCGCTCATGAATGACGAAGAGCGCCATCAAGTTGGCCTGCGGTATAAACAGGTCAACCAAGACGCAGCCATCCAACTCGGACATGAGTTGGTCTCGGGTGACATCAAAGCGGCTCGGGTGGCTCAATGGAAGACCTTTGTGCAAAGGCACCCTGAAGGCTACCTCTACTGCTTTCGAGGGGGGCTACGTTCTCGCATTTCACAAGCTTGGCTGGCTGAAGCTGGCATCGAATACCCGCGTATCGTGGGCGGCTACAAAGCCATGCGCACTTTCTTACTTGAGTCACTGACCAAACATATTGAACTGTCTGATTTTGTATTGGTTTCGGGCCTGACTGGATCCGGGAAAACTGAGGTGATTCAGTCGCTTAGTTCGACTGTTGATCTCGAAAAGCTTGCGCATCACCGGGGCTCAAGTTTTGGCAAACACGCCACAGATCAACCCGTGCAAATTAACTTTGACAACAGCTTGGCGATTGCTCTGTTGCGTTTGCACGCGCGAGGGAGTTCACGTATTGCGCTCGAAGATGAGTCTCGCATGATTGGCCGCTGCGCCCTGCCGCTTAGCTTGCGCGACAAAATGCAAACCAGTTCGATTGTTTGGCTTGAAGAGCCGATGGCGATTCGCGTTGAGCGAATTTTGCACGACTACGTCGAAGATCTGGGTGCACAATTTGCAGCCAAACTCGGACCCGAGGCGGGTTTCGACGCCTTCTCGGCGCGCCTACTCGAGAGCTTGCAAAACCTGATAAAAAGATTAGGTGGCGAGCGTCACACGCGTCTGGCTGCTGCCATGCAAGCGGCTTTAAACGAACAAAAGTCAAAGGGCACCCTTGACCTGCATCGCGAGTGGATTCGGCCTTTGCTCAGCGAGTATTACGATCCCATGTATGAGCACCAACGCACAAGCAAACTGTCGCGCGTGATTTTTTCAGGCGATCGCGCGGCCGTCACTGAATATTTGCTTCACAAAGGGTTTTAAGATGAACGACGTCAGCGAAAAGCAGCGAATCGAGCACAATAAATTATCGAAACGCCTCATGCGAGAAACCGGGCGAGCTATCGGTGACTACAACATGATCGAAGCCGGCGATCGCGTCATGGTGTGTTTATCGGGAGGAAAAGATTCGTACACAATGCTCGACGTGTTGCTCACGCTACGAACGCGAGCGCCTATCGATTTTGACATCATCGCGGTGAATCTTGATCAAAAACAACCAGGTTTTCCGGAAGATGTTTTGCCCGACTATCTGCGTGCACGCGACATCCCCTTTCATATCGAAAATCAAGATACCTACTCAATCGTTAAACGACTGATCCCAGAAGGGAAAACAACCTGTTCACTTTGCTCGCGCTTGCGTCGGGGGATTTTGTATCGGGTTGCGGGCGAATTGGGCGCCACCAAAATTGCGCTGGGCCATCACCGCGATGATATTTTAGGAACCTTCTTTTTAAACCTGTTTTATGGTGGCAAACTGAAGGCGATGCCGCCTAAACTCGTCTCAGACGACGGCAAGCACACTGTAATTCGACCCTTAGCCTATATTCAAGAAACAGATCTGATCGCTTATGCCGACTGGAAGCAGTTTCCAATCATTCCTTGTAATTTATGTGGATCACAAGAAAACCTCAAGCGCAAAGAAGTGGGACGTATGCTCGCCGAATGGGATAAGAAGCATCCGTCACGCGCGTGGAGTATTTTCAACGCGCTCGCAAACGTTGCGCCATCGCATTTGATGGATCGTAATCTATTCGATTTTGCTGGGCTCAAACCAAATGGGCTTGCAGATCCCGAAGGGGATATGGCGTTTGATCCGCCAAGTTTTGAAACTACAACCGAGTTGCAAGAGGCGAGTATCGAGGAGCTGCGCGAAGCAGACCCCTCAAGACTGGGCGCCAACCGACAAGTAATGCGTTTTATTAAACCGTTAGCCCGCGCGTAGTTTTAGCAGTTAAGCCGCAGCGCCAGCTGCGGTTAACACCTGCTTGAGCTCACCGCTTTGGTCCATTTCAGTCATGATATCTGAGCCGCCAATGAACTCACCCTTGACATACAACTGCGGCACAGTGGGCCATTGCGAAAACTCTTTGATGCCACTACGAACCGCTTCGTCTTCAAGCACATTGACTGTGACCAAAGTGGTAACGCCATTGCTTTTTAAAATTTGAATGGCCTTGCCTGAAAAGCCGCACTGCGGAGCCTGGGCCGTGCCCTTCATGAAAAGCACCACTGGGTTGTTAGTGACTGTGTCGCGGATAAAAGTTTGAACGTCGCTCATGCTGTCCCTCGTCAATAAAAGTGAATAGTTAATTATAAGGATCCTACAGAGATCCGCCCGTAATACGGGGCAAACCTGCTAAATCTTGTTTTGTTTGGACTGCGGTAAAACCAGCCTTTAGTAGTAACTGTGCAACCTCTTCGCCCTGCTCGTAACCATGCTCAAGCCACAACCGGCCGCCGTTGACTAAATGCTTGGGCGCGCCAACGATAATATGCCGTAACGCCGCCAAACCGTCGGCACCGTCCGTCAAGGCCCCAACTGGCTCAAACCGAAGATCGCCTTGCGTCAAGTGCGGGTCGTTAAGAGCAATATACGGCGGGTTTGAAACGATCACATCGAATCGCCCCTCTGGCGGTAGGGCTTCGTACCAATTTCCCTGCCAAAACTGAACGGTTGCGCTTAGTTGATGGGCATTCTTTTGTGCGATCGCCAGTGCGTTTTGGCTTAGATCTGTTGCGACAACTCGAGCGGTTGGGCAAGCGAGTGCAACGCTTATCGCCACCGCGCCGCTACCCGTACCCAAATCAAGCAAAGAGCAGCCTGCACCGTCGCCCGTGGCCGGGCTAGGCAAAGAACGCTTAGCACAGTCTTCCAAGCTGTGCAGCGCCATTGCCACCAACAACTCGGTCTCTGGTCTTGGAATCAAAACGTCGGCCGAGACACTCAAGCGGTGTCCCATAAACTCTCGGTGTCCGACCAAATGCGCCATCGGCGTACCTTGGCGGCGTTGCGCAGCCAAAGTCAAAAACTGCGCGGCAACCTCAGGCGCGATGGGGTCAGTATCGTGTGCCAGTAACCATTCACGCGGCTTACCCAGCACCATTTCAAGCAGCATCCGAGCCTCTAGGCGTGGCAAACCACTCATTGACGTCAACGATTGCGCCGTTTGCATCAGTGCTCGTCACCTAAAGCCGCCAACAACTCTGCCTGATGCTCGGCGATCAGTGCGCCTGTTACGTCGTTTAAATCACCCTCCATGATGGCGCCCAGCTTGTAAAGCGTGAGGTTGATACGATGATCGGTCAGGCGGCCTTGCGGAAAGTTATAGGTGCGGATTCTTTCAGACCGATCGCCCGAACCAACCAGACTTTTACGCTGAGCAGCCTCTTTGTCATGGCGCTCGCGCTGAACTTTGTCTTTTAGCCTTGCCGCTAACACCTGCATGGCTTTGTCTTTGTTGCGGTGTTGTGACCGGTCGTCTTGGCATTCAACCACCAACCCAGTCGGCAAATGGGTAATACGCACGGCAGAGTCAGTTTTATTAATATGCTGCCCGCCTGCTCCACTCGCCCGAAACGTATCGATACGCAACTCACTTGGGTTGATCACGATGTCGGTGGCGGCGTCAGCCTCGGGCATGACTGCGACGGTGCAGGCAGAGGTATGAATACGCCCCTGCGTCTCGGTAGCTGGCACGCGCTGCACCCGATGCGCACCTGACTCGAACTTAAGACGACCATAAACGCCATCGCCATCCAGGCGCACAATCACCTCGCGATAGCCACCCAGCTCTGAGGGGCTTTCGGACATCAATTCAACTTTCCAGCCTTGTTGCTCGGCATAGCGGGTGTACATACGCAACAAATCGCCCGAGAACAAAGCGCTTTCATCACCACCCGTACCCGCACGAATTTCGAGAAACACACTGCGTCCATCGTCGGGATCGCGGGGCAAAAGTTGCAATTGCAAATCGGCTTCAAGCTTTTCGATGCGCCCCTTGCAATCGTCGATCTCTTCGAGTGCCATCGCCTTCATCTCAGGGTCATCGAGCATCGCGCGTGCGCCCTCTAAATCAGTCTCAGCCGCTTCGAAGGCCTCAAAGGCCTTCACAACCGGTTCAAGCTCGGCGCGTTCGCGCGATAGCTTGCGATATTGATTCATATCGTTGGCTGCGTCTGGCTCAGACAGAATCGCATCAAGGTCAACTAAGCGACGAGAGAGATGCTCTAAACGAGAGCGCATTGAAGATTTCATGAATGTCTTTATTGGGGAATAAACAACGAAGCCCAGGCTCTAAGGCTCACACAAGAAGGCTGACAGCGAAGCTAACGCCGATCAGAACCCTTTGGGAAAATACGGGGCAACCACGCCAGCAGTTGCTGACGCTCGGCTTCTT
>Ga0114967_10001387_pt1 | contig 20282 bp, 17 predicted proteins | sample M_130628_MF_Meta_FD_92639 | JGI IMG/M metagenome (GOLD analysis project Ga0114967, IMG submission 92639) | Freshwater microbial communities from Lake Montjoie, Canada to study carbon cycling - M_130628_MF_MetaG | ecosystem: Environmental > Aquatic > Freshwater > Lake | place: Lake Montjoie... | reverse complement strand
GATCGCAGCAGTTCCTCGTCGATGCGGTACAGCGATTCGCCGGACGCCATGGATGCGCGCACCGCCGCGTCGATGGCCGCCTGGTCCACGTGCGCATCCGCGCCGGACGCCGCCGTGTGCGCAATGCGCGCCGACGTCAGCACCGGCACGCGCATTGCGGCCGCGGGCCAGTCGCACTCATGGCTGCGGCCGACCAGCAGGTCGCCGGCGCCTGCCGCAAAGAGCAATTCCGTGGCGGATGGCAGCAGGCTGACGACGCGCATGGCGCAGACGATAGTCCGCGCCGCCGCGCCCGGTCACTCCACCGTGACGCTCTTGGCCAGATTGCGCGGCTTGTCCACGTCCTTGCCGCGCAGCACCGCCGCGTGATAGGCAAGGAGCTGGAGCGGCACCACGGTCACGAGCGGCTGCAGCATCTCGGGGACGTCCGGGACGTAGAAGACGTCCTCGGCCATGCTCTTGATGTGCTCGTCGCCCTCGGTGGCCACCGCAATCACGTGGCCGCCGCGGCTGCGCACTTCCTGGATGTTCGAGAGCACCTTCTCGTACTGGCTGTTGCGCGTGGCCACGAAGACGCACGGCATGCCCGCATCGATGAGCGCGATGGGGCCGTGCTTCATCTCCGCGCTGGGCATGCCCTCGGCGTGGATGTAGCTGATCTCCTTGAGCTTGAGCGCGCCCTCGAGCGCCACGGGGTAGTTCACGCCGCGGCCGAGGAAGAGCCAGTTCTCGCGCCCCACGTACTTCTCCGTGGCGCGGCGGATGTGCTCGCTCTGCTGCAGGATGCGCTCGATGTGTGCAGGGATCGCCTCCAGGTCGCGCAGCGTGGCGGAGACGAACTCCTGGCTCAGGAAGCGCCGGCGCCCGATGTAGAGCGCGAGCATCGCGCACACCATCACCTGGCCAACGAATGCCTTGGTGCTGGCCACGCCGATCTCCGGACCCACGCGCAGGTAGATGCCCGCGTCGGTCTCGCGCGAGATGGAGCTGCCCACCACGTTGATCACGCCGAGCGCCAGCGCGCCGCGCGACTTCGCTTCCTGCAGCGCGGCAAGCGTGTCCGCCGTCTCGCCGCTCTGGCTCACGGCGACCACCACGCTGCCCTCGGTGACGATCGGGTTGCGATAGCGGAACTCGCTGGCGAAGTCCCAGTCCGCCGGGATCTTGGCCCACTCCTCCATCAGGTAGCTGCCGATCATGCCAGCGTGCAGCGCGGTGCCCTGGCCCATCAGCGTGATGCGGCGGCTCGAGGCCAGCACGCGCGCGTGGTCGCCGATGCCGCCCAGGACGATCTGCCCCGCGCGGTGGTCCACGCGGCCCTGCAGCGTGCGCGTGAGCGCGGCCGGCTGCTCGAAGATCTCCTTCAGCATGAAGTGCTCGAAGCCGCCGAGCTCGATCTCCGAGAGGTCCATCTCGAGCGCGCGGATCTTGGCGTCCACCGTGACGTCGTCCACGGTGCTCGTGCGGAACGAGTCGCGCGTGAGCTTCGCCACCGTGTAGTCGTCCAGCGTGAACGCCTGGTTGGTGTGCGCCACGATGGCGCTCTGGTCGCTGGCCACCACGTATTCGTCGCTGCCGACGCCCACCATCAGCGGGCTGCCCTTGCGCGCCACCACCAGCACGCCAGGCTCCTTCTCGCAGACGCAGCAGATGGCGTAGGCGCCGGTCACCTCGCGCAGCGCAGCCTGCACGGCGCGCTCCAGGTCGCCCTCGTAGAGCTCGCCGATCAGGTGCACCAGCACCTCGGTGTCGGTCTCGCCCTTGAAGACGTGGCCCTTGTCGATGAGGTAGGTCTTGATGGACGCGTAGTTCTCGATGATGCCGTTGTGCACCAGCGCGATGCCGTGGCCCTTGACCGGGTCGTCGCAGTGCGGGTGGGCGTTCACCTCGGTCACGCCGCCGTGCGTTGCCCAGCGGGTGTGGGCGATGCCGATGTTGCCGTCGAAGCCGCGCTGGGTCTCGACGAGCTCCTCGAGCACGCGCACCCGGCCGACGCTCTTGGCAATCTGCACCTTGCCGGAAGTGCTCGCCACCGCGATGCCGGCGGAGTCGTAGCCGCGATACTCAAGTCGCTTGAGGCCCTCCAGGAGGAGGGTGGCCGCCGGCTTCTTCCCGATGTAGGCAACGATTCCGCACATGGTCGATGAGGTCCTTGGTGAGAGGGTCGCCAGAGTGCCCGGCGCTCCAGTGGTCAGATCGGATATTGTCGACAAAACCCGCCCGGGTCGATCCCGAAGTTCTCAAGATCTCCACGTTTCAAACTGCAAACTCAACAGAAACTCTTGGCCGACAATAACTTCCAACCCCCGCCACCTCCGAGCGCCAGCGAGCCCAAAGTGGCCTTCCGCGCCTGGGTCCGCCAGGTCAGCAAGGGCCTCCCGGGGGCCGATCTTGTGGCGATCAGCACGGCTTCCTGTGCCCATCTGGTGGGCATCTTGGCCGATCATGCCGGGATTGCAGATCCTCGCTTCCTGATGGTCTACGTCCCGATCCGCGGCGAAATCGACCCGATCTTCGCCAATCGATGGGCGATCTCTCACGATTGGCGCCTCGCGGTCGGCCGCGCCACCTCGCGGACATCCGTCCTCCAGCCCGTGGCGGTGGAACCAACCGACCTCGGCCCGGAGGGCTGGCACCGCGATCGCTGCGAAACCGACGCCTGGGACATGCTGGTTCCGCGAAACCACGTTCCGATCCGAGCGGCATCGCTCACGGCAGCGGTGGTCCCGGGCCTTGCGTTCGACCGCCGTGGCCACCGACTCGGCCGCGGCGCCGGCGTCTACGACCGGTTCCTCGCCACCTTGCCGCCGAACGTCCTGCGGATCGGACTGACCCCCGCCGCGCTCGTGGTGCCCGAACTCCCCACCGAGCCGCACGACGTGCCGATGCACTTCGTGGTGACCGAGCGCGAGGCGATTGCCGCCAACGCACCCGGCCGCTGATTGGTCCGCACCGATCCCCGCAATCACTGCGGGAAATTGTGGCACAATGCCGATGTTCGCAGGATGCGCTGCATCGGACGCCGCGCGAAGTCGCACCGCCTGCACACGAGGTCAAGGATGACCCTTCCCAGCCAGTCGCCCCGTATCAACCCGCCCGCCTCCTCCGGAGCCCGCAGCGCGCAGAGCATGCGCTCGCTGTTCGTCGCCGTGGCCGCCATCGGTCTCGGCGGCGCGGCGGCCGGTTGGTTCCTCACGCACAAGAGCGAAGCGCCGGAGAGCCCGGAGCAGACCGCGTCCACGGAGTCGGTGGCTGATCCGCTGAGCACCGACGCAGCGAACGGCGCAGCAACGCCCGTCGTCGTCAACTACGACCCGGCCACGGCCAACGCTGCAACCACCGGAACCACCCTTCCCGCGGGCACCGTTGTCACCAACCCGACCACGCCGCTCGGCACCGCCACCACCACGCCGGTGACCACGGCCAACAACGCCGTCACCGGCGCCGCCACCGCGGGCATCGCCGGTACGCCGGGCACCGCGCCCACCACGCCGGCCGCCGGCATCGGCAACGCCACGCAGCGCATTCAGCAGGCCGTCGCCATGGTCGACAGCGATCCGGTGCGGGCACGCGCCGAGCTGACGCGCCTCCTCGACTCCAACGCCCTCAGCGCCGCCGAGCGCACCCAGGCCTACGCCGGCATCAACAAGCTGGCGGAGAAGCTCTTCTTCTCCCCGAAGATCGTGGCCGGCGACACCGTCAGCCAGAGCTACGTGGTGAAGAAGGGCGACAGCCTGGCCAAGATCAGCAGCCGCGAGAAGCTGGGCACCGACTGGCGCTTCGTCCAGCGCATCAACGGCATGGCCAGCGAGAAGGCGCTCCGCCCGGACATGCGCCTCAAGCTTGCGCACGGACCGTTCGACGCCGAGGTTGTCAAGGCCGACTTCCGCATCAACATCTACGCCGGCTCCGGCGGCGACCGCGTGATGGTGGCAAGCTTCCCCTGCGGCACGGGCACCAACGACTCGACGCCCGTCGGCACCTTCAAGGTGCGCAGCGGCTCCAAGCTGATCGATCCGCAGTGGACCAACCCGCGCACCGGCGAGCACTTTGCGGCCAACGACCCGAAGAACCCGATCGGCGAGCGCTGGATCGGCCTGCAGGGCACCACGCCCGTGACCTCCAAGTTCACCGGCTACGGCATCCACGGCACCACCGAGCCGCAGTCGATCGGCAAGCAGATGTCGATGGGCTGCGTGCGCCTCGGCGATGCCGACGTGGAAGCCGTCTACGAGCTCATCGGCGAGCAGAGCACGATCGTCATCCGCTGATGCAGCCGCCGCGCCGCTCGGCACAGGAAACCGTCTCCGCCCTCGGGTTGGCTCGCCACCCCGAGGGCGGTTTCTTTCGCGAGACCTTCCGCGCGCCGGACCAGCCGCGCGGGGCAAGCACGTCGATCCTCTTCCTGCTGCCCGCCGGCGAGCGAAGCCGCTGGCACCGCGTGGACGCGGACGAGCACTGGCTGTTCCACGACGGCGACGCGCTGGAACTGGAGATCGCCAAGCCCGACGGCAGCGGACACCGCGTGGTCACGCTCGGCGCTGATCTTGCAGCGGGCCACACGCCGCAAGCCGTGGTGCCGCGCGGCTGGTGGCAAGCGGCGCGCTCGACCGGCGCATGGTCGCTGGTCGGCTGCGTGGTGGCGCCGGCGTTCGAGTTCGCGCATTTCCAGATGGCGCCGGAAGGCTGGGAACCGGGCAACACCTGAGACATCGGCAACGGCGCGCTTGATTGCGCCCGAGCTCACATCCGCCGACGCGCCAGGTCCGACAGCGACCCGCACAGCTCCGCCATCCGCGTCTGCACGGCCTCGTCGGCCAGCTTGCCGTCCTTGAACGCGTCGCCCGTGGCGTACACGAACCGCGGCACGATCACGCAGCGGAAGTCGAGCATCAGGCTCGCGGCCAGGCCCATGTGTCCCATGTAGCTCACCATGCTGCCGGTGGCGCACGCAATGCCCACGGTCTTGTCGTTCCACGCGCGGCCGCCCAGCTCCAGGCACGCCTTCGCCACGGCGCTCACGTCGTAGTTGTAGATGCCGGAGGCGATCAGCACGGCGTCGCACGCGCCCAGCGCACGCTGCAGCGCCTGCGTGGCCTCGTGCCCGTGTGCCGTGTGGCCGTCCATGTAGGGGAGCTCCACCTCGCGGCAGTCGAACCACGCCACCTGCGTGCCGCGGTGCGCGAGCGAGACACGCGCATGCTCGGCAAGGATGCGGCTGCGACTCTGCGGATGCAGGCTCGTGGAGAGCACCAGGACGCGCGGCTCGCGGACGGCGGGTGAATCAATGCTCATGTGGCGTCTTCCTCTTCGTTCGTTGCTTCGGCGGACGTGGCCAATCCGCGCGCGTGCGGGCTGTCCCACGCCGTGCGCGGCGCGTGCGCCAGCTTCACGGCCAGCTCGATGGCCGCCTTCATGCTGCCTTCGCTGGCGCGGCCCTGGCCCGCGATGTCGAACGCGGTGCCGTGGTCGGGGCTGGTGCGCACGATCGGCAGGCCCACGGTGACGTTCACCGCCTTGTCCCAGCCGAGGAGCTTCACGGGGATGAGCCCCTGGTCGTGGTACATGGCCACCACCAGGTCCCAGTCGCCGGCCGCCGCGCCGATGAAGACCGTGTCGCCCGGGAACGGCCCGTGCGCGTCGATCCCGATCCGCTTCGCAGCCTCGATGGCCGGGCGGATGATGCGCGTCTCCTCGTCGCCGAACATGCCGTTCTCGCCCGCATGCGGGTTGAGGCCGCACACCGCGATGCGCGGCTTCTCGATCCCCAGCTGCCTGCAGAACTGGTGCCCCAGGTCGATCGGGTCGTACACCTTGCCGATGGTGAGGACGTTGCGCACGTCCATGAGCGGCAGGTGCGCGGTGGCAAGCGCCACGCGCAGGCGCGGCGAGCTGAACATCATGCTGTGCCGCTTGGCCTTGGTGCGGAATGCCAGGAGCTCGGTGTGCCCGGGCCACTTGAAGCCGCCCAGCGACCAGCTCTCCTTGCTGATGGGGCCGGTGACGATGGCATCCACGCGGCGTGGATCGTTGCGGGCGCGCATCGCGTCGGTGATGGCGTCCTCCACGAATGCCTTGGAGAGGAGGCCGCCGAAGCGCGTCGGCCCGGGCCGCGTGACATCCAGCAGCCCCTCGGACGTGTAGTCGAGCACCAGCGGCTGCAGCACGGAGCCGTCCTGCGCACGCTCGCTGGCGGCATCCACGCGGAACCAGTCGAGTCCCACGCGCGCGCGGTCGGCGGCGGCCAGGAGCGTCTCGTTGCGGCCGTACACCACGAACTTGGCAAGCCGGCGCACCGCCGGATCGGCCAGTGCCTTCACGAGCACCTCCGGACCGATCCCGAGGGGATCGCCCATGGTGATGCCGATGACGGGGAGCGCAGGCATGGCCGGATGATAGGAACCCTGCGCAGCGAACCCCCACGAACGCGAGAGGCACGAAAGGCGGGCGATACACTTGGCCCTCCGGCGCCGCACGCCACGACCACCCATGAAACACGAACCGCACACCACGTCGGGAGGGGCCGTGTCGGCCGTCGCGATCCGCGTCCTCGCCCTGTTCATCCTCGCCGCCGTCGCCGGCTGCCGCATTCCGGCGGCGGAATTCGGCCGCATGGCGAAGCCGATCGGGGTTCCTGCGCTGTACGCCGCCACCAAGGACTGCGGCACTCCGGCGCCGTGGCCCGCAATCGACCGCGCCCACGACGAGTACTTCGACGCTTACTGGAAGCTCCGCGCCGAGGTTGCGGCGCCGATGGCCATGGCCTGCATCGATGCAGCGGGACAGCCCAGTCTCCCGTCGATGGCCCAGCTCGATGAACTTGCCGCCAAGCAGCGGTCGCTGCTGCCGGCGCTTGCGGCGATCGACGACCGCCTCTTCGACGCCGTCCAGGCTGCGGTGCCGTCCTGCGAAGGCCCGCTCCGGGATGCCCGCTCGCGCCGCGCGGTCGAACGTGCCAAGGCGGCATTCGGCTCGGGCGGCCGGGCACTGGCCGTCGACCTCGACGCGGCAGTCACGGCGCTGCGACTCTCGAAGTCGCAGCAGGACCTGGTGCGCCCCATCATGGAGAACTATCGCGGGCGCTTCGCCGCCGCCGTTGCCGTTGCCGCGAACGCCAAGTTCAACCTGCCGAAGCGGTGGCTCGAGGCGCTCGAATCCCAGGGCGTGGGTCCCGGCGAGATCTTCGCACCTCCGGCCTCGGAGGGAATGCTCGCGAAGCTCTCGCGCGACGACAAGCGGCGGATCCTGGAAGCCGCGGCGCGGGCTTCCGAACGCGAAATGGACGTGGAGCTTGCGCGCATCCGCGCCATCAACGACGCCACCATCGCGGAGATCGCGGCCGCCGACGCCGCCACCGGCGAACTGCTGGCGCGATCGCTGCAAGGCAACTACGTCGACGCGCGCCGGCGCCGCATGGTGTTCGTGGCCGAGGCCATGCTGCAGGTTCCGGCGGCGCAGGCCGCCCCGATCGCCGAGCGGTTCAGCGCCTACCTGAAGGTGGAAGAGGCCGAGGCGCGCGCGAACGAGCGACTCGATCGCCAGCAGGTCGCGGCACGTGCCGCCGGGACCGAGGTGCCGAAGGGCGGCATGCAGGACCAGCGCATGGGGCCGAGGGGCAAGCCGAGCAAGGAAGTGAGCGATGCCGCCGCGCGCGTGTCCGCGGTGTCCAAGGAGTTCCCCGAGCTTGCGGAGGCCATGCAGCGCCTCAACAAGCTGACCGCGCCGGACCGCGAGGCGCTTGCGGCGGAACTGGGAACCCTGATGCCGCCCGCTGCGGCGGAGCGAATCGCGAGTCTTGCGCCCGCAGCCGTGATCCGGCCGGAGCGGGTGGAGGCAAGCAACCCCGACGACGATGGCGCGGACCCGCTCCAGGAGCCGTCGATGCCCTCCGGCACCTACCAGTTCATGCATCCCGGCCGGTTCAAGCCCAGCCAGCAGGCGCTGCTGCAGCGCATCTGGCTCACGCCGGAGGCAACGCAGGCGGCGGTGCAGTTGGCGATCCACGACGCCGAGATCCTGGAGTCCGCCGCATGGCAGGACCTTGCGCAGCCGCTCGAACAGGCCGAGAAGAAGGTCGACGAGCTCTTCCTCGAGGAGAAGCCCGGCGTGCAGCAGGCGATCGACCAGTACGCGTCGCTCGCCCGGCAGACGATGGCCCGGCTCGGCGCGTCCGATGACCGCCTGGTCGATGCCTTGGCGGCAATTCACGGCGCCGCGGCGGATGACCCGCGCACCGTCGCCACGCGCGTCTTCCTGACGAGCCGCCGCACGGGTTTCGACTGGGAACTCGGGCCCTGGGATCTCTCGTCGTTCATCGCGCCGGTCAAGTGCCCGCGATTCGACCCGGTGGCCGTCGCCATGGCGTGCTCGACCGACGCCGCCACGTGCACCAAGTCGCTTGCGCTCGTATGCGCGCACGCCGATGACTGGCGAGCGGCCATGGGCGCGTCGACGGACGCGGCGTTCGACTCGATTCGCGCGGTGGTGACGCAGACCAACTCGACGGATGGCGCCGACTTCGTCGAGTACGTGGCCACGAAGCCCGGCATGGCCACCGTGGCACGCCTGCGCGACCGCCTGCAGCCGCTGCGGACGCTGCAGGCGGACCTGCTGCGTGACATCGGCGCGCAGTGCGGCGCGGAGGCCGGAAGGGCGGCATCGCTCGCTGCGGCGCGCGCATCCCTGCCGGACTACTACGACATGACCGACCCGGCAGCGGCAGGCATCGCCCGAATCGTCAAGGCGATCGAGGTGTCCGACCCTTCGCGCGCGGCCGTGGACGCCGTGAATGCAACGTGGATCGCGGCCGACGGCGACAACGCGCAGCGGCTCATGGCGCTCCTCGACTCGCGCGAGCACGCGGAGCTCCCGGGCATGGGCCTCGGCGTCGACGAACGCCTCACGATCGACATCCCGCTCGCCCGCCTCGTCGCGGAGCGCGAGCGGGCCGCGGAGCGTGCGGCGCGGGACGCATGGATCGGCCTTCCCGACGCCGCGCGCGCGCCATCGGCACCCCTCGGCGGACGACTGCGATTCCGCTGAGGCAAAGGAACGATTCACCAACGAGCAACCGGCCCGCCATCCGAGGAGGATGGCGGGCCGGTGATGATGCGACTGCTGCAGGTCTTCGAGACCAGCGTCACTCGGCGGAGATGAGGCCCTTGCCCGTCACCGAGAAGTTGTCGAAGGTGAACAGCGTGCCCGACGCGCCATCGGCATTCACACCGAGGTACGGATAGGCGCCCTCGGAGAACGGGCTGTCTTCCATGAAGAACGTGAAGGTCTTCTTGTACTTGCCGACGACGATCGACAGGCGGTCCTTGCTGCTGTTGTACAAGGCAGTGACGTTTCCCTTCAGGAGCTTCGTGGTCTGGAGGTCGACGCCGTCGCCGTCGGTCTCCTCGCCGTCTTCAAAGAGGGTCCAGCCGGCCGACGCATAGCCGTCGCCGATAGACACGCCGATCAGGTAACCGTTGGATTGGCTGTTGAGGTCCGTGCCCTCATCCAATGGGCCATACTGCAGTCCCATGAAGGCATCGAACGAAGCTTGCATGAGCGCGGATGATGCCTTCAACTGACGCGCCGACACGCTGGCCTTCCAGGAATCGCTCGAGAGCTGGTAACCCTCGATCACGACGGCAGCGGTCCCGCTGCCGTCGCTGGAGGCTGAAAGCGCTCCGCCGACGGGCGAGAGCGTGGTGCCACCGTCGGCATACGACGTCCAGATGGAATTCAGGACGGAGGTCGAGAACTTGTCCGACAGCTTCGTTGCGGCGATCGTGGTGCCGGCAGCGACGGCAGCCAAGGAGGCCGCCACGTAGATCCGTGTCTTCTGCATTGTTTGTTCCTGCCTGTCTGGTGGACCCGGATGAGACTGACCCCGCGCACGCGCACGGACATGGTCTCTTCCGCATCAAAGGACGCAAACTACCCCAATGCTGCACATCTGTCAACCACCCGGCAACGAAGCGGGCAGCCCTGCCGCCAACGCAGTGCGCGACGGCTGGAGCTGGCGTTCACGGGCCGGGATTCGATCATTGCAACGCTTCGATGCCAGCGTCACTCGGCCGGGATGATGGCGTTGCCCGTCAGCGAGAAGTTGTCGAGGGTGCAGATCGTGCCTTGGATTTCCCAGGAATACGTACCGATGTAAGGCTTCGGATCGGTGTAGTACGCGTTGTTGTCCCAGAAGCCACTGAAGGTCTGCTTGAACTTGCCGACCTGCACGACAAGACGGTCGTTCTTGCCCGTGTACGTCGCGACAATGTTTCCGGACAACTTCTTCGATGAGGTCACGTCCAGGCCGTCACCGTCGACGTAGTCGCCGTCCTGCAACTCAACCCAGCCGACGGATACGCCATCCGAATCGATGTCGGCGTAAAGCTGGTAACCGTCGTTCAGATCGAGAAAGCCATCCTCAGAGAAATCGTCGTACTGCAATCCCACGAAGGTGGACGCGTCCGCATCTGTGCCAAACGAAGTGCTGGCAATCACCTGCTTCACGGCCACGCTGGCCTTCCAGGAGGCGCTGGTTTGCGGGTTCGTCTTCAGCTGATAGCCCTGGATCGCGATTGCCCCCTCGACGAAGTCATCGCCATTCACCTTGAGCACACCGCCGGAGGGAAGCAACGCTGTCCCGCCATACGAGTAATTCGTCCAAATGGAACCGAACGAGCTGCTCGAGAACTTGTCGCTGATCTTGGTGCTCGCCGCGATGACCGCTGTTGCGGCGCACGAGAGAATCAGAATGAATGCGGTGGTCGACATCGATCGCATGGAACGGCCCCTTCGTGGTGCATCGTGGCTGGAAATCAGGCGGCAGAGGGCACCCCGGCCCAACACTGCTGCCTTCGATGACGGAAATATACCCGAATATCCCGGTTCTTCGAAGCGTTTCCTGTCACGGAGCCTTCGTGACGCCCTTGCCCGAGAGCACGAAGTTATCGAACACGAACGGTGTTCCCACCACGAATCCCACCGTTTCGCCGCCGAGGTACACGAACGGGTTCCCCTGTCCAGCGAACGGCGAGAGTTCGTTGAACGAATCGAACGTGTAGCGGCTCTGGCCCACCTGCACGGTCAGGCGGTCCTTGCCCGCGTTGTACGTGGCGGACATGGTGCCGCGGAACTTGGACGTCTGGGACCGGGAAACCGACTCCGAATCGGTCTCGGCGCCGGCTTCGTAGAGCGCCCAGCCGTTGGTGGCGGTGTCGCTGTAGATGGTGGAGGCGAGCTGGTAGCCGTTCAGCTGCGTCGCCAGGTCCACGCCGTTGGCGAACGTGCCCCACTGGATGCCCAGGTAGCCGCTGGCGGAGTTGGCGTCGATCACCTGCGCGGGATCGAACGGCTCCTGGGGCTTGGCGCTGCACTTCCACGAACCGTCGGTGATCTCGTAGCCCTCAAGCGCGCACGCAGCGGTGCCCTCGCCCTGCACGATGAACACGAGCCGCCAGAGCGAAGGCAGGATGTTGATGCTCACGGGCTGGCCGCCCGGGCCGGGGGCCAGGTAGATGAGCTTCGTCCACGCGGAGTTCAGCTGGGTGGACGAGAAGTTGTCGGAGAACTTGGCGGCCAGTGCGACGGTGGCAAGCGCGGCGGCGGCACAATGCACGGCGAAGAATCGGCTGAAGCGGGTGTGCATGGTTTCCGTGGTCATCCGCCGTAGGGGAGCGTCAGGCCGGTGGCCTTGAAGTTGTCGAAGGTGAACGGCACGATGTTGTCGATCGGCGCATCGCCGCCATACGTGGAGATGCCGCCGATCCCGAGGTACGGCTGGCCGAAGTTGTATCCGGCGTCCTCGAGCGTGGCGATGTAGTCGTCGATGGCCCACACTGCAGATCCCGCCGTCACCGTGAGGCGATCGAGCGTGGCGTCGTAGTCCAGCTTGACCTTCCCACGGAAAGACTGGCCGGCGGCAAGGTCCTTGCTGTCGGATGCGATCACCTGCGGCGGGAAGAAATTTGTGTCGGTCTGTTCCCAGCCGACGGTGGTGCCGTCCGGCGTGGCGCGCACGTAGACCTTGAACACCACGGGGAAGTCGAAGCTGGCGAACTGCTGGCCGAAGGTCATGAAGGCCTCCTGCACGGAGTCCGCCAGCAGGTCCACGGAGGGGATCGACTGCTTCAGGTCGAACTCCGCCTTCCAGTCGGTGCGCGACACGCGGTAATCCGTGATCCAGCACGTGGTGGTGCCGTCCCCGTCGGTCAGGTACGGCAGCACGTTGTTGCAGATGTCCATGTCCGTGTCTCCCTGCGGGAACTTGTCCCACTGCGGGTTGAGCACGGTGAACAGGCCGCCGCTCGACTTGAAGCCGTTCAGCGTGAACGTGTTCAGAGTCTCCGCGGGAGCGCTGCCGCCGTACGTGGAGGATCCGCCGATGCCGAGCTGCGGCTCGCCGAAGGCGTAGCCGGCCGCGGTCAGGTCGGCGATGTAGTCGTCGATGGCCCACTTGGTCTTGCCGACCGTGATCGACAGGCGGTCCTTCTGCGCGGAGTAGGAGAGGCTGATGTTGCCCTTGAAGGATTTCTGGCCGGACAACACCGCGGAATCGGAATCGATCACCACGTCCAGGATCGCGTCGCGTTCCTCCCAGCCGACGGTGGTGCCGTCCGGCGTGACGGTGACGTAGGCCGTGAAGACCAGCGGCGTGGATGCACCGGGAAACGGCTGGCCGAAGGTCATGAACGCGGTCTGCTCGCAATCGGCCGGCAGGCTGGTGGTCGCCGCGGTCTGCTTCACCTGGACGCTCGCCTTCCAAGACGAGGTGGGGATCCGGTAGGCGGTCACCCAGTCGGTGGCCTTGCCGTCGCCTTCCGACTCGATGCTGAGGGTCGTCCCATCGAGGCTGATGTTCACGAGCCCCGTCCGGATGGTCGCCCACGAAACCGTCAGCAGGCTCCGGGTGAAGCGGTCGAGCACCTCGGCGCCGATGACCACGGACACCAGTGCAGCGGCGGCGAGGAGGGCGAGGATGGGGCGTTGCGTGCGCATGCGGGCGTTGGGAATTGGTTCAGGCTATGCCACGCCCCGCCATGCTTCGTCGTGGTCGCGATCAGGTTGTGTTCGGGACTGGTTTAGGTTGCGGCTTTCCGGCGGGATATCGGCCATCCGCGTGCGGGCGGCCGCCGGACTCAGTGCTTCCCCGACGGGTCGATCAGCCACAGCCAGTCGTCGAACAGGAACTCGAAGCGGGCGGCGAGGAGCGCGATGCGGCCCATCACGGTGAAGCCGAAGCTCGCGCCGAAGGTGATCATCAGGTACCAGACGCCCACCTTGGCGGTGCGGCCGAGCGCGCCCTTGTGCTCGAGCGAGAAGAAGAAGTAGGCGAGGACGCTGAGGACGCCCACCAGGATCAGCACCGCGGAGAGCGAGGCACCGATGCTCCCGGCCCAGTCGATGGGAGCGGCCACGGCGGCGTCGGCTCCGGCCAGCGCCTGGTGCTTCACCACCACCAGCGGCTCGAACATGGTGGCCACCTGGGCAAGGAGGTCGGACTCGACGTTCTGCACGAAGCGCAGCCCGGCGAACGTGCCCACCACGAAGGCGAGCGGGAAGATGCCGAGCCACGAGACGCGCGCAGAGAGGCGGCAGAGGAGCAGCATGCCCAGTCCGAGCGGCACGAGTCCCCACCAGTCGACGCCCGCGGACTCGAGCGATGGCATCAGGTGGGCCTTGGTCCACGCCGGCACCAGTGCGCCGGCCAGCTTCGGCACCAGCGTGTCCCAGGTTGCGACGATCATCCAGTAGCCCGCGCTGACGCCCACCACCACCGATTCGGCCAGCTTGTAGACGGGGTTGTCGCGCCACAGGAAGCTGAGGACCGCGAGCGTCATGAGCGCCGCGAACCAGACTCCCGCGGTGCGCGGCCAGCTGACGGTCACCAGCGGGGCCGACGCCGGCGCATCGGCACGGGCGCGCTGTGCGGCAGCCCACTCGCCGGCGGTGACTTCGTTCCACTCGGTCCACGAGATCTCGGGCGTCTGCCCGGGAGCGGCGGGCTTCCACCGGCGCACCTCGACCTCGGTTCCGTCGGCGGCCTTTTCCGTCGATTGCTCGGAGACGAATCCCTTGCTCGACTCCTGCACGTAGACCAGGCCGAAGCCGTGCTCGGTGACCGCGGCATCGCCCGAACCGACGCTCGAACCGACCACCGCACGCAGTGCCAGCAGCGCGCAGACGACGGCGAGGATCACCATCATCATGCGGTTCGCGCGGCGTTCGACCGTGGGATCGACCATGGGTGTGCCCAGCTGGCTCATTCCGCGGCCCCCTTGCGACGGCCTGCGAAGAAGATCACGTTCCCCACCAGGATCAGACCCACCATCAGCGAATGCCCGAAGAGCTGCGGTGCCATGCGTCGCTGCGCCTCCTGGTACTTGGCGGGCACCGTCTCCCCGGGCGCGCTGGCCTTGGCGTTGACGAGCGACTCATACTCCGCGGCGCCCTTGATGGCGCCGAGGATGCCGGACATCTGCACCGGGTAGTACGGGATCATCTGCGGCGTCTGCACGCCGGTGGAGCCGGCGACGAACGGCAGGCGATGGCCCTGGGTGAGGGTCGGCGAGACGCCGTACTGCACCCACTCCTTGCCGCCCGGATATCCCGCGCTGACGGAGATGAGGATGTCGAAGTCGCTGAGCCGCGTGATCCCCTGCATCATCGGGATGCGCGCGAGCGGCGTGCCCTTCGAGTCGTTGGGGAAGGCCTTCGGGAAGTCCACACCCACCTGCTTCATCACGCCTTCGTTGCCGGCCTGATAGCCGAGGTCGACGAAGTTCTCGCCGTACCGATACGACGGATCGTTGCCGATCACGTCGGCAAGCGTGGCGCCGATGAGCGGGCTGCCGGGCGCCCACAGGGTCATCGCGTAGATGCGATGCTTGCGGAGCTGGCAGTGATGGATGAAACCGGTCGCCATCGGCTGCAGCTCGCCCGCGCTGGCGGGGTCGAAGTCGAACGAGACCAGCACCTTCGAGCCCTCCGGGAGCCGCTCGATGGCGTCGAAGGCGCCCTGCACCGCGGGGGTCGCTGTCTCGGGGAAGGTGCGGCCGGTGACGCCGACCCAGATGATCGGTCCGGCCACCGCGATCGCCATCATCAGGAAGATCCAGCGACGGTCGATGCGGTCGAGGCGCGCGAGGAAGGACTCGTTCGGGCGGTCACTCATCTCAATCGCTGCTCCCGAGGTAGCTGCGGTCGAGGCCGACCAGGATCTTGAGGCTGGTGGCGGCGATGCCGATGGCGATGCCGATCATCATGGCGCGCGTTCCGGCGTTGTTGAAGACGCCCATGATGATGCCGCTCAGGTTCTCGAGCCGCATCCACGACACCCACGCGTTGTCCGCCGGGATCCAGCTGGTGAGCAGCACGCCCACGTAGACCCGGCCCAGGAGCACGATGAACGCCGTGCCCAGGAGGAGGATCGCGGCCGTGTTCTTCGCGCGGAATGCGCGGAATGCGGCGCTGGCGACGTAGAACGCAAGCAGCGCGAAGAGCGTGCTGGTGATGGGGCTCATCGCATATTCGTAGAGCCACCAGAAGGCGCCGCCGACGGCCTCCTTGTCGCCGGAAAGGGCCACGTCGGGATGCAGGGGATCCGGGTGCGCGCCGACCTTCAGCAATCCGACGCCGATCGTGACCAGGAACACGCACACCGTGACGGCTGAATATCCCCATCCGGCATCGCGCGCGCTGATCTTCAGCAGGTTCATCTTGAGCAGGTTGGCCCCGCCCAGGACGAAGGCGATGGCCGCCAGCACGTTGAACCAGTCCACCACGGCGGTGCCGAGGAACTCGAGCGGCCTCGCGAAGGCGGTGAGCACCATCACCAGGCCCACGATGCTTGCAAGGACTGCGGCGGCGTTGCGTCCCATGGTCAGCCGCCCCCCAGCGCGGCGCGCGCGCCGTTGACGAAGGATGCGATCCCCTCATGGCCGGTGACGGCGGCCACGGTCGCCAGGAGCGCCGCCACCAGCACGGCAGCCCATGCGAGGCCCTTCACCAGGTCCTGCCCGAGCAGCGTGCCGAGCTGGTCGGGCTCACCCGAGAGGTAGGCGCTCGCCGCGAAGAATTCCTCGCCGATCAGCGTGTAGTCGCAGCTTGCCACGAAGAACGGAAGCTGGGTGGTCTCCGCGGTGCCGGCCACCTGGATGGCGCCGATGGAATTGCCGTTTTCCGCGAGAATCAGGCTCTCCGCGAAGAAGCAGCCAAAGTAGAAGCACGCCGCCGGGCGCTTGCGCTGCATCAATCCACCCGTGTAGGCGACGAACGCGAACTGTTCGTCGCTCACGTAGTAGATGCGGTCGGGGTTGTAGGAATCGGTGCGTCCGGCCGACAGGTACGAGGCGTGCACCGCCTCACGCGCAGTGGTCATCACCAGCGAGCGGGTGGTGGGAACCTCGATCTCGGCGTCGTACTCGGCGGCGGTCTTTGCCACCTTGCCCAGGATGGTGATGCCGGCCACCGTCTGGATGTTGTCCACGTCCTGGATGCCCGGGATGAAGAGCACCGGGCGACCCATCTCGGTGGCGCGGCCCACGGCTTCGTCCACGGCGTCGAGGCCTGCGATCTTGCGGATGCGGATCGGTCGGCCCGAGCGCGCCCACAGGATGGAGATCATCACGGCCGCGGCAACGATGATGAGCGAGATGGCCAGGAGGCCCTTGCCTGGCATGAACCAGCCGGGCATGAAGCCGGCGGCGGGCGCTGCGTCTTGCGCGAGGATGGTGACGGCAAACGTCACGGTACGTGGTGTACCGCAATCACTTCTCAGCCGTCGATCAGTTCCACGTTGGCGCGCGGCACCGTGAGCCGCTGCCCGCCGGCCGCGGCCACCTCCAGGACGCGGGCCTTGCTGCCGGAACCGAGCACCGCCGGCTGCTCCGGAAGCGCGGTCACCGTGCCGATCACGCCGAAGTGCGGGTCACGGATCACGCGCACGGACGTGCCGATCTCGAGCACGCCCGCCGTGGCGCCGCCCGCGCTCATGGCCGGGCCGCTGCCCTGCCCCGCGGCCGCGGCATCCGCCAGCGGCACCACGATCTCCGGACGCATGACGCCCGCGCGGATCTGCGTGGCACCGTTGACGCTCGCCACCCGCCCGGCGTGCCCGCCCAGCAGCGCGAAGGTGCGCTCCGCCATGGCGATCTCGCCGAAGCCCTCGGTGATGATGAGCGTGATCCCCATGCGCTCGCTGCCGGTCACGGCCACGCCGATGTCGTGCCCCAGGAAGTCGCGCAGGTCCTGGTCGTCGATGCCGCCCGAGACGATCGCCGCCGCGCCCACGTCCTTCGCCTTCCTGATGGCCGCCGCGGTCATGCGCGCGCCGCCCACCACCACCGCGCCCTTCATGTCCGGCGTGATGTCGTCGGCGTCCAGCTCCTCGCTCGCGGCCTTGCACGCCATGGCGATCGGCCCGTGCGCCTCGCCGCCCACGCCGAAGATGCCCTGCACCAGCGCCACGGTGTTCTCGATCACCGCACCCTCGCCGGGCAGCACCTCGACCACCGTGCCGGCCACGTAGGCGGTCACCGCGATCGGCTGCTTCGGCCCGCGCACGATCACCATGCCGGTGGAATCGCTCACGCTCTCGACGGTGCCGTCGGCGGAGCTCTTCACCTCGGTCTTCATCATGCCGAAGATGCCCTTGGAACGCGCGATCGGCTCGTCCTTGCGCACGGCCTCGCCCAGCTGCTTGAGCATCAGCCCCGGCAGGTCCTTCGGCTGCGCGGCCAGCATGTTCGCCACCTTGATGGGGAACGCGTCGCCCTCCATGAAGGTCTGCGCCACCACGGTGTCGGCGCGCACGGTGTCGCCCTGCTTCACGGTCACGCTGCCGTCGATGGGCAGTACGCGGCGCGCGCGGTAGGTGGTGCGCGCGCTGACGGTCAGTCCGGGGGTGAATGCCTTTGCCATGGTTCTTCTCCGAGCGGTGCGACGTCAGAGTATCGGCCCTCAAGGCACCCGGACGCTCGCGCGCAATGCGCCGAAGCCCGATGCGGCCGGCGCTCGCGGCCCTGACGGGTTCAAACTGCCGGAATTCGCCTTGCCGAACATTGACGCGGGCCGCTCATGGCCTAGTCTTCGGCTGGCAGCACAACTCGGAGTCCGGCACTCAACCGACACACTGCACCGCGAATCCGGAGGCGGTTCATGGACCCGAGCACTTCAATTCAACTTGGAATTTGGCAAGTCACATCGGTGGTGGCGCGACGTCCCAGCTGGACCGTCGGGAGAATCGCGTGCGCCCTCCGGGGCCGCGGTCTCGCCTGGGTTCCCGCGCTCGCCTGCGCGCTCGGTGGAACGCTGCTCTGCGGTGCGGTGCAATCCGCGCCCCCTGCGCAGGACGCCCAGCCACGCCGTGGCTGGGAGCTCCGCCAGATGCCGCCTGCCGCGACGCGCACCGTCGAAGTGCGGGACATCGTCGCGAAGGACGCGGGCGTTTCCGCGGCGTGTGCCGATGCGCTGGCAGACCTCTGCGGCGCCGATGGGACCGCACCGGTTCGCGTTGCGGTGGGAACGCCCTCCCCTGACGGCAGCAACGAACCGCAGCCGGCGCTCCTTGCACTCGCGTGGCCGCAGCAGGTCGCCGGTCGGCGCACGCTGCTCATGGGGCCGGTGCTCGCCAAGGCCCCGTCGCACGTGCCCGACCACGCACGCGGCGACGGCCGGTGGTGCCTCGCAGCCGACGGCCCGAAGCAGAATCCGCCCATTCCTTCATTTGCGGGCACCGCTTCCGCGCTCAATCCCATGCCGGAGGAGGTCGTGGTCTGCCACCTGCGGGCCCGCGAACTGCTGACCGCGTGCCTCGAGAAGGACGGCACTCCCAAGCACGACCTCGACGATTCGGCGCGGGCCCAGCTTCTTGCGCAGGCGCTCACGTGCCATTCGGCATGCGTCATGCCCACGGCCGATCCGCTGGTGCTCTGCGCACGGTTCGAGAACCTCGACGCCGTGCGAGCAGCCATGCTGGCCCTGGACGAGCGGACCGACGCCGAACTCCTTCGCCTGGACATGCTCCACATGGCCACGTACTGCGGCGCCAACGCGCTCATGGAGCGGGTGGTGGCGCTCGCCGACGAGGCGCAGCCCGTCAAGCGGCCGATGACGGCCGAGGACGGATGGCCGACGCTCGCGTGGGCGTTCGTCGATGCCTGCGATCGCTTCCGCCAGGTGCAGGCCTCGAATGCCAAGCTCATGGAGCGCGCGGCAGGCGAATGCGCACAGGCCCTCGGCTACGCGGGCACCGATGAAGCCACCATCCGCCGCGGCTTCGCCGCCATCGTCCCCTACCTCCCGCTTGGCCGTGCGCTTCCGGGCTCCACCACGCAACGCGCGGTGGAGATCGCCAGGGAACGGTGCTACAGCGACAACCCGACCGCCGAGCTGGCCGATCGCCTGGCATACACCGTCGCATGGGTGATCTACGGAAACGCCTGGTCCATGCAAGGTGCCATGCTGCCTTCCGAACTGGCGTATCGCAAGCGATCCCACGCGCTGATCATGGACGAGGTCCGCAACGGCATCGACGCACTGATGACCAAGGTGCCGGCGGACTTCAAGGCGGAGGCACATGCCACGGCCGCCGAGAGCGAGCGCCAGCTGAACACGCAGCTTGCCGACCCGTGGCGTCCTGAATCCGTGTTCAATCCGGACACCAAGCGGCTGCGCGAAGTGCGCTCCCGGATCAGGAAACTGCTGTCCGGCGAGGATCGCGAGCAGCAGTGGCAACTGGACCCCCGCGCCGAGACGACCTACCGGATCGAGACCGTCCTCTGGCATATCGACTCGGAACTCGGCGGGGAATGGTCGCTCCAGCGCCCGACGCGGCTCATGCCGTTCCGGGGCGTTTCCGCGAACTACCGAAACGGCATGTCGCTGAGCTCCGGGCAGCTGCACCTCGATCTCTCCGACACCGGCGAAAGGCCCTAGGCCACGCCTCGGCCGGTGCGCGTTGCCGGCTCACCCGTACACGTGCAGCGCGGTCAGCCACTTCTGGATGGTCGCGCGCCGTTCCGCTTCCGCCTCCGGCACCTCGATCGCGCGGCCGCGTGCGTCGAGCACCAAGCCCACCGTGCCGCCGCGCACGGTGCGCGTCACGGGCTTGCCGGGGCCGGCGCCCATGTCGAAGACCTTCTCCGGGGTCACGGTCATCTCGCACGGCTCGTCGTGGGCAAGCGGCACCAGCTGCATCTCGCCGCACGCCATGGTGCCGCGCGCGGCCTTCGCGCCGCGCAATTCCCATGCAAAGCAGGGCTTTCCGGCCTTCCCCTGCCCGCGCGGCG
>Ga0114967_10001382_pt1 | contig 20317 bp, 20 predicted proteins | sample M_130628_MF_Meta_FD_92639 | JGI IMG/M metagenome (GOLD analysis project Ga0114967, IMG submission 92639) | Freshwater microbial communities from Lake Montjoie, Canada to study carbon cycling - M_130628_MF_MetaG | ecosystem: Environmental > Aquatic > Freshwater > Lake | place: Lake Montjoie... | reverse complement strand
GGGCGGATCGACCTGCTCGCCATCGCTCCTGATGCATCTCTCGTGCTGATCGAACTCAAGCGGGCCCGCACCCCTCGGGAGATCGTTGCCCAGGCCCTCGACTACGCATCGTGGGTGGACCGACTGACCCCCGACCAGATCGCCCAGATCTATCGCCGCTTCTCCAACGGTAACGACCTCGGTGCCGCCTTCCAGCAGCGCTTCGGGCAGCCCTTGGACGAGGATGCCCTGAACGCCTCCCATCAAGTCATCATCGTCGCGGCAGGCCTCGACGACTCCACAGAGCGGATCATCGGGTACTTGAACGAGCGTGAGATCCCCATTAACGTGCTGTTCTTCCAGGTGTTCGACCACGGCATGGACAAGCTCATCAGCCGAACCTGGATGATCGACCCGGAGGAGACCCAGTCCAATGCCGCCACGGTTCCGACCAAGCGCGGAAACCGTGGGCCCTGGAACGGCGAGTTCTTCGCATCATTTGGGGGCGACTGCAGCTGGGATGAGGCGCGAAAGTTCGGATTCATCAGTGCCGGCGGAGGCACCTGGTACACGCAAACGCTGAAGCTGCTGAAGCCGGGTGACCGTGTCTGGGTGCGCATTCCGAGGCGGGGCTATGTGGGCGTCGGAAGGGTGATCGACACGGTGCAGGACGGTGGCGCATTCACGGTCCAGCATCAGGGCGCGGAACGGTGCATCCTCGACGTGCTGTCGAACGGTGCTGCTCTGCGGGCCAAGGCCACAGATTTCGATCGGGCTGAGCGGTTTGTCCGTATCCAATGGCTTGACACAGTTCCGGCTGACCGTGCTTTTGACGAGCTCGGCATGTTCGGCAACCAGAACACGGTGTGTAAGCCGACGGCTGCGCACTGGTCTAGCACGGTTGAGCGACTCAAGACCGTGTTCACGAAGTGGAATGCTTGAACATACGCCCGACCAGATCTCAGGAGATTTGCCGTGAGTAACGACGAGCATGACATCGAGGATCCTGACGAGTGCGCAGGGATCCGCGAGCTCGGCTTTCGCAAGGGCGATGAAGTTGTCGTTTGCTCCGGGGACGACCGGCCAGATTGCTTCGTCCGCTGGCTCGAAAGTCTGGTAAGTGCATACCGCGACCTCTACTGGACTGCGGATGGAAAGGACCTCGGTTCGGAGCTTCGAGCGCTTCAGATTCCGGAGGATGTCAGCGACTTCCTTGATGCCATCGGCGTAGATTTACGCGTCCAGACATGGACCGGAAATCTGATCAGCGGTACTTGGTATCACGGCTGGATAAGGGCTGGGTCAGAGAGAGAAGTCGAGGCAAACGGCCAGGAGATAGTCGATCGGCTGCGGGCGCTGATTGCGAAGAGCAATTGAACGCGCATCAGGAAAGTCAATGAATCTTGAGAATATCGTCCAAGTTCAGCGGAATCCGCGCTTAATGGGGATCTCCAGTGATGACCTTGAATCGCTTCGCTCCTTTCTCGGCTCGGCGTATGGAATTGTGCCGGCTTTCGACGCTGACGTCGAGCTGGCGATCCTCGAGCAGGATCCGAAGTATTGCGTCGCTGTCAGACGCATCAAGGCGCTGAATCGGCAACGAACCGCAGAAGTTTCTGCCTTCGCTCGGATGAAGGCCGAACGTGACTTTTATGACGCAATCGCCGCCGACCCGATTTCAGGCATCTTTCACTCGACGAAGTGGGCGTTCATTCTCGATGTAGCGGCCTACGTTCAGCGGTTGGTTGAACTGTTGGGCGTGACGGGTCGAGTTGTGGACTTCGGCTGCAATGTTGGCTACCACGCTTCCTGGCTCGCAATGAACTCCAAATGTCAAGTAGCGGGCTTTGACCAGTCCGGGACCGCGATCGGATATGCACGGAACAAGGCTGCAGCACTGGGCCTAACAGCCGATCGACTGGAGTTCCATACCCAGTGGCGCGGCGATGTTCTTTCCGAAGGCGGTATCGACATTTTGTTGTGCTCAGACGGGCCCGTTGACTGGTCGGCGTCAGACTTGCGCCGATTTGGCCGATTGTTGTCGGGGAACGGCCTGTTGGTTTGGGTTGGGCCTATGGGCGCTCTAGGTGATGATCCGTCCCGAACTGCTCTATCGGCTGGGCTGCATCTCGTTCATACCGACGTTGTCGGGGGCTGGACGGCTAGTGGCTTTCAGGCCAACACAGTCGCCATCGCTGCGCGAAAGATGGTTGGTGCCTCGATTGATGACTTCGCAGTAAATGCCGAGAGGGTCTGGGATCAAGGCTTCAGGGATTTCTGTAATGGTGGCCGTTATCTGCGTGATCGACAGACTCTGGGGCACTACCGCTCGGTACTGGTTTCAGCCCCCTAAAAATCACCCCCTTCCGTGTCATCATGACCTGAAGGGCTCTTTCGCCCTCCCGCAGCCCGGCTGACCGCCGGGCTGTGTTCGTTTTGGGGCTCGTCACCCCGAACTCACAGGAGGAACCCCATGCCACTCACCGTGAACGTGGGCATCTCGAGGAAGGCCTCGGCCAACTACCAGTCCCAGGGCCTCAGCATCAACCTCACCGCCGAATTGGATCAATCCCTGCTTGCCGATCCCCCCAGGCTGCAGCTGGAGATCGACCGCATCTACGCCCAGGCCGAGCAGGCACTCGACCGTCAGGGGCAAGCGCTGACGACCATGACGGGGATGACGGCTTCGGGGCAAGAATCTCCCCACGCTGCCGACCATGCTGCCCCAAACCGTGCTCCGCACCGCAACGGCAGCACCAACGGGCAGGCCAACGGCTCCAGCAACGGCCACCACTCGGGCAACGGAAATGCTCGAAATGGTTTCCATGGTGGTCCGGTGCGTCCTGCCACCGAGAGCCAGCTCAAGGCCCTGCGCTCCATCTGCAAGCGCATGCACCTGCGGCTGGAGCATGAGGTCCACGAGGAGTACGGCCTGGAGTCCATCGAGGAACTGGACGTCAAGCAGGCCTCGGCGCTCATCGACCTCTTGAAGGAACGGCAGGGCCAGGGAGCCTCGCAGCGGAGGTGGTCATGATTTCAATTCGAAAGACCACTCCCACCCGTGCACTCGCTTCGAAACCCCCCCGCCAGCGCTCCACGGATGGGGTTCTGGCGGGGAGAAGTTCAACCAACCCGTCACAGCCGTCATGTCCGTCATCCTCGTCATTGATGCCGGCATATCGAGCTGAGGCGATCACCGGCAGGCCGTACATCTCGTGGAGCCAGGTGTCGTCCTACCAGCTCTGCCCGAAGGCGTATGAATTCAAATACGTTCTTCGAGCCGAGCCTGCCTTCGTGCCCTCGTCGCTCGTCTTCGGCGTCGCCTTCCACGATGCCGTTGCACGAACCTCAGCAGCGGACCTGGCAGGCGCTCCACGGCCTTCGGCTGAGGAACTGGCCCTCGGAGTCGCCCATGAGCTCCGAGCCTCCAGCGTGCCTTTACGGCTCGGCAAAGGGGAAAGTCTGGAATCCCTCGATGCACTGGCCTCACGCATGCTGGTGGCGTACCTGGCGAGCCCCGAGTCGCACGTCCAGGGCACCAGCATCTGCATCGAGGATGTCGCCCGAGGAAATGTCGACCAGTCCATCCCACCGGTCGAGGCTCGGGTCGATCACGTCTACCAGCGCCAGGATGGATCGCTGGTCGTTCGTGACATCAAGACCACCCGCAGCAAGTGGTCGGCGGACAAAGTCTCGGAATCCGCACCCCAGCTTCGGCTCTACGCCATGCTCCTCGACCGTGAACTCGAAGGGCTCGGCAGGGTCGAAAGTCTGGAATTCCTCACCGTCACCAAGGCAGCCAAGCCGGTCGTTCAACTGCACCAACTGCCGGCCCGAAATGCTGGAAATGACGGGGGTGACGGCCATGACGGCTTGATCGACCAACTGCAGCAAGTCTGGGCGGGCATCGAGGCTGGGGTGTTCCCGGCACGCCCTGGTTGGCCCTGCAGAAGCTGCCCCTTCAACGATCGGTGCCCAGCAGCCATCGGTGGGGGTGCAGCGTGAGCGAGGCCCACCAGACCCTTGCACAGATTCTCACCATGATCGGCCGGGCGGCACGGATGCTGCTCGGCGGTCTGTTGCAGCTTGTCAGCGTGATCACCGGCGCACTTGGCCGGCTGCTGCACTCGTAGTTCCGCCACTTCAAACATTCCGCCCCGGGGTTCCGCACTTCATCGGCATGGTGCCGGTGACGGTTGCCCCATGGCGTGCCTCATCCACAGAAAGGATTTCAATCATGACTGCATTCGCCGTTCGCCAGCGTTCGTTCTCCGATCCCCACCCCGTTGCCGACATCCAGGCCGACGCCATCAAGCGCCGCACGGACTTCGAGGCCAAGCGCTCGGCCGAGATTCAGCGCCTGATGGAGGAGACTCCCGGGACGGACCGTTACTCCGCCACGCTCATGTACGACCTCGAGCTGGCGCCCAGCACCACCGGCCGGGCCATCCTCCTCGAGCACGGCATCGTCCCGGTTCCGCCGCAGGAGTTGACCCGGGACTCGGCAGTGCACGACGAGCTCTGGACCATCATCGAGGCGCTCTCCCGCTCGGGGGTGTTCATCGTCAACACGGACCACCTCGCCGACCGGGACCTCTACGCCCGCCTGTACTACCGCATCCTGGACGAGCAGTGCCGTGCCATCCCGCCAGCCGCCGAAGCTGCGGAGTTCATCGATGTCCTGCACCCGATGGACCTGGAGCACTCGCTGGGGCGGTGGCTGCAGGAGCGTCAGCAGCAGGGCCAGCAGTACGCCCAAAGCACCGAGTACCAGCGTGGACCGCAGTGCACCACGCTGGGCACGCTGCACGACCGTGACGGTTTCCTGCCTCAGCCTCGTTGGAGCTGAGGCCAACCCACACCACCACCGCACCTGGGCCGGGGATTCATGCTCGAGCGTGCCGGCATCGACCGGAGGCTCCTCGTGGTCCTCGGCTCAGGTGCATAGGTAAAGAAAGGAGGGGCCCAACATGCCCCACGCAATCACGATTCGACCCGACGGCACCGAGGAGTTCTTCGCCGCAGGGTCCACCCCGGTCTGGCACCGCATCGGCCAGCGGGTGGAACGAGCACTTTCCGCCCAGGCAGCGCTCAAGATGGCTGCCTTGGACTGGACCGTCGAAGCACGCCCGATCTTCGTCGACGGCAAGGATGGAGCCGTGCCCGAGGTGCCCACTCACAAGGCCATCGTCCGCACCGATACGCAGGCCCTGCTCGGAGTGGTGGGCAAGCGCTACCAGCCCGTCCAGAACTTCCAGACATTCGAGTGGCTGGACGAGGTCATCGGGCCGGGCAAGGCCGTTTACGAAACCGCCGGCTCGCTGCATGGGGGCAAGGCCGTCTGGGCCTTGGTCAAACTGCCCGGAGAACTTCGCATCGCCAGCACCGACGACGTGGTCAAGCCGTTCATCCTCGTCGTCAACAGCCACGATGGCAGCATCGCCTTCCGTGCGTTGAACACCAGCATTCGGGTCGTGTGCCAGAACACGCTGACGCTCGCCCTCCGGCATGCTGGTCCGGATTCCATCAGCGTGAAGCACACGGAGTCCATCCACGATCGCCTGGCTGATGCGCAGGAGGTGCTGGGGCTGGCCATCAGCAAGCACCGGGAGTTCGAGGTGCAGATGAACCGGCTTGCACAGGTTCGGCTGACCAGGCGCATGTTCAACTCTTACCTCGACCGGGTGCTGGGGCCCGCACCGAAGCCCACCGAGGACGATCCTGAACCCGAGGCCAGTGCAGCGAGGCAGCAGGTCGTTGCAAACTTCGACCACGAGCTGCAGCGCTTGAAGGGAATCGAGCACACCGCCTGGGCCGCCTTCAACGCCGTCAGCCAGTACGTGGACTGGGAGCGGCCCACCCGAGGCACCAACGGCAGCGCCAGGGACGAGCGCAGGTTCGAGGCCATGATGCTGGGCGTCGGTGCCGAGCTCAAGCGCAAGGCCTGGGCCGAGGCGCTCAACCTGGTGAGGGTGAACTGATGTGCCGGCACCGAGAAGGGCATCCTGGGGCGGGAGCAGGCGGAACGGCCAACTCCATCGCCGGCGCCGTGGCTGTGGTCGTCGTGTTGATCATCCTGCTCAGGGCGTGCACCTGAGCGGGAGGGGGCGGGTCTGAGGACCGCCCCTTTCTTTAGGTATCAGCGGTCAGTTCTGGCACGGGCCCCAGTTGGCGAGGAGGAAGCCGAGGTCGGAGCCATCGACCCGGCCGTCGTGGTTGATGTCACTGACGGTGTTTGCGTAGGCCGGGCCCCACTCCGAGAGCAGGATGCCCAGGTCGGCGCCGTTGATCACGCCGTTACGGAAGAGGTCGGCGTCCTGGCAGGTGGGCACATCACAAATATCCGGAATGCCATCGCCGTTGGTGTCAGCAAGCTGCCCCCTCAGAATCTGCCCCTTGTCGGCGTATCCGTCGCCATTGCAATCCGGACAGCCGCCGGGATAGAACTGGTTGCCTCCGCCGTTCCACCAGCTCACCGCAAGGTCGGCTGGCGAGTGTCCACAGAAGGTGCCATTCGCCATGCTGACCGATCCACCGAATTCAAACCATGAGACGGCCCCCGAATCTGTAGCCGTGTTGCCTTCAAAGTAGCAGCGATTGAAGGACGATTCGCCGCCGAAGCGCATTCCGATGACTCCGCCTCGACTCGCTGAATTTCGGATGAAGACGCAATCCGTAAAGGATCCGACAGAGGTACCGAGGACGCGCTCAACGGCCGCAGCTCCCCCTGGTGCATTCTCTATGAACTGACACCGCAGCGCAGACCAACTTGAATTGATGTACGCATACCCCCCACGAGAATTCGACATGAAGCGACAATCCGTGGTCTGCACGAACCCAGGCAGGGCACTGCCACCGTTGGGAGATGTTGCCAGCACGCCGCATTGGCAGCTTTCGAAAGACACATCGGCGACATTCACGTCGCCCGCCTGGGCCTCAATGGCGGCATTACCCGAGCAATTCCGCATCGTAAGGTGAGCGATCGTTCGTGTGCCCGAAAACCATGATGCCCCAACCACGAAACCCCCACCGGTCAGCACCGTCTGCTCGCGTGGACCTCTGCCCGTTACAAGCAGCGGAAATGCTGGCAATCCGATGCGTCCAATCACGTATTGGCCAGGAGCAATCGTCACGATGTCGTTCGCGTTGCTGGCGGCTACCGCAGCTTCGATGGTTGCATATTGCTCTGGAACGAGACGATCTACCGCAAGAGCCCGTGATGCGACGGCAACGGTGACGCATCCGGTGATAATCGTGGTCTTCATAATTCAAATCCTCTGGTGAGATCAATTTGGGCAAGCGCCCCAGAACGAGAGCATGATTCCGAGATCCGCTCCGTTCACGAATCCGTCGTGGTTGATGTCGGAATTCGTCGACGGAGTTGCCGGACCCCACTCAGAGAGCAGGATGCCAAGGTCGGCGCCGTCGATGCGGTTGTTGCGGTACAGGTCGGCTTCACGGCAGGTGGGACCTTCGCAGATGTCGGGGATGCCGTTGGTATCTGTGTCGGCGAGTTGCCCTTGCAGGATCTGTCCGTAGTCGACGATGCCGTCGTTATTGCAGTCGGCGAACCATTCGATGAGGAGTGACGGGTTGGATGGGCCGCAGGCGGAAGGGACCGGAGCGTCCGGCATGTCGTTGAGCCCGACGTATCCGTCCGTGCTGTAGTAAAGATGCAGCCGATCCTCTGGAATCCCACAGGCATCGTTGTTGAAGTAGGGTCCCGACGGAACAAATGATGCCCCGGTGATCCACTTCCAGCCTCCGCCGGGTTCGGGCGAACTTGGCTCCTGATACGCACCGAGCCACGGCCCGAATGTGAAGTCATTCCAGGGATTCTGCGGGACCCATGCCTGCGGAACGCGTGCCGGAGCAAACTGCGACTGGATGTAAGCAAGTACACCCTGCGATTCAGCACACGCCAGGATTCCGGCCCTGCCCTCGGCCAGCGTGTTGGCGGCGCTCCAACGGACACCGCCGGGCACGACCAATACTCCGTACCAATGCCCATTCCCCCCATCGCTTACCTTCCACTGCACGGCCTGCTGGGCCTGCGCACCTGAGTTGATGGCGAGACAGACGATTCCGGCAGTGAGTGTGGTCTTCATGATTCAGATCCGTTGAGTATTACGGGCAAGCGCCCCAGAACGAGAGCAGGATCCCAAGATCCGCGCCGTTCACGATGCCGTCGGTGTTGAGGTCAGACTCGGTGAGCGGCGTGTTCAGCCCCCACTGCGAGAGCAGAATGCCGAGGTCTGCACCGTTCACATTGAAGTCACGGTAGATGTCGGCGTCGACGCAAGTGGGTTGCTCACAAATGTCGGGGATCCCGTTGCGGTTGAGGTCGGCGAGCTGGCCGAGCAGTATCTGGCCGTAGTCGACGACACCGTCCAAGTTGCAGTCGGCCTCCCACTCCACGAGCATTGCGGGCATCCTCCAGCAAACCGCGACATCATTCCACGGACATCCCGTCCACGGACTCGACATCGTCAGGTAGTTCTCGAATCCGCAAGACTGGAGCGTGTTTGAGAAACCGCAACCGGGCGTCCAGAAGAACGGTTCGCCGGTTACCCACGAGTATGGAGCCGCGTCTGTCTCCTGCGATGCGCCGAGCCAAACCGATCCGCCCGAGACAATCGGTCCATTAGCCGCAATCCTGAGGCAGACCTGGTTCTCGAGCTCGGACGTGATGCTGACGAGGTGACCTCCGACGCTCTGGCTGAGCTTTCGCGCATCCAGCCATTGCGTGGGGGTTGTGGTAACGGACATCCGGTACCAATGCCCATTCCCGCCATCCTCAACCCGCCACTGCACCGGGTAATTCCCGACCACGCATACCTCGCCCCGCTCACAGCAATCCGGGATGTTGTTGCCGTTGTAGTCGGGGAGGGTGCCATCACGACACTGACCGTAGTCGACGATGCCGTCGGCGTTGCAGTCGGCGTCCCACTCGATGATCGAATAGTTCCCTCCGCCCCACGCGTAGTACGTCTCGTCGTTCCATAGGTTGAAATTGGCCGACTCGGGCTGGCCGATGACCTCAAGGCAGATGCTCTCGGGACCGTTGTCGGGCTCTCCGGGCGCCCAGCGGGTGAAAATGAACGGTTCGCCCGTTACCCACACCCACGGGTATCCGTTGGTGGAGCGCGAAGCGCCGAGCCAGTAGTCAGCACCGCTGGAGTTGTTGATCAGTGGGCGGAGTGCGTCTAGCTCAGGCTGTGAGGTCGTTGTCGCAAGATGTCCGCCTATCGACTCGGCGTGCAACTTTGCGTCCGCCCATAGTCGGAACTGGTATTCGGCGCCATACCAATGCCCATTCCCCCCATCGCTCACCTTCCACTGCACCGCCTGCTGGGCCTGCGCCGTTGAAGCTGCGAACAGAGTGACCACCGCCGCCTGGATCATGTTCTTCATGTAGTGAATGCCTCCCGGAGCACCCGGCCCCGTGGGAGAAAGGCTACCGGGGCATGCACAGGGGACCAAGGGTGAAATCCGGCAACTCCTCAACGTTGGGGCTCCGGAAACCCCCAATCCAAGGGAGTGGCAGGGGGTTTGCGCACAGCCATCTCCGAGCAGCCCCATTGAATTCTGTGACTTTCAGCATTCCCGGGGTACCCTGTTCCCATTGCAACACCGGGCCTCTGATGCTCGGTCCCGATTCCGAGGCACCAACCATGAATTCAAAGCATTTCCTCCGGGCCGTGATCACCATCCTTAGCCTTGTGGTCGCTGTTCCGGCATCAGCTCAATGCACCGGTGACCTCAACAACGACGGTTTCGTCAACGGCGCCGATTTGGGCACGCTGCTTTCCTGGTGGGGTCCTGTGGTCACCGCGAATCCGGTATCGGTTGCATGCGATCTGGATTCCAACAGCCTGATCAACGGTGCCGACCTTGGCCTGGTGCTGAGCAACTGGGGAGTGTGCGCTGGATCAATCTCCAACGTCGCCCCACTCGAGGGCTGTTCGGATGGCGGTACGGCGATCACCATCAGCGGCAAGTATTTGGGAACTACATCCTCGGTGACCGTTGGTGGAATTCCCTGCACCGGGGTCGTCGTTCGGTCCGCAACGCAGGTTGTGGCGATTGCTCCTCCGGGAACTCCTGGATCAGCTGAAATAAGCCTCACTACCGGTTCGGGCGCCATCCAAGCAGGGGAGATGTTCAACTATTCGCCCGCCTCGCCCTCGATCGGCGCCGTCACGCCGAATCAGGGGTGTGTGATCGGGGGTACCCGTTTGACCATCTCCGGCTCTTGCCTTGCTGAGGCGACCTCGGTGACGGTTGGTGGAGTTGCGTGCACGCAGGTCAATGTCAGTTCGCCCACCTCGATCACGGCAGTGGCACCCGCGGGTGTTGCGGGGCCCGCGGAAGTTCGCGTCGTCGCGCCAACGTCAACCGCTGTTGCAGCGAATGCCTACACGTATCTGCCACCATCGATCTCGTCGATTGCACCCAATGCCGGGATCATCCGAGGCGGTACTCGCATCACGATCTCCGGCGAATACTTGGCCCTGACCACCGGCGTCACCGTAGGCGGGGTGCCGGCCTCCAGCGTCACGATTGTAGATGCCAATACCGTCACGGCGACGACGCCCCAGGGAGCGCTCGGATTCGCGAATGTGGTGGTGACCGGGGGCAAGGGCACGATCACGGTTCCCGGGGGGTTCCGATACGTGCCTGTCCAGGTTCCCTCATGGGCGACATTCGTCGAGGCGGACCCAGACCCGGTGGTGGTTACCAATGCAGCGCTCCGTGCTGCGATTGCTTCAACGGGCTTTGCGTGGCGAGTGAAGGACACTGCAACGCAGATCGAGATGTTGCTGGTTCCACCAGGGACGTTCACGATGGGATGCACGGCGTCCAATCAGTATGCGTGCGCCAGCAATGAGAACCCCACGCACGCCGTGACCTTGACGCAGGCGTTCTACATGGGGCGTTATGAAGTGACGCAGGGGCAGTGGGTGGCGAAGTTTGGAAACAATCCGAGTTACTTCGCCGCGTATTCTGACTCTGCAAGTCGCCCGGTGGAGCTGGTGAGTTGGAACACCGTTCAGTACTTCCTGAGTGCGACTGGTATGAGGTTGCCAAGCGAAGCGGAGTGGGAGTATGCGTGTCGGGCCGGTACGACGACGGCGTTCAACAACGGCAGCAATGCCGACACCTCTGTGGGAACGATTGCGTGGTACTGGTCCAACTCCAGCAGCCAGACACACGCGGTTGGTGGCAAGGCAGCCAACGCTCTTGGCTTGTTCGACATGGAAGGCAATGTGTGGGAGTGGGTGAGTGATTGGTACGCGGGATATTCGAGCGGCGCGCAGACGGATCCGCTCGGTCCGGGGTCTGGTTCAGCCCACGTGAGCCGCGGCGGCTCCTGGTACTACCCCACGAACAGCATGCGCTCCTCGTACCGCTACGGCAGCAGTGGCGAATGGAGGTACAGCGACATCGGGTTCCGCGTCGCGAGGAACCCGTGATTGCTTTCCTTTCCTCTTTCCGCTTCCTCTTTCTTCCTGCACTGAAGGATTACGCCCATCATGTCGCTTCCAAAGGCGCGCCTTGGTCGACCCATGAACCCCCGCACCAAGCGCCTGCTCATCATCGTGCTGGCCTTCGATGCACTGGTGGTGGCCGGGGTGGTGCTCTACTTCATGCTGCGGCGGTAACGGCTGGGGCACGGGATCAAGATTTGAATTCTGATCCTTGGGGCCCAGCTCCAGAGCCCAGCTCTTGCCCCAGGGTGTGCTCCTTCACTCTTGACACCGTTTGCCGGCCCCGGGTGTGACCGGGATTTCGAGCATTTTCCTTGGACGGTCGGGGCCTCGTAGGTCAGCCAAGGCCGTCATAGCCGTCACGGCCGTCACGGGGGTTCCACTTGAGCAGGTAGGCGCCACCGTTGAGCGTCGAAATTTTTTGCATGGTTTGGGCTCCTTGCAGGACGTCGTCAACTGGTCCCCGCTGCGAGCAGCATCCCCGAAACCGTCCCGCTGCCAGCGCAACTGAGGGCAATCCTGCGGCCCTGGCGGGGAAGCCAGCGCTGCAGCCTCGTGTTCCTCCAGTCTTCAGCGGTTGGGAGTACAGACTTCGAATTCAAATCATGAGGCTCAGCACGAGTTCCGGAGGGTGGTGATCAGAATTGGAATTCGAATCCTGGACCTGGACCACGACCTTGACCCCGGCATGAAAAACGACCACCCCGGCCACTATTCATGACCGGGGTGGTGCTTGTCAATCTGTGATCACTTGCCTTTGCCGCCGTTGCCACGACCGCCGCCCGAAGGCTTGCCGGTGGTCGATGGCCAATTGGGATTGCCCTTTGCCATGGTGTGCTCCTGTTGTTGATGAGGTGGATCTCCGGCATTGCTGGAACGACTACGGACATACGGCAGATTGTCGGGCCGGGGAAATGAAGCCACGGCAACCACCAATCGGCATCAGCTCTTCCGATGGCGGCGGGTCGTCATGCCGCCCAGGATGCCCAGCAGGGGTAGTGCTGCGGGCGCAGGAACGACCGTGATCGTGGTAGAGAAGTACACGTCCCCAGAGAGGCCTGATGCCCAGATGTACTGCGCCTGGCCGGAGATGGAGCCGATGCCGCCGCCGGAGATCTGCCACCACCCACTGGACGGCGCGTTGAATCCGAACGAGATCGGCTGCTCGGGACTGATGCCGAATCCCTCACGGCTAAGCTGCCAGTGCAAGGTGTCGGTCACGAGCGCCTGCGCACCGTTGCTGAACGATCCGGCCGCCGAGTCCAGCGCGAACTGGCCCAGGAGCATCGCTGCAGCCCCGCCATCGACATCGTGCGCCATGACGTGCAGGTAGTAGGTGCCGGGTTCGGTGATCTCGTGAGAGAAGCTGGTCGGGCTGGTCCATGCCCACGGCGTTCCGTTTGCGCACAGCAGGTCGCCCGCAACAAGGTCTGACGAGCTGATGTAGGCGGCGAAGGTATTGTCGGCCGTCAACAGGCCCGACAGCGTGGCGAGCGATGCCTCGGCGCCGCCGGCAAACGCTGCTGCGAGCAGTGCGGCGGTGAAGAATCGATATGAGGACCTCGGCATTTCCTGTTTCCCTTCATTTCTATGAGTGACCCTTGGGCCCCGGTGATGCTGGAACGCATCGAACCCTACCGGGACTCCCGATGAGAGGCGAGAAATGCAGGTGCGGTGGATCACGATGGCCGCTCGACTTCATGCTGCACCTCGATTTCCACACTTCCCACCTCTCCTCCGTCGCCGTCACCACCGTCCGACCCGTCGATCCCAGGGCCGATGTCCGACAAACCACCTCAGATCAAATGCTTTAAATACTTACGCATTGCATGGCGAAAAAATCTTGCAGAACTCGTCGAGATTGTGCTTTTAACGGCATTTTACAGGCCTTACTGTCCCGCTCCTCGGCCGCCGAACCAGTGCAGGTGTTCTGCACAAAGGCACCACGCCGAGAAGGAGCATGAGCATGGAATTTGACAGAACGCAGGAAAATGACTGGAAATCACGAAGATTGGTTACTTCGGTCGAGGCCGCCGAGTACCTCGACATCAGCGAGCGGCATCTTTGGACAATTACCCACCGTGGTGATCTGCCCGCTATCAAGCTCGGTCGTTCGAAGCGCTACTCCCAGGCGGACCTCGATGCGTACATCGACCGTCGTCGCCAGGATGGACGCTCCGGCTCGGAGGCGGCCTGACCATGGCGAGCATCTGCAACGAGAAGAACGGCAACAAGCGCATCGCCTTCGTGGATCATGAGGGCCGTCATCGATCCCTGCGCCTGGGCAAGAGCTCGATGAAGGCGGCGGAGACCACCCGCACCCGCATCGAGCAGCTGCTGCAGGACCGGAAGTTCGGGGTTCCGCACTCCGCCGCCATGGCCGAATGGCTCTCCAAGCTGCCGACATCCCTCCACGAACGATTGGTGAATCTCGGCCTCGTGGAGGGGCGGGCCAAGGCGGTGACCGTGGGCGAGCTCATCGAGCGCTTCATGCAGGCGCAGAACGTGAAGCCCGCCACCCTTGCCGCCTACAAGCAGTGCACGGACAGCCTCCTGAAGGAACTCGGCAAGGACACGCCCCTCGACAAGGTCACCCCGGCGGCCGCCGATGCATGGCGCTCCGCCATCGCCAAGGGGGGCAGGGTGCGCGAGAAGAAGGGCCCCCGCTCCCTCTCCGGCGCCACGGTGGCCAAGCGCACGAACATCGCCAAGGCCATCTTCGCCAAGGCGAAAGTCTGGAAAATGATCCCCGACAGCCCCTTCGCCCACATGAAGAGCGGGAGCCAGGTGAATCCCGAACGTGCCCGCTACGTGAGCGTCCAGGAGACCCAGGACCTGCTGCGGGCCTGCCCCGACACGGAATGGCAGGTCATCGTCGGCCTGGCTCGATTTGCGGGCCTGCGTTGCCCGTCGGAGGTCAGGGAGCTGCGCTGGACCGACACCGACTGGAACCGGAAGATGATGGTGGTCCGCAGCCCCAAGACAGCCGGGAAGGCGGCGCATGCCGTCCGCAACGTGCCCGTGAGCCCGGCGCTGCAGCCGCTCCTCTGGAAACTGCGCCAGGAATCCCCCGCCGACGCCGAGCACATCGTGAAACTGGTCCAGAAGGGGGCCCACAACCTTCGCACCCGCTTCAAGAAGATCGTGGCCCGGGCAGGCCTCCAAGCGTGGCCCCGACTGTTCCACAATCTCCGTGCCAGCTGTGCCACAGACTTCGCCCAGAGCCTTCCCAACCACGAGGCTGCCCGCTTCCTCGGCCACAGCCCGCTCATCGCCGCATCGCACTACCTGCAGCCTTCGGACCACAATTTCCGTGCAGTCGCCGGTGAAGGCCCCTGGATCACCTCGAAGGATGGCGCCGAAGGTGGCGTACCAGGTGGCGTACAAGTGGCGTACGGGAAGGCGTAGCAGGCTGCCGCACCGATGAGTACCCCGACGATGCGAAGCGCTCTAAGCCCCCAAACGCAGCGTGGTTGCGCGAGTCCTTTCGAACCGGCGCAACCACGTGCTGTTCATCCCAATGGGCGATACTGGATTCGAACCAGTGACCCCACGCGTGTGATGCGTGTGCTCTAGCCAGCTGAGCTAATCGCCCGGGGCGAGAATTGTAGCAGCATTGCACGGTGCTGCGCAGGCTGCGGCGCTGTCTTGATAACCGTGCGGGACGTGTGCCGCGGGAAGCGCCAAGCCCAGCAGGTGGTGCGGCAGCGTGGACACGATGTAGAAGCCGATGCTCGCCACCGCGATGGTCCGTATGTCGAAGCCGCCCAGCAGCACGCATATGCCTGCCAGGCAGAGTGCCGTGGGCATCGCGAGCGGCAGGCTGAGCACGTGGACGCGCACGAGGCGCCGCGCGAATCCCGGCGGGGCAGGCGGCGGCTCGATGATCGTCGGCATGTTCGCCATGCGCCGGCAGTGGCGGAACGCGTGCACGCCGATGAAGTACGTGCCGATGGCGAAGAGCGGGTCCGCCTGCATTGCCACGAACGCCACCAGTGCGCCTTCGGCGATGTCGAGCACCGCTTCGCGCCGCTGGCCATGAACGAAGCGCGCGCCCGCGCCCAGCAACGAGAGTGCAACGCCTGTGCCGCACCCGAGCAGCGCCGCACCGCGCATTGCCGGCGGATCGATCGTCCAGCGAACGGTAGACCACGGTGCGAGTGCCTTGCCGATTTCGGCGAAGGGCGCCCACGCCTCGTCGGGATGCGCCGCAAACACGGTGCACACCAGGAGCAGCCCGCGCCCCACCGCCAATGACCAGCGCGCCACGCGGCCTTCGTGCGCGGCATGCAGCGAGTCGGCATCCTCCATCCCGAAATGCACGACCGTGAGCCCCAGGAACGCCACCGCCGTCGGCCCCGGTGCCAGCACCAGCGCGGCGGTGCAGGCCAGCATCAATGCCATGTACGGCACGAACCCAACACACCGGCGCATGAATCCATGCCGTCCGGCGAGCCGTGCACTCACCTCCCAGTCGGCTGCGCCGTGCGGCATGCCGAAGAGTGCGAGCGCCACCACGAAGGGCCACGGCGCCAACGTGCCGGTGGCCGCAGGATCCACGGCCGCCAGCACCGCGGCGCCGGCGAGCACCGCCCATGGAAGGGCGCGTGGACCCGCGAGGCCGCGGCCCAATACGCCGCGGACCGCGTGGAGGACTGAAGCCTCCACGCGGTCCGCTTGTCGATCGGCCCGTGCCGGTGCGACGGGCATCAGCCGTTCCGGTGTTCGGCGGACTGCGACTCGAGCGCCTTGACGCCCTGGTAGCAGACCAGTCCGAAGAGCACCTTGTTCACGACGTCCGCCACGTTGTAGGCGATCTCACGCCAGCTCTCGCCCTTGTCGCCTGCCAGCGCCATGAGGAAGCCCGCGGGATAGATCACCCAACCGATGGTGACGAAGAGACGCATCTTGCCCAGGCTGTCGGCGATGCTCGGCGGAGCCGACTTCATGCCTTCGGAGACCTGCGTGAAGAGCATCCACACGATGTAGAGCCAGGAACCGCAGCTGACCACGTACCAGGTCCACCACTGCTGGCTGCCCGTGGGGCTTTCCTCGGCAACCCATGCGGTCACCAGCATGACGAGCGCCCAGAACACGAGGCCGCGGAACAGTTCATGCCCCTTCTTGCCCATGTTGAGGAGGAGCGGGAATTCCATCACCAGGAGCGGCACGGTGATGAGCCAGTCGATGTAGCGGTAGGTGGTGGGGAACTGCTCGATCACCGCACCCGGGATCCGGTCGCCATTGGCGTCGAAGAGGTTCGCGACGCCCTCCAGGTAGATGTTGCTCATCCGCCAGTAGTGGAAGGCAGCCACCGCACAGATGATGCCGGCCACGGTGAGGACGGTCTGGTACTGGCGCGACACCGTGTTGCGCTGCAGCCAGAAGTAGGCCGCGCCCGCGCCCATGGCGACGGTGCCGAGCCAGAACAGGTACATGGTGACGCCTTCGATTGAAAGGCCTGCTTGCAGCGCCCTCATTGAGGTCGACATTTCGGCGAGTATGAGCACGTGAACCTCCTCAGGGCGCCTTCGCAGGCGCCGACGAGGCGCTGCTCAAGCTCCCGTCGTGGGCGGGCGAGATGCCCGCATGGCGACGACTATACGCCCGCGCGGGCGCGAGGGTATCGGGGACCTTTCGCTTCATGAGTGCAAAGCGCCGCCCGTGGGGGCGGCGCTTTGGGATCGATCGATGTCTTCGACGCCGTCGGGCGGCACCTGCGAATGCCGGGCGTCAGCTGCCGCGGGTCACTTCTGCGGCGCGGCCTGGGTGGCGGCCTGCTCGGCGCGGAGGCGGCGCAGGGCCTCCTCGGTGGCGCGTTCCATCTGGTCCTGGCTCAGCTGGGGGCGCTGGGCGGGGGTCTGGGGCTCGTCCTTGTCCTTGGTGAGCTCCTCGCCGGCTTCCTTCATGCCCTTCTTGAACTCGGTGATGGACTTGCCGATGTTCCGGCCCACGGAGGGGAGGCGGCTTCCGAAGAGCAGGAGCCCGATCACCAGGATGATGATGAGCTCGGCTCCGCCAGGGAGTCCGAACGCCGCGAGCATGGGGGCGGTGGCAGTGGTCATGTCGGGATTGTAGCGGGAGTTCTGCATGTTTCCGCATGCCTCTGCCGATATCCCCGGGATGCACGGACGCATCAAGCCCTTGTCCCATTCCGCCCGCCGCCTTCGCCGCGCCCACACCGGGGCCATGCTGGCCGCCACCGGTGTCCTGGCCGCCGCTTCCGCCGTCTTCCTGGGCGGCTGCGAGGCCGAGAAGAAGATCGAACCCGTCAACGAGGACTTCCAGCTCCCCGCCGGCGAGCACGGCCTGCGGAAGCTTTCGCGGGAGCAGTACCCCGACCTCACCCCTGCCTTCAACGGCCGCGACGCCAAGTTCGCCCGCGCCATCGACTACAGCGCGCAGTGGTTCCTCACCGGCACCAGCCGCCAGAACTACAGCTCCGAGCAGATGGGCCCGCTCTCGCAGGTCATCACCGGCGGCCATGACCACGCCGCCGCCAGCGTCTACGCGTTCCGCGAGCTCATGACCAAGAGCGCCGACGCCAAGAGCTTCCAGGATGCCGTCTACGAGCAGTTCGAGATCTGGCAGACCCGCGGCTACGACGACAAGGGCAAGGCCCTCGTCACCGGCTACTGCTCGCCGGAGTTCAAGGCGAGCATGACGCGCACCGACACGTTCAAGTACCCGCTCTTCAAGCGCCCCGCGGACCTGGTGACCGACTCCGTCACCGGCGAGCCGCTCGGCCGCCGCGGTGCGGACGGCGCCATCGGCCCGTGGGGCTCGCGCAAGGAGATCCTCGGTTCCAACCAGCTTGCCGGCACGGAACTGGTGTGGCTCTCGAGCGCCTTCGAGGTGTACGTCTGCGAGGTGAACGGCAGCGCCAAGCTCATCATGCCGGACAACACGGTCAAGTACGTGGGCTACGCCGGCAAGACCGGCCGCCCGTACCTGGGCCTCGGCAAGAGCCTGGTGGACGAGGGCGTCATCACCAAGCGCGAGCGCAACCTCCCGTCCATCCGCCGCCTCTACGACCGCGACCCGGCGCTGGTGCAGAAGTACATCGACAAGAACGAGAACATGGTGTTCTTCGCCATGTACGACGGCAAGAACTGGCCGCAGGGCTCGCTCGGCGTGCCGGTCACCGACCACGCCAGCGTGGCCACCGACAAGAAGATCTTCCCGCGCGGACTGGTGATGCTCTTCGATACGCAGGTGGCCGACTACGCCGGTCGCCAGCAGGACTTCGACCGCTTCATGATGGACCAGGACACCGGCGGCGCCATCCGCGCCGCGGGCCGCGCCGACATCTACATGGGCGTGGGCGCTGCCGCGGAGATCCTGGCCGGCAACCAGTATTCCGACGGCACCTTCTACTACTTCGTGCTGAAGCCCGAGTACATGGCGAAGTATCCGTTGCCCGCTTCCGGCAAGTCCACGCCGCAGAACATCGTGCGCGGCGCCGCGCCCGGCGCTCCCAACGCGAAGGCCGCGCCCGCGGCGGCAAGCGTGACACCGGCGCCGGCACCCGCACCGGCGCCTGCCCCGAAGCCGCAGTGAGTTCCTGATCGAGTCATCCACCGCCGCTCGCGCCCCGCGCCGAGCGGCGGTGCTGCTTTGGCGTGTGCTCAGCGTGCACTCGCCTCGCGCTCATCACGCGTCCATCGTTCGTCCGCCACACGCTCACCGTGCCGTCTTCGGGCTGTCGAAGGGCGGGGGCCCCGCGAACCCGCGACCGACGTTCCACGTCAGCTCGGAGAAATCCGCGGGCCACGCGCGTCTGCGTGCGTGGTCGCGCAGCTCCGGTTCGCTCGCGCGCAGCGCGGCCACCTCGCGCTGGAATGCCGACTCGTCCGCGTTCACCATCACGAGCCCCGCTGCAAGCCCGATGATCCACGAAGGCACCACGACCAGCGTGGTGCGCCGCAGCGTGCGCAGGTCCGTGGCGTAGGACGCCGGGCGGGCGAACGGCGTGCCGCACTCCGGGCAGCGCGACCGATTGGCGTCGTAGCCGCAGCACGGGCAACGGCCCTGCTGCCAGCGGCGGTCGGGAAGCCAGTATTCCCAGATGGCTTCCGGCAGGTCGATCACCGCGCCGAGCGGCAGGATGGCCAGCATGGAAATCATGGTGGACACCACGATCACCACCACGCCCCCCACGTGAAGCCCGAAACCGCCCACCAGGCCGCGCACCACCTCGGTGGCAAGCGTGGCATAGATCACCATGAGGATCATGAGGAACACGCGCCACGCCGCGAGCACGCGCCCGGGGACGGCGGCACGCGGCATGGGCGCGTTGCCGCGCGATCCGGAAGATTCCGCGCGCGTCACGGACACGCCCCGCGCGTGGGAACGCGCGTGCCGGCAAAGCCGTACTCGTTCCAGCGACGGTCGACCAGCGCGGCGGTGGCCGCGTCCATCTCGACGAGCGGCGGATACTCGCGCACCGGCAGCCCGCCGCGGCCTGCGCCCGGCGCCTTGCGCGTGGCGTCGAAGGCGATGCGGTTGCCGGCGGTGTGTGCATCGCGCGTGAAGTCCGCGTTGGACGCAAGGAAGAAGAAGGGCGCGCGCCAGTCGTCTGGTCGTGCGCCGGCATGTGCATCGATGACGATGATGAAATCCGCCGCGCCGTCGTGCGCGGCGTGCGCTTCGGCGGGGCCGGCCGCAGCCACTGCCGCGCTCGCCACCCGCGCGCCGTCCGCGTCGTTGCCCATGGCAATCGTGCAGAGGCGCCCGGCTCCTACCGATGGAAACTCAACGCGCGCCTGCGCGTCGATCGCATGCACTGCGCGCTCGATGCGCGTCCGCGCAGCGGCAATCGCATCCTGCGACGGTCGCGCCGGCTC
>Ga0114967_10001376_pt1 | contig 20368 bp, 21 predicted proteins | sample M_130628_MF_Meta_FD_92639 | JGI IMG/M metagenome (GOLD analysis project Ga0114967, IMG submission 92639) | Freshwater microbial communities from Lake Montjoie, Canada to study carbon cycling - M_130628_MF_MetaG | ecosystem: Environmental > Aquatic > Freshwater > Lake | place: Lake Montjoie... | reverse complement strand
TTCTTTAAGGGTGATTGTTTTCATTATTTGTTTTGCAAGTTCAAACTCATAGTCGATTCCGCTCGCCATATCTTTATCTGTAAAATGTCTTTTATATTCATCCAAAAGTTCAGCAGATGCTGTTGTATTCTTTTGAGTAAGAGAGATTTCTAAAGAAAGTAATTTGTTTTTTTTAGCAAGCACAAGCTCATCTTCAACAAAGCCATTTTGTTTTACTCTTTCAATTTCATTTAATAAGAATTTTAAACCCTCTTTAACTTGTCCTTCTTTTAGCATGGCAGTTACGGAATACATTTCTTCTTGTTCAGATAATTCAGAAATATTAACGTTAGCAGAAATGAGTGGACTATTTTGTTCAACAAGGATTCTATTTAATCTTTTTTGAAAAATTGTATCTGTTAAATATCTAATTAAATAATCTTTATAGTTAACTCCGGTTTCTATAAAAAGTTTAGACTCTCTATTTAGCATTTGAATATAAAGACCACTAATTTCTGGGTCTGTAATATTTGCAAATACCGTCTCATTATATTTAGGAACTGTACCTAATGGCTTTTCAATTGCAGGTGCTTTAGCTTTGATTGATGAGAAGTATTTTTTAATTATTTGCTCAGCTTTTTTTTGATCAATATCACCAACAATAAACACACCCATTAGCTCTGGCCTGTACCACTGTCTGTAATATTCTTTTGCAGTTTCATATTTAAAATTACGAATGACATCCATCGTACCTATTGGATCTCTTTCTAAGTATTTCGAATTTTTAAAAAGATAGGGCTTTTGCAATTCATTTATTCTGTCAAATTTTCCAAGACCTCTTCGCCATTCTTCCTCAACGATTTTTCGCTCTTTATCAAACGCTTCATCTTCTAAAGTTAGTTCGCTACCAATTTCTGAGAGAATATGAATTCCAGTATCTAAATACTTTTCCTCGCTAGTTGGAATTTGAAACTTATAAATAGTTGTTTCGTATGAAGTACTTGCATTAAAATCAGCCCCCAAAGAAAGACCCAAAGATCTTAAATATTCATCAATCTTATTTTTAGGAAAACTTTTTGTGGAATTGAAGGCCATATGTTCAAGTAGGTGAGCCAATCCACGCTGATTTTCATTTTCATTAAGAGAACCTGCTTTTATAACAAGCTCTAAGTAAGCTTTGTTTTTAGGAAGTTGATTATTCTTTACGTAGTAGGTAACTCCGTTATCAAGTTTTCCGTGCGTTATCATAGGATCGAGTGGTATTACCTTTGTTAAATCTATTTCAGCAGCATTAACGTTAAAAAGTAATGCTACAAAAATTATTACTTTAAAAAACAACTTCACTAACAGAGAGCTATTAAGATTCGAAAAATTCATAAAATTTAAACTTAACACAAATTGTGGCTGTGGAACGTTTTAATCAATCTGTTGTGTTTGTTAATTAAAAAAAAAGTATAAATTTTATACACATTTTTTTGTGATGTTCTTCAAATAAGTTAAATATAATGAAAAAAATTAATTTTAGTTTAATTAGAATGAGCTTGATAACGCCTGTATTTAGAGAAGCTGAAGCAATAATTCCCTTTTTGAAATATATTCTCTATTTAACTTTAAATATCTTTAATGAATACAGAAATATTTTTTTATTTGTTCTAGTACTTGTTTTGATGTTGCTAATTTTCATATTTTTTTTAAAAAAATAATTAATAATACAGATGAGTAAAAATCTCTATTCACCTTCAATGTTCAAGAATTTCTTGAGCTGTAATTATATTATTTTTAATGAATTTCATGAGAAAGACTTAAATCTTAAGCGTAAGCAAAAAACTATCAGTGATGAAAAAAGATTAGAAAAAGGAAATATTCATGAAGAAGATTATTTTAAAGTATTAAAGAAAAAATATTCAAAAGTTATCGATATAAAAAATCTTGAAATTTCTAAAGATCAGAAGTTTAAAAAAACTTTAGAATGCATGGAGCAAGGTTATGAAATTATTAGAGGCGGATATTTAAAAGATGAGAAATGGCGAGGAGAATTTGATTTTTTAGAAATCAATAAGGATTTAAAATCTAATTTTGGCAATTATTCTTATGAAGTTATCGATACTAAAAATACTAATAAAGTTAAACCAGATCATGATTTTCAGGTTGGTTTGTATTGTTATCTTTTAGAAAAAGCACAAGGAGTATTACCTAAAAATTTTTATATCGTTTTAAAGTCCATGGAAAAAAAACAGGTGGCTTTAAAAGATATGTACTTGTTTTTTTTAAAAACAAAAAAAAAATACGAACATTTCGTTGATAACGATATTGATAAATCTCAACCTGAAAAATGTAGTTTCTGCGAAATTTGCCCTTGGATTGAAAATTGTACCAAGATTTGGAAAGACAATGATAGTTTAGATTTATTATGGGGTATTCGAAAGCCCGTAAAAAAAAAATTATATAATGTTGGAATCAAAACAATTGCCGCTTTAGCAAAATATGATGTTAAGAAAAATAAAACAGGTGTTACACAAGAGATATTAGAGCGATATGTAAAAATCTCGAAATTAAAACAAGAACAAAAGAAAACTGGCAAACCTGCTTACGAAATTATTGAAGAAAATTTAAGCATTCCTAAAGGCTTTAATTTATTAGCAAAACCATCAAAATGCGATCTGTTTTTCGATATGGAAAGCGTTCAAGATTATGTAGTCGATGGGAAATTAGAATATCTGTTTGGTATTTATTATGTTGAAAATGGAGAAGAAAAATTTGAAGCATTATGGTCACATAATAAAGAAGAAGAGAAAAAAAATGTAATTAAGTTTTTTGATTTTACAAAAAAACATTTTGATAAATATCCAGACTCAAAGATTTATCATTACGCTCCTTATGAAAAAACCGCTTTAGAAAGACTTACTTCAACACATAAAGTTAAGCATGTAGAGTATGATCATTATCTTCATGAAGGCAGATTTATTGATTTATTTACAGTTACTAAACAAGCCATTTATTCTTCGGAAGATTATTCTATTAAAGATGTAGAGAAGCTATATGAATTTGTGAGAACAGGAGACGTTCGTAAAGCAACTGCTTCTGAAGATTTTTATATAGAGTGGCTAGAAAGTAAAAATCAAAAATTATTAGATGAAATTGAGCATTATAATAAGCAAGATTGTAGATCGACATATGAATTAAGAGAGTGGTTATTAAAAATAAAGCCAACAAACACTACTTGGTTTGTACCAGAAAAAGAACACAAAGATTATAGCCCAAGAGAACTAATGATGTTGGATTATCAAGAAAGAATTAATAACGCCAAAATTAAAGATCAAAATTTAAAACAAATTGTTTCAGACATTTTAGGATTTTTTAATAGAGAAAATAAACCTGACTGGAGAGAATATTTTGAGCGTAAGAATTTATCTCATGCTGAACTTATGGATAATATTGAATGTATAGGGGATATGAGATTAGTAAAACAGCCTGTGAAAGAAGTAAGATCATTAATTTATACCTATAAATATGAAGATCAGGAATTTAAATTACGCGCTGGAAAAACAGTTACGCTTGCTAATCATTTAGGTAGTAGCGATAGTTCACATGGTGGCACGATTGTAGATATTGATCACCTAAATAGAATTGTTATTTTAAAAAAAGGAATAGGAAAAAATAACTTACCTTCCACAATATCAATAGGACCGAGACCTCCTTATTCCGTCGATAATCTAGAAGATAGTACTTATAGATTTATTAATAGTTTAATTGCGAACAACCGTAAATATAAAGCAATTGTTGATTTTATCACAAAAAAAATACCTGATATTAAAGGAGTAAAATCAGGCGATAAAATTATTATTAGTGACGATTTTTTAAAAGAAATTCCAAAAATTATTTCTAATTTAGATAACTCCTATTTGTATATTCAGGGTCCCCCAGGAACTGGAAAAACTTATCAAGCGTCCCATGCAATTGTGCAATTAATAAAGAGCGGAAAAAAAGTAGGTATTACTGCAAATTCGCACAAAGTTATTCATAATTTAATAGAGAGAGTTGAATTATGGGCTGAAAAACTTGGAGTTAAATTTAAAGGGTTAAAAAGAGGAAGCAAAGATGATGAAGACACAAATTATGCTGGAGATTTTGTAACAACCTCATCTAACGATTTAACTTTTATTCGCGGACTTAATAATTCAGATGAAAATGAAATAATCTCATTATATGCAGGAACAAAATTTCATTTTTCAAATAACTATTATGATGAAAAACTTGATTATTTATTTTTCGATGAAGCTGGCCAGTTAAGTGTTGCAGACTTAGTCGCAACTGGAAGTGCAGCAAAGAATTTAGTACTCTTGGGTGATCAAAATCAACTAGGTCAGCCTATTAGAGGATCTCACCCCGGTGAATCTGGTAAATCAATATTAGATTTTTTATTAGAAGACAAAGAAACAATTCCAGAAAACAAAGGAATATTTTTAAATAAAACTTACAGACTTAACTCCAAGATTAATGATTTTATTTCAAATAATTTTTATGAGGGAAGATTAATTGTAGATGAGAAGAATAATAATAGAAAAATAATTTATAAAAAAGGATCCACTATTCAATCAGATGGAATTCATTATTTAGAAATGAACCATGAAGATAGAATTCAAAGTTGCGATGAAGAAACTCAGATTGTTAAAAAATTAATGAAAGAATTAATAGGATCAGAATTTATTGATAAAGATAATAAATCTAGAAAATTAACCATCGAAGATATTTTGGTGATTAGCCCCTACAATGCGCAAGTGAATTATTTGCTTGCAAGATTGGATAAGGGAGCAAAAGTTGGAACCATTGATAAATTTCAAGGACAAGAAGCTCCAGTTACAATTATTTCAATGACCTCTTCTGATGCCGAGTCTTTACCAAGAAATAAAGCTTTCTTTTTTAGTCGTAATCGTCTGAACGTTGCAATATCAAGAGCGCAATGTGTTTCTGTAATATTGTTTAATCCACAATTATTAGAAACTTCTCCTACTACAGAGGAGCAAATGAGGTTACTTAATAATTTTTGTAAAATTTTACAATATAATAATAGCAATCATATATTTTAATTACGTCTGGATTTATTTGGTAATTTATAATTAGAATAATTTAGACAATTATTTTAATAAAAAAATTTACGAATATTCAGATTTATAAACTTATTATTAAAAATGACATATTTTAAAAAATATTTTAAAGTTAAAAAAATAGATGAAAAATTAATATTTGATATCAAAAATTTTAATAAGTGTCTAAAAATTATAAAAAAATCAAAAAAAAAAATAGAAAATTATAAATTTACAAAAAATTTATTTAGATACGAAACTTCATTAAATACTTATAACATTGTAGGGTGCGCAGAAATTGTAAGTGAATTAAAAATTTATTTTGACGGAACTGTAAATGCATTGAGGATAGACAAGAGCATCAAAGATGATTTTGTTTTACAGAGCATTTTTTTAAAAGCCTTAAAAAATATAACACAAATTTCATGCTATCATAAAAAATTAGATAGCAATTATTATTGGCAAGAATTTGAAAAAATTTTGTTAATATTAAAATTACCAATGACACGATTTAATTTGGAGATACATTCTCACATTTTTGAAGATTGGAAAAAATAATGTTTATAAATCTAATATCGAATATAAAATAATAATCAATTTTGATTATGATAATAGGACAAAATTTAGGATTTATTAAACAAGATTATTTAATTAGTAATTTAAATAATAAAAAGATAAGTCAATTAGACAAAAATTATTTGTATTTAATTCAAAGTATTTTTCATGAAAAAAAATTTACTAACGAAGAAATAGTAAAATGTAAAAAGATAGGTGGTAATGAGAAACCAGATTTAAGTATATCTATAAAAAATATTACAAAAAATTGTAGTTATAAAACAGGAAAAAACATTAGCGTACATCAAGAAAAATTAGAGACTTTCATTGAATTTTCAAAGACCTTAAAAGCTACTGAAAATGAGATTAATGCAATAAAATTTTATATTTGGGGTGATGGTACTTATGATGGCAGTGGAAAAAAAAATCAAAGAAAAGAAAAATGGCAAATTATAAGGAAAGATATTAATACCTTAACAATTCTAAAAAATTTTTTTTATTTAAATAGAATTGAAATAATTAATAGAATTTTAAATATTGGTCGATATTCCATTAAAACAGATTTCTTAATAAAACAGAAAGAAAAAAATAATTTTTTTATCGTTAAATCTATAGTCGAAATTTTGAACATGTTTAAAGAATTTAAAATGTGTGGAAAATTTGGTTTAAAGGGAATTCATTTTCAGTGTTGGAACAGAAGTTTGCAAGGGCAAGAGATAAAACCAAGAGATGTTATTCAATTTAAATGGAGTAGCATAGAAAACGATTTAGAACAGAATGAATAGAGGCACTAAAGAAGGGGATCTGGAAGAAATAAATATAGTAAAAAAAATTAATAAAAATGATCTTAAAGATTTTGTCCAAAATTTTTCATCTATAAATAAAATTTATGGCATACTGGTTAGAACTAAAGTTTATTCAAATATATCTAAGGTAAAAGCTAAACCAAAATCTGATGTTTTTTTGGCAGAAGGATTGATCAAAGAAGATTTGCTCAAGAAAAAAGATTATATAATTTATGATGATGAGATTGCTGTTTTAAAACTTACAATTATCCCTAAATCGGGATTATCAGTAAAATTAAAAGATTCAAAGAATTATCAAATAGCTAAAATAACAAAAGATTCTTTTATAAAAGTATTTATATTTAAAGAGTTAGGAGTCGGAGCATCTTTTTATTGCAAAAATATAGAAGAGTTAAAAAAAAATCAGCAATTATTAAAAATTTGGGATTGTACTCAGAAAGAAATCATCAATTTTTTTCAAAAAAAAATTGATTTTAATAGTAATAATTTATTTGATGAAAATGAAAATTCCTTAACTTGTTTTTCAAAAATAAAAACTTTTTCAAATAATGAAATAAAAAATATTATTCAAAAAAATGAAAATATTTCAAATTATATTTTTAATGGGATAGGTATTTTTAAAGATCCGTATTGTGCTTATTGGATTTATGAGTCCGGCGAGATAAAAAAGAATATTTCCTATAATTTTTCTGTAACAACAGGTTCGGCACGTTTAGAGAATCCTACAATAGTTATTAAGCCAAAAGCTTAATATTTGAGCGAATATAATATATTTTTGAAAATTTTTGATATTACGTTAATAGTTACACTGTTACCTATTTGCTTTAGATTTTCATTATATGAATCACATAATTTAAAATTTTTTGGGAAACCTTGTAATTGTAATAATTCTCTAATTGAAAAAAATCGATCATAATTAACTAAATAAGGAACATTATTACCACCTGTTCCCATTTTAGTGGTTAAACAAGGAGAAATATTATCATACCTGAAATGGCACCTTGATTTTCTAACTTCATTGGCAACTAAATATTTTAAATTTTTAATAATTTTATAGTTTTTTTTTTTTAATAAAAATTTTTTAATATAATTTTTTGACTGTTTCGAAATTATTTTACTCTCTTCTTTTTTTTTAATGATATTTTCTAATTTAATTTTAAGTTTCTCTTTTTCAGGAAATTTGAATTTTATTGATTGATCTTCAAAACCAATTATAAATAATCTTTCTCTATTTTGGGGTATATTATAATCTTTAGAGTTCAGAACTTTCCAAAAAATATTATATCCTAGATTTTTTTTATTATTTAATTTTATACCATTTTCTTTCTTAGCTAAAATCTTAATTATAGTTTTAAATGTTTTTCCTTCATTATGACTTAATAAACCCTTTACATTTTCAAGAAAAATGATTTTTGGTTTTTTTTTTTCTATTATTTTAACTATGTCAAAAAAAAGTGTTCCTCGGGGGTCTTTAAAACCTTTTCTATAACCTGCGATACTAAATGGTTGGCAAGGAAAACCTGCACACAAAATTTCAAAGTCTGGGATTTTATTAAAATCGTATTTTTTTATATCTATAAAAGGAAATTCATTAAAATTTTTATAATATGATTCGCATGCGAATTTATTATTATCAGCACTAAAAACACATTTTTGATTAAAATTTTCTAGAGCTACCCTAAATCCACCAATCCCACAAAATAAATCTATAAATCTCAATCTATTAATTTTAGTTGCTCGTTTTTTTTATTTCCATAAAAAGAAAGAATGTATTTAATAACTTCAACTGTAAAAGCATTTCCAATCATTTTGTATCTCGTGGTATTACTATAGCCTTTAGTGAATTCTTGAGGAATTGTCTGCAATCTTTCACATTCTGTTGGCGTTAGTTTTCTAATTCTATCGTTTATCAAAATTTTAGGTGAGTCTGACCTAGCAAGTAGAGTTGGTGATTTGCCGTGAATACTGTAGACTCTTCTTTGTCTTTCATTATCTTTAATGATATTTCTAGGTATTGTAAGTATTTTTTTTATAAAAAAAGATTCTTTTTTTTCAGTTAAAAATTTTTTTGCTTCCGAAAATAATTTTAATTTTTGAATTTTTAATTCTAAATCATTTTTTAAAAAAAAAATATCACTAACATTTCTGTCGATAACATTTTTAATAAAAATTTTTTTTTCTTTATTATAATTGTGATCAAATTTGATATTAGTCCAGTAAACCCTAGGTCTATTTTGTGCAGAAAAATATATCGAATTAACTTCCTCTCCCTCGACTCCAATATGTTTGTTCATTAAATTTACTTGATTGTTTTTAACATTTTCTAGAATAAAAAATTTTGGTTTTAATTTATTTTTTATTTCTACGAATTTGTAAAATAAAGAAGATCTCATCCCATCAAGCCCATCTCCCTTATGGGCGTTGCTTAGATCTTGACATGGACTACCACCTATAAGTAAATCAATTTTTGGCAATTTATCTAAATTTATTTTAGAAACATCTCCTAAGTATATATTATTAGGGAATTTTTTTTTATTTAATTCAACACAATTTTTTTCAATTTCTGAAAAATAGTATCTATTAATTTTGAGATTTTTTGTATTTTCGATAGCAAGTCTAGCGCAACCAATTCCATCAAATAAACTAAGTACATTTATTCTATAGTTTGTCATTTTATTTTATCTAGATTATTTTATTATACAAATATTTTTAAAATTCTTTGATTTTAATAAAATCTGCATAACTTATTTTTCTTGCTCCACCCACTAGATTTGCACCATAATTTTTTTTATTTTTAATAAATTGTAAATCATTAAGTATTGACTTGATGTTTTTAGGCTTATTAAAAATTTCTATATCTTTTAGTATTAAATATCTAAAAACTTCATTTTTGTAATTAAATTCTTTATCAGGATCTATAGTGGTCTCATTTATGATATCGATTTTTTCTACCAAAGCGCTAGCAACTAAATGTTGTGAATTATAATTTTCACCTGCAATATAAAATACCAATTCATCTCCAGAGTTTATTTTTTTTCCGTAACTAGTTCTAAAATAAATTGGCCATTTTTTTTCATTAATTCTTTTTTGGAAGATTTCAAAAGCGTTATCTTTTGAGTCTGACGTTATGAGGAAGTAATAATTTTTCATATATTATAATAATACTTTAAAACACCTTAATAAAGTCTTAGTTTTTTAAAATTTTATTTAGTCGAAGATAAAAAATTCTTAGTTACTTTAATTTTAATAATACTAATATTAATTTCTTTGATTGTTTGTATAATTTTACAACATCATAATTAATGATTCTTCTAGAATTAATTTTTCTATTTTTCTAATATTTTGTTTATACAAATGAAGATAAATATATACTTCTGAAAATGAACGTTTTTAGATAAAAAAAGAGTATTCAAGGAGAGGGGTTTAAGTGAAAAATACCGGAGAGTTAAAAAGTTCTAAAACTCCTAAATTATCTCCAATTACACATTTAGGACTTATACAGTTTACTCCTAAAAATATTTATAAACATGACACTGAGATGTTTCAGCAAAATTTCAGAATTAATTATTACCCATTGATTAGAAATAAAGAAAGTATCGCAGATTTTTTTGATCAAATAACACGTTTGATAGATATTTTAGAACAAGTTAAAAGCCCATTAAGAACTCCTGATTGTAAAATTTGCAATGATTATGAGCATAATTTAATAGTAGAAGGATCTAATTGAATTTTTTAAAAATATTTCAACGTAATTTTAAGTAAATCATAATTGCAACTAGAGGTTGACAGAATAATAATTTTAATATAATTTAATAATTCAGGATTAAACTCCTGCGAGCTTTAAGCTCTAAGTTTCGTAAGTCTTTAAAATTACGCGCCCTTAAATAAAGCCATTTGGTGGGCATCTCATAAAAATAAGGTGTGTCAGCACTCAGCTTTTTGCTGCGCGTTGACTAAAAGTAATTTTATAAAAGGAGTAAAGACTATGCGAACAACTCGCAAACTTAAGATAGTTTCTAACAATAAGGTTAGAGCTAATAGACAAAACGCCAAGAAGAGTACTGGCCCTAGAACTGTATCTGGAAAAGAGAAGGTGAGTGGCAATGCTCTAACTCATGGCCTAACAGCAGAAAAACATGTGATTATTGGCGAAAGTATTGAAGAATTTAATACTTTCAAACATAGCATGTTTAATGTGTACCAGCCTGTAGGTGCACATGAAGAAGAAATCTTTATAAAACTCGTGGAGTTATTATGGAGATTAAGAAGAGTAGGTATCATTGAAACTGGAATTTATGGGAATGAAATTCTAGAATATGATGCAGACACTTACAAACCTAAAGCCTCTGATAAAATAACTCATTCTGATTTCAAAGAAGGAGATCAGAATAAAGTTCTAAAAAATCAATCCTTAATTGGCGTGGCATTCACAAGAGATTCCAATGCCGGAAGTTCCTTGTTGAAATTAAATACCATTGAAGGAAGGTTAATTGGCAGAGTTCAATTGTTTGAAGATCTTCTTTTAAAAGTACAAAAAAAAGAAGAAAAGGAGGAAGAAAATGAGAAAAATTTCTAACTCTAAAATCAGCTATTATGGGCGAAATAGAAGGGTTTTTTTATCAAACCCTCGTTACAAAAGTGATAGCCGTGTCAAAACAAAGCCAACTTTTAATCAACTCATAAAAGAAACTCATAATCAATTAATTGAAAAATGGGGACCTTATTTGGAAGTTAATGATCCTGCTTTGTATGAATCAATAACAGGAAAAAAAGCTAAAAGACCTATCATTGAAGTTTCTAATTCAAAAGAGGAATTTAAAAAGATTGAACCTTCCTATGATGATTTAGATGCTTATCAGAAAAAGAGAGAGGCAGAACGCAAAGCCGAACTTGATAAAGCTCGTGAAAAGTTAAAAAAGAAGGAAGTCAAATTTAACTTTATATCTCCACGCAAGGATTGGTCTATTTACGGAGGCTGGGTAAATGCTCATGAACCAGTTAATAAGGGCAGATTAGGCAGCACCCAGGAATGGAGAAAAGAAAAACCTTATCCGGTTTATTATTAATCCATTATGCAATTGTAGCTAATAACTTTAGGCTTAATGGTGCTTCTACCAATAATCTTAATTTTATTATCTACATGTGCATAGATCCAATAAAAAGTTTTTTTTGCACTTTTATTGTTAATCTTTTCAATTCTTATTTCATGAATCTTTTGTTTTATTACGTCATTCATAACATTTATTTTTCTTTATATCCTTTATTCATTTTTTCTCTAATTACTGTTTCAGAATATTTTTTTGCATCTTCAGCACTTTTAAAATCTTTAATAATAGTTGCTGGATTTTCTATACCTATTCTTCCATAATGGATAATTACTTGTTTATTTTTAGTTTCTATTTTCCAGAACTTAAATGAATTTTTAGCTGCGTCTTTAAACTCAAAATATTTTTTCATTTTTTATCCTTTAAATAAGGACTTCTTAATCTATTAAAAAGTCCTTATTTTTTAATGTTAGTTAATTGTTCTTGATTGTTCATTTTTAACTTCCTCTCTTGGCTTTATTCCATATTCTTTGCCTAAGAAATCAAGGTAGTTTTGTTGAGCTTCTTTTGTTCCAAAATTTAAAGCTCGCTGATAAGCACCAATTGGCATTTTGTCCCACATTAATTCCTGAGCCAAATGAAATGCGAAGTTATAAACTTTACTTCCAGAATCTAATTTAGAGTCTTCAAATAAACTTCTAATCTCTCCTCTAATAAGTTCTTTACATTTCTCGTTAAAACCTTGGTAAGCTTTATCTTCATCTTGTTTACTTTTTGTTTCTACGCTTACCTCAGTATTGTCCACAACTTTTAACAACTTAGAGTTGTTTCTTTTGCCTTTTCTCATTTTATCCTCCATTTTTAATGGCTTCTTAACTGCAACAACGAAAGGTATATAAACAGTCAAGAAGCCGTTTGTTTATAATAATTGACATATATCAATGTAAATGTTATTGTCAAATAGTATTTACATTATTTTTAAATTTTTTAGATATAATAATATGTCGGTTAAATTAGAAGACCAAAATTACTTAATGCATAATGGACTGTCTTCCAGGCTAATAAAGGAGGCATGGAATAATTATGCTTTTAAATTTAATTTTATTACAGAAGAATTTGAAAAATATAGAAAAGATAACAAATTAAAAGAAAACCCACTAAGGGTAGATAACCATCCAATTATTGTAGCGTTAAATGATGAAAAGAAAATTGATGAGCAGTCAAATATATTATTAGACTTTGTAAATACTGAGTTTTCAATAGAAGGATGCGTTAAATTTGCATCTAAATATGGATTATTGGGAATTGAGAATAATTTTAATTTAAAAAATATAGAAGAAAAATTAATAAAAGCAGAACTTTTATATTCTTGGTTATGGGAATTGGCTAACATTAAAAATATTATTAATTTAATTATAGCTAAGCAAGAATTAAATAAAGATAAAATTAAAATACTTCATCATGAGGATTTATTTAACTTAACTTATAAAAAAGTTTACGAAGAAAGTCTTACTAAAGAGGAGAAGAAAAAGTTTAATGCTCCAGAAAGAATTATAGTTAGAAATGATAATAAATATAAAGGTAAAGGTACTTGGGCGGAAATAAGACATTGGTCTTATGAACAAAGAAAATATAAATTACTAGGGAAAAATAATTTTAAATTTGAAATTAATATAGAGCCTCAAAAAAATTTAGAATCGAATTTCAAAAAAAACTTAGCAGATATTGAATATAGTTTAACTGATAAACAATTTATCATGTTAATAGATGACATTTTATTAATAACATTTAATAATTTTTATAAAAAAAGAATTAAAGTTGAAGTTAATAATTTAGACGGAAATTTTACATATCAAAATCAAACAACGAATTTAATAGGAAAAATTTGGGACAATTTATTTCAGGTTATTAAAAATAATAATATTATTAAACATTGTTACTTCTGTAAGGATATATTTATTACAGGATTAAATAATTTTAGATCTGACAGAGAATATTGTTCTAATTCTTGTGCTGTAAATGGATCTAGAGTAAAAAATATTTTTAATAAAAATAAAAAAGATTTTGAAAAAAAGGGTTATATTCTTAAATTAAGTGAAGGCAATCTTCCCAATGAATTTAGATATTGGCTATTAGATTCTAATAATAAATTAATTGCCGGTTTAGATATTTCACAAAATGAAATATCAGAAACAAGTCAGAAATTTAATTCAAAAAAAAATCAAATAAGTAATAAAATCGATCTTCACAACTCTAATAACGAGCAGAAAATTTTTTATGCTTTTTTAATAAACAAAAATGATGAAAAATTTATGTATAAAAAAAGTAATGATGAATTTAAAAAAGTAGGATTTATAGTCCAAACAAGCGACCTCAAAGATGCTTATGAAGAAGATAAAATTATTAACTTAAATAAAGAAACCTTAGAAATGTTTAGAATAAAGGATGAAATAATTGAATTACCTAGATTTTATAGAAAGGATATCGCCTAATGATCCCAGAGCTAAGACAGTCTGTTGACCAAAAAAAATATTATAGACCCCCAATAATAAAATTATCTAAAAAAACAAAAAGAAAAGCAGCAAGCGTTGAGCTTTTTATTTTAAATATATTTGAAAAAATTTATTCATTTTTAACACTATCCTTAATCAGAAATTCTATTGATAATTTTATATTCTTAAGAAAATTATACCTTCATAAATTCTTTGAAAAGAAAACTAAGATCGATCGTAAAGCTGAAAAATGGGCAAGAGAAAATAAGTGGTTTGGAAAAGATATGCCAATGACTTACACAGCTTTTGATATTCATAAAAAATTAGTTGATGAAGAGGGCATCAATCCTAAATCAGACAAGTATTACGAAGAATTAGATAGAAGAATTTATGCTGAATTTCCAGATAAGATTAAAAAATATTTTTCAACTAACAACTAGCAAAGGAAAAAAATGGAGAACTATGGTTTGATTGCAATAATAGGATTAATAATTTTATCGGGATTTCTATTGAGTATGCTTGCTTATTATATTAATAAATTTTCTAAAAAAGAAGATCCTTTGAATCCACAAACTATAGCTAGTTTAAGTTCTATTAGTGAAGAAGTTAAAGATATTAATAAATTTATTACTAAACATCAAAATGAACTCAACAGTATTGTTGAGCAAATAAAAAAAGATAGCTTGGAGACCAAAAAAGACTTTTCTAATACTGCAAAACAATTTCAGCAAATATTAATTGGAAATATAAGTATGCAAGGAGAAATTGGAGAAGATATTGTAAGAAGAATTTTAGGAACGTTACAAGTCAGCTACATAGAACAAGATCGTATTATTGGAGAAAATAACAAAACATCTATTCCAGATTTTATTGTAACCCTTCCAGGAGACAGAAAAATAATAATAGATTCCAAAGTATCTTTAGATGCTTGGTATGAATTTGTTAATGCAAATAATGAACAAGATAAAAATTTAGCAAAAAAGAAACATATAGAGGCCATTAAGAAACATGTAGATACTCTATATAAAAAAAATTATCAGACTAAAGTAGACGAAAGTTTAGACTCTGTAATTATGTTTATGGTAAATGAAGCATCTATCCATTCATTAGAAAACGACTCTAAAGATTTAATAGAATATGCTTTAAATAAAAACGTTACAATTGTAGGTCCATCGCAACTTTATTTTTTAATTAAAATTGTAGAAAGAATGTGGGCTATAGATAAACAAAGCAAAAATATTAAAGAAGTTGCTGATATCGGCAGTAAGATTTATGACACTGTGCAGGAAGTGTATAGCTCAATTTCTAAAGCTTATACTAGCTTTGGGAGCCTAATAAGTCATTTTAAAGATGCCAAAAACAAATTGGTAGATGGAAGGAATTCATTAGTTAATCAGGTTGAAAAAATGAAAAAAGCAGGAAATTTAATTACTCAATCTGAAATAAGTGATGTTAAAGAAATTATAATTAACGATCCTAACTCAGAAGTTATTGATTTAGAAAAAGTTCAAACAAAAAAATGAATAAATAATGAATTATTTATGGTGGGACTTAGAGACCACAGACTTAAGTTATGTTTTTGGAGGTGTACTACAGGCTGCGTTTAAATTAACTTCAGATACTTACCAAGTTCTGGATGAATTTGAAGGTAACTGCAGAATTAAACCTGGAATAGTACCTTCCGTTTATGCTCTGCTCGCAAATTCGGTCAATCCATTAGAGGCGCAAAAAAGAAATAAAAGCAGTTTTCAGCTTATTAAAGAAATACACGAAAAGATGACAAAGTGGACTCCCTTTGTCAGCTCTACATATAACGGAATTACTTTTGATGAAAATTATGCACGTTTTGCATTCAATAGCTCACTACTTCCAGTTTACATAACACAAGGAAAAAATAAGCGTTTAGATATATTAAATGTACTTAGAGCGACTTCTATTTTTGACCCAGGAAAAATAAAATATGGAATAAACAAAGATGGTAATGATGCATTTAAACTAGAGGATATTTCTAGATTAAATAATATAGCCCAAGATGGTTTTCATAATGCAACACAAGACGTTAATTGTTTAATTTCTTTAAGCAAAATGATCCAAGAAAAATGCCCAATAATATGGGAGTCAGCATTAATATCGTGTGATCCGTTAAGAATTTTACCTATTATTCAATCTGAAAAATTATTTACAACATTTGATACATGGAAAGGAAATATTTACACGAGATGTTTAACTTTTATAACTATTAACCCCGCTGCTGATAACCAAGTCATTTGTTTTGATCTGGCAAATGACCCACAAGAAATATTAAATATTTTAAATAATTATGACGGTTTAAAAAAATTTTTAGAGGCCAAACCTAAACCTTTAAGAAATATAAAATATAAAGCTTCGCCTATGATTTTAAATAAAAAATATGCTTTAAAAAATGAGATGTATTCTAGAATTGGAATGAATATTTTAGAAAAAAGAGCAAATCAAATTATAGAGAATAGAGAGTTATTAGCTGAAAAAATAGGGGCAATTTATAAAAATATTGCAGAAGAAAAAAAAGAAAAGAAAAAAGAAAGCATGTTTATTTTAAAACCGGAGCAATTACTTTACGATATAGGTTTCCCTAATGAAAAAGATCAGCAGCTTATGGTCGAATTTCATAAGACAGATGACTGGGGTAAAAAAGTTAATTTTATTGGAAAGTTCGACAGCAATAATGCTGTTTATAGCTATTTTGCAGCTAGAATCATTTATGAAGAAACCGGAGATGCTTACTTACCCTCTGAATTCTACAAAGGTATTCACAGAGAAATTGCTTCTCGTGTTTTAAGTGAAAAGAAGGAAGAATTTATGACATGTAAAGAAGCAGAATTTGAACTTGATCAGAATTATGCGAAATTTGAGGAGTCAAAGGATGAAAAAAATTTAAAATTATTAAAAGATATTGATGTTTTTATTCAAGGTATAAGAAGAACATATGAAAATGCTTAATTTAATAGATGGTATTTAAAGATCTTAAAATTAATAGCAGAGATATCACCCCTCAAAATATATTTGAGAGACGTCGTCAATTATTAAAAACAGCAACATTTGGTTTTGTGGCTGCAGGCTTAAGTACTTTAAATTTAGGGGATGCTTTTGCAGCGACTGAAGATAATAAAAAAAAGTTATCTGCTAAATTGAATGAGCAATACTCTGTAAAAGATAAACTCACTTCTTATAAAGATATTACAAATTATAATAATTTTTATGAGTTTGGCATGGACAAGGAAGATCCTGCAAAATATGCAAAAAGTTTAATTACCAGACCTTGGACGATTAGTGTGGAAGGGCTTGTTCAAAAATCTATGGTTGTGGATGTGGATGAGTTAATGAAACTTTCAGCAATAGAAGAAAGAGTTTATCGCATGCGTTGCGTTGAAGGGTGGAGCATGGTGATTCCTTGGAATGGTTTTTCACTCTCGCATCTTTTAAATAAAGTTGAACCTTTAGGATCTGCAAAATATGTCGAGTTTGAAACTTTAGCAGACCGAAAACAAATGCCAGGTTTAAGTTCAACAGTGATTGCTTGGCCGTATTTAGAAGGACTTCGTTTAGATGAAGCGATGAATCCTTTAACACTTTTAACCTTTGGACTTTATGGAGAAGTTTTACCAAATCAAAATGGTGCACCGGTTCGAGTGGTTGTTCCTTGGAAGTATGGATTTAAAAGTGCAAAATCATTAGTACGAATAAGATTAACTGATAAAGAACCTATCACTAGCTGGCATCGCACTGCTCCCATGGAGTATGGATTTTATTCTAATGTGAATCCTAATGTGGCTCATCCGCGTTGGAGTCAGTCAACAGAGCGTCGAATTGATGGACGAGGTATTTTATCTGCTAAAATTAAAACAGAAATGTTTAATGGCTATGGCGAGCATGTTGAAAAATTATATGCTGGAATGGATCTTAGGAAGTTCTACTAATCCATTATGAATATCATTTTATTAAAGCGCATTGTTTTTGTGCTAGCATTAATCCCATTAGCTCGATTATTTATTTTAGGTTTTTTTGGTGAATTAACTGCAAACCCAATTGAATTTATCACTCGTTCAACAGGCACTTGGACGATTACTTTTTTATCTTTAACACTAGCGATGAGTCCTTTGCGTTGGATCACAGGTTGGTCACAGTGGACGCAGCTTAGAAAAACTTTAGGTTTATTTAGTTTTTTTTACGCCTCTATACATTTTGTCATTTGGTACTGGTTAGATCACAATTTTGATTTTAATTTAATGATGGCTGATGTCATCAAAAGACCCTTTATTACCATGGGATTTATTGCTTTTGTTATTATGAGTTTTCTAGCGGTAACTTCTAATCAAATGTCTATGCGTTTTTTGGGTGCGAAGTGGAAAGTTTTACACCGATTAATATATATAATAGCTATTTTAGCTTTGATTCATTATTTTTGGCATAAGGAAGGAAAAAGAGATTTTAGACTAGTTTATATTTATATAGGTATTATTTCCACGTTGTTAGTTATTCGCATTCCATTCATAAAAAAATTTGTCATTAAATAACGAATATATAAAAATATTTAAAAAAATAATATGTGTAGTTGACAATTAGTGTATGATTATTATGTTATTATTTAAATAATATTTAAGATTCTATGGCAACAATCGAGATTACAGATGAAAATTTTGAGGAGAAAGTTTTAAAAAGTAAAACTCCTGTGCTTTTAGATTTTTTTGCAACTTGGTGTGGACCCTGTAAAGCAATTTCCAAACCATTAGAAGAAATCTCTGAAGAATTTAAAGATAAATTAATTGTTGGTAAAATAAATATAGACGATCACCCAAACACACCCACAAAAGTGGGCTGCAGAGGAATACCTCTGTTGATTTTATTTAAAGATGGAAAAGCGATAGATCAAAAAGTAGGTGCTGCTTCAAAAGATTCTTATGTGACTTGGTTAAAATCTAAATTAGCCTAATTAAGATTTAGTACTTCACCCATTAAATAAAGAGAGCCAGTAATCAAAATTAAAGAATTTTCATCTTCATTAGAGCATTCTCTTAATGCATCTTGAATGCTAACTGATGAGTTAGCTTTAATCCCCAATTCATTTGAAATTTTGGCAAGTTTTTTAGGATCTTCCGAATTTTCCTGATTGGGAATTGATATTGTTTTGATAGCTGTTGCTATATTTACAAAGTGTTTTAAAAAATCTTTTGGATTTTTAGTATTCAACATTCCAAAAATTAAATAAATTTTTCTATTTTTAATTTTATTTGCCCAATTAGTTAGTGCAATAGCAGACAATTCTTCATGTCCGCCATCAATCCAAAGCGAGTTTGAAGGACTTAAATAACTAAGTAATTTTCCTTTCGTAATTTTTTGTAATCTTCCTTTATTTTCGGTGTGAGTAATTCCATAATTAACTTTAGAGACATCTAGTTTAGGCAAAATATTTTTAGCTGCCGCTATAGCTGTTGCACAATTAAATTTTTGATGATCACCAATAAGTGAAGGAGAGTCTAAATGCATTAGACTATCATTGTCTTGATAAGTAAACTTGTCATTATTTTCTATGTTGATTTGAAAGTCTTCTCCATAAATAAATTTAGGTGAAGAATTATTTTTAGTTTCAAAATCTATAGCTTTTAGTGCTTTAGGAGTTTGTTTTGCTATAATTATTTTTGTATTTTTATTTAAATAACCACACTTTTCATGTGCAATTTTCTCAATTGTATCACCTAAAAATTCGACATGTTCAATTGCTAAAGGTGTAATCACTTGGCACAAAGGAGAGTTAAAATCCTCTAAAACTCTAGTATAATCACCATTATAACCTAAACCTGCCTCGCATACAAAATAGTCAGCTGGATTTTCTTTAAAAGCAATTGTTGCTGCAATAGAAATTGCTTCAAACTGTGTTACGATTAAATCATATTTTTTAATAACTTTTTCCGTCTCCAATAATAAACTAGTGAAATATTCTTCTGAAATATTTTTATCTTTTAAAGTGACTCGTTCAGTTATTGATTGTAGGTGTGGAGATTCGTACAAATTACAGGTGTAGCCATGGGCTTCAATTATTGATTTTAAAAATTTTGAAGTAGAACCTTTTGCCTTGCTTCCAATAATATTTGATATATTTTTTAACTGTTTGTGGGGATTGCCAATTTTTTCTAAAACTTTTCTGCTTCTATCTAAAGTAAGATCTATTTTTTTAGGATGTAATTTTTGAAATCGGATCAATACTTCCGACAGAGCCAAGTATGCTTTGTTGTTGTTCATCGATTATTTTACTATCACTTAAGAAAGTTTTATTTTTATTTGTTAGTTGAGATAATAAAGTACTTATTGTCTTTTTCATATCTTTACGATGAAGAACAAGATCTAGCATTCCTTTTTCTAAAAGATACTCT
>Ga0114967_10001374_pt1 | contig 20397 bp, 17 predicted proteins | sample M_130628_MF_Meta_FD_92639 | JGI IMG/M metagenome (GOLD analysis project Ga0114967, IMG submission 92639) | Freshwater microbial communities from Lake Montjoie, Canada to study carbon cycling - M_130628_MF_MetaG | ecosystem: Environmental > Aquatic > Freshwater > Lake | place: Lake Montjoie... | reverse complement strand
CCTTTGAAAAAATTGCTGAGCACAGACCACTTTATCAAATTACTACGCTTACAGATCGCTTGAATTATTGCTCATCACCTATCAATAATATGGGGTGGCATCTAACCTGCGAAAAACTATTGGGCGTAAAAACTCCCAAGCGAGTAGATTATCTAAGGGTTATTATTATGGAGCTCGCACGCATTACAGACCACCTTATTTGTAACTCCATTGTAGGGGTAGATACAGGAGCATATACTGGCTTCTTGTATGTAATGCAGTATCGTGAATTAGCATATGAAATCTATGAAGAAGTATGTGGTTCAAGGTTGACAACGAACATGGGAAGAATAGGTGGCTTTGAGCGAGATTTTTCATTTGCTGCTTTTCAGAAAATTGAAAAATTCTTGAATGAATTTCCTGCAGTATGGAAAGAATTTGAAAACCTCTTTAACCGAAATAGAATTTTTGTAGATAGAACACGCGGAACAGGTGCGATATCTGCTGAGCGTGCTTTGAATTATAGTTTTACTGGACCAAACTTACGGGCAGCAGGAGTTGATTATGACGTACGTGTTCACTCTCCTTATTCTTCTTATGAGGATTTCGAATTTATTATACCTGTAGGAACTACAGGTGATAATTATGATCGCTTCATGGTACGTAATGCTGAAATTTGGGAATCTTTGAGCATCATGAAACAGGCTTATCAAAAAGTGCAAGATTTTAAAGGTGCTGAAGCCGAAGTGTATCACGCTGATGTACCCGAATATTATCTTCCTGAAAAGGCAGATGTATATACAAAGATGGAAGCCCTCATCTATCACTTTAAAATTGTGATGGGTGAAACGGATATCCCGGCAGGTGAAGTGTATCAAAGTGTTGAGGGTGGAAATGGGGAGCTTGGATTTTATTTGATAACGGATGGGGGTAGAGCACCATTTAGACTGCATTTCCGTAGACCATGTTTTATATATTATCAGGCGTATGCTGAGATTGTAAAAAATACCATGCTCAGTGATGCCATTGTTACACTCAGCAGTCTAAACCTGATTGCAGGAGAAATGGACGCATAAAACCAGATACAAATAGAAAAAGATGTTGAAGTTTTCAGACGATAGATTAAAAGAGGTAAAGGAAATCATTAATCGCTACCCGGAAGGGAAGCAGAAAAGTGCATTGATCCCTTTGTTGCATATGGCGCAATCTGATTTCGGCGGATGGCTAAGTCCGGAATCGATGGATTATGTTGCTTCACTGCTTTCTATCGATCCGATTGAGGCATATGAAGTTGCTACATTTTATAGCATGTATAATCTTCAGCCTGTTGGTAAGCATGTTTTTGAAGTATGCCAAACGGGTCCTTGCATGCTGAATGGCAGTGACAATATCATAAACTATATTAAAACGAAGTTGAATATTGGAGTGGGTGAGACAACTGAGGATGGATTGTTTACGTTGAAGACAGTGGAGTGTCTTGGTGCCTGTGGTTATGCACCAATGATGCAATTGGGAGATCATTACAGAGAACATTTAACCACAGAAAAAGTAGATGCGATTATTTTAGAGTGTAGAGGTAAAGAATAATTGACCGGCAAAGCATAAAGTAACATGGCGAAAAAAGTATTGTTAGAAAAAGCACACATCAAGGGTATTAGGGCCTATGACGTATACAAGGCTCAAGGTGGTTATGCCTCTGTTGAAAAGGCATTAAAGATGGATCCTGCCGCTATTGTGGAAGAAGTGAAGAAGAGTGGACTTCGCGGTAGAGGTGGTGCTGGATTTCCTACTGGAATGAAATGGAGCTTCTTGGCAAAACCTGAAGGTGTTCCTCGCTATCTCGTTTGTAATGCAGATGAATCAGAGCCTGGTACATTTAAGGATAGGTATTTAATGGAGTTTCTCCCTCATTTGCTTATAGAAGGATTGATCGTTTCCTCTTTCGCTCTCGGTAGCAATAGCACATACATTTATATCAGAGGAGAATACGCATGGATTGTTAATATCCTTGAACAGGCTATCGCAGAAGCTAAACAACATGGCTATCTCGGTAAAAATATTTTGAATACAGGGTTTGATTGCGAGATATATCTTCAGCGAGGCGCAGGTGCTTATATCTGTGGTGAAGAAACGGCATTGATTGAATCGCTTGAAGGGAAGCGCGGTAACCCACGTATTAAACCTCCGTTTCCTGCTATCAAAGGTTTATGGGATTGCCCAACAGTAGTGAATAATGTTGAAACGATTGCGGCGGTTGTTCCAATCATCAATATGGGCGGCGAAGAGTATGCGAAAATTGGAGTTGGAAGGTCAACCGGTACAAAGCTATTATCTGCTTGCGGAAACATCAATAAGCCCGGGGTATATGAAATTGATATGACTATTTCAGTTGAAGAATTTATTTATAGTGATGAGTATTGTGGTGGTATACCGAATGGCAAAAAATTAAAAGCGTGTATACCAGGAGGTTCCTCTGTTCCCATTCTTCCTGCAAATTTGTTGTTGAAAACAGCTAAAGGAGAAACACGGTATATGAACTACGAAAGTCTTCCTGATGGCGGATTCGCAACAGGCTCCATGATGGGATCGGGTGGATTTATAGTATTAGACGAAGATCAATGTATTGTAAGGCATACCATGAGTCTTGCTCGCTTTTATAGGCATGAAAGTTGTGGGCAATGCTCACCATGCCGTGAGGGAACAGGATGGATGGAAAAAATTCTTACTAAAATTGAAAATGGAAGGGGGCAGTCTAGTGACATCGATCTCTTGTGGGATATACAGCGAAAAATTGAAGGGAATACGATTTGTCCACTTGGTGATGCAGCTGCTTGGCCGGTTGCTGCAGCCATTAGGCATTTCCGGGATGAGTTTGAGTGGCATGTGAATAATCCTTCGCTATGTTTAACTGAGAATTATGGCATAGCACATTATGCGGATGAATTAAGTATTGTTTCTTAATCGAAATAGAGAAGGGTACTGCCCGTTAAAAAAAATATATGGCGGAAGAAGTCAAAAAAATTAAAGTAACAATCGACAACATCACGATTGATGTTCCAATGGGAACAACTATTCTACAGGCTGCTCGTATGATTGGTGGTGATGTAGTACCTCCTGCTATGTGCTATTATAGCAAGCTGCAAGGTAGTGGTGGTAAATGCCGTACATGTTTAGTGGAAGTGAGTAAGGGTAGTGAAGCTGATCCACGTCCTATGCCTAAATTGATAGCTAGTTGTAGAACTGGCGTCATGGATGGAATGGAGGTGAAAAACATGACGAGCCCACGTGTTGAAGATGCTCGAAATGGCGTTGTTGAATTCTTGCTTCTAAATCATCCTCTGGATTGCCCAATTTGTGATCAGGCTGGGGAATGTCATTTACAGGATCTTGGCTATGAACATGGTAAGCAAGGAACACGATATGAGTTCAAGAGAAGGACATTTGATAAACATGACTTAGGCCCATATATTCAATTGCATATGACACGTTGTATCTTATGCTACAGGTGTGTTTATATAGCAGATCAGCTAACTGATAAACGTGTTCATGGTGTACTTAGTAGAGGAGATCATTCTGAGATAGCAACACATATTGAAAAATCGTTAGACAATAACTTTATTGGTAATGTAATTGATGTTTGTCCAGTAGGGGCATTAACCGACAAAACATTCCGATTTAAAAATAGGGTTTGGTTTACTAAGCCAATGAATGCGCACAGAGACTGTAAATGCTGCACAGGCAAGGTTACCCTTTGGCAGCGTGGCGAAGATGTTCTTCGTGTTACAGCTCGAAAGGATCAGTGGGGCGAAGTAGAAGAATGGATTTGTAATGAATGTCGTTTTGAGAAAAAAAATACCGCAGATTGGATTATTGAAGGGCCTACGCAAGTAAATAGACATTCTGTAATTTCTCAAGGCCATTATGAGCATGTTGTAAAACCAACAGAAATATTTTCTGCAGTGCATGGTGGACGTAAGCCAAAGCTGTTGATGGATATACATAGTGTGAGTGAAATCAATGACCCTTTAGTTCATCTGAGTGCTATTAAAGGCCCAGCTACAGGGGAAGTGTTTAATCATCCAACAAAAACTCAAGAGTAGTATGACGATTCTACAAATAGACTTTTTCTACTTTTTGGAAAAACTTTTGCTGATTGGAGGTGTGATAACATTCTCTTTGATTATAGCGATGTACACTACGTATGCTGAACGAAAAGTTGCTGCTGTGTTGCAGGATAGACTTGGCCCAAATCGAGCTGGTCCGTTTGGTTTGTTGCAACCTCTTGCTGATGGATTAAAATTATTTTTCAAGGAAGAAATTATTCCGCTCACTTCTAATAAATTATTATTCGTCATCGGGCCAGCATTGGCCATGATTACTGCCATGTTAACGAGTGCGGTAATTCCTTGGGGAAGTAGTGTTAACATTTTTGGTCGAAATGTAAGTTTACAAATCGCGGATGTTAATATTGGGATTCTTTACGTCTTTGGTGTTGTTAGTTTAGGAGTCTATGGCATCATGATTGGAGGGTGGGCATCAAATAATAAATTTTCTCTAATCGCAGCAGTGCGCGGAGCATCACAAATTATATCCTATGAACTTGCAATGGGCTTATCCTTAATCGCATTGCTCATGATGACGGGTTCATTGAGTTTGAAAACGATTGTTGAACAACAGATGAATGGCGCCTGGGGGGGATTTTTAGGATGGAATGTATTGTATCAGCCCTTTGGCTTTTTGATTTTTTTAATCTGTGCTTTTGCAGAATGCAATAGAACACCTTTTGATCTTCCAGAAGCAGAAAATGAATTGAATTTTGGATACCACCAAGAGTACTCTTCAATGAAGCTTGGTTTCTATTTGTTTGCTGAGTACATAAACATGTTCATCTCAAGTGCTATTGTAGCCACATTGTTTTTTGGCGGTTATGATATCCCCTTTGTAAATGAAATAACTCTTGCTCATACCCTTGGGGGTAACGTGGTTGCACTTTTAGGTGTGGCTGCTTTATTGGCTAAGATTAGTTTTTTCCTATTCTTTTTTATGTGGGTGCGTTGGACAATTCCGCGATTTAGGTATGATCAATTGATGGACTTAGGGTGGAAGAAGTTAATTCCATTGGCATTAGCTAATATGTTAATCACCGCAATTATAATTCTTTGGCTCAATAAATAAAGTATGGTATCATTAACAAACAGGTCGAAAGTATTGGAACAAACGCCGTTGAATTTAATGGAACGCTTGTATTTGCCTTCTATATTTAAGGGAATGGCCATAACCTTTTCTCACATCTTCAAGAAAAAAGCAACAATCAGCTATCCTGAAGAGCAGCGTCCCTTTAGCCCAGTATTTAGAGGATTACATGTTTTGAATAGAGACGAAGAAGGGCGTGAAAATTGCACTGCATGTGGTTTATGCGCTGTTGCCTGTCCCGCAGAAGCTATTACTATGGAAGCAGCGGAAAGACAACCCAATGAAGAACACTTATACCACGAGGAGAAATATGCAGCTAAGTATGAAATAAATATGTTGCGCTGTATTTTTTGTGGGTTATGTGAAGAGGCTTGCCCTAAAGATGCAATCTATATGTCTGAGACATTTGCCCCTTCAAACTTTACTCGACAAGGGTTTATATATTCCAAAGATCAACTTTTGATTCCTGATCCCAACACGGATAAAGAAAAATATCAAGTAGCCAAAGGGTTGCGTGAATTAAATAAAAAAAATAAATAGTAGTATGTCTATAGTAGAAATTCTTTTCTGGTTTCTCACTGCATTAGCACTTTTCGGTGCCTTGATGGTGGTTTTTAGTAAGAATCCTGTTCATAGTGTATTGTGGTTGATCTCAGTATTCTTTTCAATCTCAGGGCATTACATTTTGTTGAATGCCCAATTTCTTGCCATTGTAAACATGATTGTATATGCTGGCGCTATCATGGTTTTGTTTTTGTTCGTGATCATGTTAATGAATATGAATACTGAAAGTGAGCCACAAAAAAGTAAGTGGTTGAGGATAGCTGCCTCTTTGTCTGGGGGAAGCTTAATGCTCGTCTTGGTTGCTGCATTGAAAGATACAAGCGGCAGAGTTACTGGCGTGTTCAAATTCGATGGTAATATAGGATTGATAAAAAATTTAGGGCAGGTGCTTTTTACAGATTATGTGTTGCCATTTGAAATCAGCAGTGTGTTGTTTTTAAGCGCTATGGTAGGTGCTGTACTATTAGGAAAAAAAGAAACTAACTCAATCATTTCATAATTTGAAACAGGAAAAATGCCGATAAATTATTATATACTATTATCTGTTGCACTCTTTTCGATTGGTATTGTAGGAGTATTGACAAGACGCAATGCAATTATTATTTTTATGTGTATAGAGATTATGCTTAATGCAGTAAATGTATTGCTTGTTGCGTTCTCTAAAATGCATCATCTCAGGGCTTTCGTTGCTGATAGGGCAACTACGGTAGGGACAGATGCGCAATTATTTGTTTTTTTTATAATGGTTGTTGCTGCAGCAGAAGTAACTGTAGGCCTAGCCATTATTGTTATGTTATATAGGAATATCCATTCGGTAGATATCAATTTTCTGAATAGGTTGAAACATTAGTTTTGGAAGTGGGGCGTTTTATTGTTTGACATTTATTAATAGTTAGTATGAGCAAATTTGTTTTTTTAATTCCATTATTGCCTTTGATTGGGTTTTTAATCAATGGACTTGGAAGGAATCTACTTTCAAGAACGGCTGTAGTGTTAATTGGTTGTGGTACGCTTATTTTATCATTCTTATTGAGTGTTAGATTATTTAAAGAAATTTTATCAACTGGAATTGCAACTGGAGTTATAACTTATTTTGATTTTATTAATACAGCTGGATTAGACATCAAGTTTGCATTTCAGGTAGATCAGTTGAGTGTGTTGTTTTTGTTGATTATTACCGGTATCGGCTCTCTTATACATATTTACTCTGCTGCTTACATGCACGAAGAGACTGTACCACATTACGCACGTTATTTTGCCTACTTGAATCTATTCGTTTTTTCCATGTTGCTGTTGGTGCTGGGGGCAAATTTTGTAGTAATGTTTATTGGATGGGAAGGTGTTGGACTTTGTTCATACTTGTTAATTGGATTTTGGTTTAAAAATGCAGATTATAATAATGCCGCAAAGAAGGCATTCGTTATGAACCGGATTGGAGATCTTGGGTTTTTATTAGCAATCTTTTGGATGCTTTCACAATTTGGAACAGTTGCTTACCTGGATCTTTTTCCTAAAGTTGCCTCTGCGCCGATACCTGTTTTAACTGGTATAACCATGTTACTTTTCATTGGAGCAATGGGAAAGTCAGCTCAAATACCATTATATACTTGGCTGCCAGATGCCATGGCAGGTCCAACTCCTGTATCCGCATTGATCCATGCTGCAACGATGGTTACTGCAGGTATTTACATGATTGCCCGCAGTAATGTGTTATATTCCCTTGCACCTATTTCACAAAATGTGGTTGCTATTATTGGTATTTCGACAGCTTTATTAGCAGCAACTATTGCATTGAAGCAAAACGACATCAAAAAGATTCTTGCGTATTCTACAGTTAGTCAACTTGGATTAATGTTTTTAGCCCTTGGCGTTGGTGCTTATGGTGCTGGTGTCTTTCATGTAATGACACATGCATTTTTTAAAGCCTTATTGTTTCTTGGTGCAGGTAGTGTCATTCATGCTATGCATCATGAACAGGATATCACAAAAATGGGAGGGTTAAAGAAGTTGTTGCCCATTACTCATATTACTTTTCTCATTGGTTGTCTTGCCATTTCAGGAATTCCTCCATTTGCTGGATTTTTCTCAAAGGATGAAATCTTGATTGCGGCATTAGAGAAAAATCCAATTTATTATGTGTTAGGAATTCTGACTTCACTCATGACTGCTTTTTATATGTTCCGGCTTTATTTTTTAACGTTTGCTGGTGAATTTAGAGGAACAGCTAAGCAGCGCGATCACCTTCATGAATCACCTGCTGCTATGACATGGCCGTTGCGTATTCTAGCATTGTTTTCAATTGTTGGGGGATTTGTTGGTATACCCGCCGTTTTGTTGAAAGATTCAAATTGGCTTGCTACCTATTTATCACCAGTTATTGCTGCACATGAAAACGAACATCCTTACATCCACTTGAGTCATGGTATGGAATTGGCTCTGATGGTTATCTTAGTTGTTGTGATTTCCGGTGTGATTTATGCTGCAATGAAGCGATATGCTCAAGCTACAGTTATTCTTGAATCGAATGATAAAGGTGTGTCGAAAGTCTTAGCTAATAAATGGTATGTCGACGAGTTATATAATGCAATCATAGTAAAGCCAATCAACTTCACCGCCTCATTTTTGAGTCGAATTGTTGACAATAAACTTATTGATGGACTAGTAAATGGTATTGGCCGTGCCTTACAATATAGTTCAAGGCAACTCAGGTTGCTTCAAAGCGGTCAAGTTGGTTCTTATGTATTGATCATGGTGATCTCTATCATAATATTTTTCATCTTCCAGTTATTCTGGAAATTCTAATCAAACGCATTAACTATGTTCGCAGCATTTGATAATTTTCCATCATTATTAATCTGGCTCCCCTTGGTAGCAGGAGTGCTTTCCTTTTTCATAAAGAAAGAAGGGGCACCTAGAAATATATCCTTATTATCATCAATTCTTTCCTTAGTTATCGTTATAGCAAGTCTTCTTTTTTCAGGCCAACAGCATTCCGCACTCAATCAAGTGAGTTATATCTGGCTGCCTGATTTAGGAAGTAGTTTTGGGTTTATCCTGGATGGGCTCACAAAAATTCTTTGTTTACTTACAGTTATTGTATTTCCGCTTGTCTTATTGATTATTAATAAAGATGAGTATAAAAATTCTAATGCATTTTATGGATTATTGATGTTGACGCAATGCGGACTAATGGGTGTATTCATGGCAACAGACGCTTTGGTATTTTACTTTTTCTGGGAGCTTGCATTAATTCCAGTTTATTTTCTGTCCTCTATTTGGGGTGGAGACAAACGCATTAAGGCTACATTTAAATTTTTCATCTACACCTTTATTGGCTCATTATTTTTATTGATTGGCATTTTGTATTTGTATCTTAAAACGCCCAATCAATCATTTAACCTAGCAGCATTTTATACCTTACGCCTAAGTGCTCCAGAACAGCATTGGTTGTTTTTTCTGTTTTTCATAGCATTTGCTATCAAGATGCCGATATTTCCTTTGCATACATGGCAGCTAGACGCCTATGAGCAAGCGCCAAGACCTGTTACCATGATTATGAGTAGTATAATGGTTAAGATGGGTGTTTTTGGTTTAATTCGTTGGCTACTCCCTTTGTTTCCATTAGCAGTCAAAGACTATAATACAGGGATTATTTTATTGATTACAGTAGGAATGATATATGCATCATTGATTGCTATTTATCAAGATAGTATCAAGCGATTAATAGCGTATTCTTCAATTGCTCATATTGGGTTGATGGCAGCAGGAATTTTCTCATTAAAGGAAATCGCACTTCAAGGAGTCATATTGCAGATGTTTAATCATGGCATCAATATTGTTGCATTATGGATAGCCGCAGATTTTTTAGAAAAGCAAACTGGTGTAACACAGATTTCACAACTTGGTGGGGTTGCACAAAAAGCACCTAAGCTTACTGTTTTTCTTGTGATTGCTGCAATGGCAAATATAGCATTGCCGCTGACGAATGCATTTGTTGGGGAGTTTACTATTTTCAACGGGTTATATAAATTTAATCCCTGGCTTGCTGCGTTAGCAGGGGTAAGCATTATCCTTTCTGCAGTGTATACGCTGAATATGATTAAAAATATTTTTTATGGTGAAGTAGTTCCTGCCACAACAAATGTGAAAGATATAGGCAGGACACACATACTGGTCTTTTCTATTATTACCTTATTGGTTTTTGTTGTAGGAATTTACCCTACTCCAATTTTTAAAATTATCCAGGAATCAAGTGCCCTCGTACTTAACAAATATGGTTCGCTGTAAAACTAGAATTGATTTATGAATACTATTATATTTTCTGCTTTATGGGGTGTACTGATGATGTACATAGGATTTATTGTTAAAAAACAAAAATCTGCTACTGCATTTGCTGTACTCGGTTTGATTGTTTTGCTCATCGTTAGTTGGTTGGAATATGCTGGAGTATCCATTTTTACAATTGATATGCAAGGGATGCTTCGATACAATAGATTAAGTTTAGTGTTTAATCTTGTCATGATTTTTTCTACATTGGTTTACTTTCTATTGTCTGGGTCTGACATTGAAAAATTCGGGAAATCATCTTCAGACTATTACGCCTTACTCTTTTTTATATTAACTGGAATATCAATCATTGCTGGTTTTCAATCACTATTGATGTTGTTTATCGGCATCGAGATCATATCAATCCCACTTTATATTCTTGCCGGTAGCGAAAAAAATAATTTAAAAAGCAATGAAGCCGCATTAAAGTATTTTTTAATGGGGGCTTTTTCTACAGGTATTATGTTAATGGGTATTGCATTTCTTTATGGAGACGCAGGAACTTTTTATGTAGAGGGTATTAATTTGGGATTGGGAAAGATAACACCTATGCTTGCTGTAGGAATGGTTCTGCTCATGGCAGCCATGTCGTTTAAGGTTTCTGCTGCGCCATTTCATTTTTGGACACCCGATGTATATGATGGAACCCCTACTGTGTTTACCTCCTTTATGACTACCATTGTTAAGTCAGCTGGCTTTTTTGCCTTTTTTAGGTTGTTTGAAAATGCCTTTGGAAATCTACATTCAGATTGGGAGATCCTCATTGCCGTCATTGCTACGCTTACATTACTGATTGGGAACATAACTGCAGTATTTCAACAAAGCATTAAACGTATGCTGAGCTACTCTTCAATAGCGCAGGCAGGGTTCATGCTCTTGGGTGTATTTGCGTTGAATACCTTTGCAAAACAAGGACTCATCTTATATTTTGCGGCGTATTCGTTCGCAACACTTGGTATTTTTGCTGTACTGGCAAAATTCAAAGACCATTCCATCGAGGCATTCAACGGATTTGCTAAGCGCTATCCACTTGTTGGTTTTTCCATGTTGATCTGTATTTTATCGTTGGCTGGTATTCCATTGACAGCAGGATTCTTTGCTAAATACTATATGCTGCTTGCCGTTATTAAATATGGTAAGATGTTTTGGCTGGTTATAGTAGGTATTCTTTGTGCAGCCATCAGTGTTTATTACTACTTCAAGCTTGTTCAAGCTATTTACTTTAAAGAAGCTGCTCAACGGGAAGAGATAGTGTTTACCCGATCTTTTGAATTGATGATGTTGGCTAATGCCATACTCATTATTATCTTAGGAATTCATCCAGATTGGCTTATGACATTACTCTACATGTAATTTTAGTCATATTGTATTTAATCTTGTCCGTTCATCACACTTTCACGGATGGCTTCTTTCCTTTTGTTACTTTTACCTCATGAAATTGACAGATAATTTTGTGTTGGCTTGGAGAACCGTTATGGGTAATAAACTCAGAACGGCAATAACCGTGGCCATCATTGCTTTTGGCATTATGGCCTTAGTAGGAATCATTACGGCTATAGAGGCCATGAATAATAGCTTGCGAGATAGTTTTTCAACAATGGGTGCTAATGCATTTAGTATCCGTTTTCGTGAACGACGATTTAATTTCGGAGGAGATGGGGGAAGTGATGTTACACAGTCAAAGACAAATAAGCCTAAAAAAATACGTAAGTCAAATACTGGCAGAATCATAACCTATCAACAGGCAAAGTTATTCAAAGCTTTATATAAGTATCCTGCAACAGTTAGCATAGGCATCAACGGCTCACGAAATACAGTGGTTACTCACGAGAATAAAAAAACCAATCCCAATGTAAGTATTAATGGGGGTGACGAAAACTATTTGCAGTTGAATGGGTACGAGATTGCATTTGGCCGAAATTTTCGTAAAGCTGAAGTGGAGAGTGGACAGAGCGTTTGTGTACTAGGTAAAGACGTAGCCTATAAATTATTTGGTTCTCGATATGATCGGGCGCTAGAAAAAGTCATTAGAGTTGGATCGAATAAATATCGAGTCATTGGTATTACCAAAGAAAAAGGATCAAGTTCATTTCTTCAAGCTGATAATGTTGTATTCTCAACATATACAAATATCCGGCATACGTTTGCAAACAGAACTCAATCTTTCTCTTTAGCCATCATGGTTCCTGATGTGAATAGTATGCCAGTGGCTATTGGAGAAGCAGAAGGCATATTTCGTATTGTGAGAGGACTTGCCGTAACAGAAGAAAATAATTTTTACGTTGATAAGAGTGATAGCCTTGCAGAAACATTTATTAAACTATTAGGCACCATTTCTGCCGCTGCGGGGGCCATTGGATTTATCACACTAATAGGCGCTGCAATTGGACTAATGAATATTATGCTCGTGGCAGTAACTGAACGAACAAAAGAAGTAGGATTGATTAAAGCCCTTGGTGGCCGCAAAGGAGCCATTCGAGCTCAATTTTTATTTGAGTCTACTCTTATCAGTTTAATTGGAGCACTTATTGGAATCATCCTTGGTGTTATCATTGGGAATGTTGTGGGTAGTCTAATGGATACACCATTTTTCATTCCATGGGGAATCATTTCCATTGGCATCATAATATGCTCTATCGTTGGCTTGGCTGCTGGACTGTATCCAGCCATGAAAGCCGCAAAACTCGATCCTATTGTGGCGTTGAGGTATGAATAGATATTAGACGTTAGAAGTGAGATGTTAGACGTGAGTAGAATACGTTAAGTAATTTCTGCCCTCATCTAACCTCTCACATCTCATAACTCACACCTCCCGCTTCGCGCCTATTTCGGATCCAAAGCCCTCTTAATTCGTTCTGCCACATCCTGCAAATGATACTTACTCATATTGTCTTGCGTAGCACTAGCGGCCAAATTGATTTCGTTTCGTAGGCTAGTTAAATGCGCGCGAACTACAGAAGTGATGTCTGTTTTCTTAGGATCAGGACCCATACTCATTCCACCGCCCATGCTGATTGTAAGTCCAGAACCTGAGTTGTTCAAGAAAGCAGTCATTCTCTCTACGTAGCTTTTTTGTAAATTTCTGCGGTATCCGTCGATAGACTTTCTAGTAGCTAATTCACTCCATATTCCTTTCTTCAAGTCTATAAACAACTCATTAATTGTATATGCCTGGTCAAATCTATTTGACGCAGTAGACATTCTAGTTAATCTAGTACTAGATAGAACGGACCCTAGGTAACTATCTTGAATAGCTCCAAGTTGATCAGCTCCAGGGCTACTAATTTTATCAAGAATTTTACGATCTATCAGCCAAGATGGGGTTTCAAATAGCTGCTTGTTTAAAAAGGCTACTGCTTCTTTTTGTATGGCTTTTGGTGTTATTTCAAAAACATCTCCTGTTTGCTCGATGCTCTTTGGAGTTTCATAATACCCACCAATGTTTCGTGTAACATGCCCAAGGTATCGACTAAATTGACTTACTGCTTGACCATACATCTGACCTAGGTTCTCAAATTGATCGGCTTCTTCACTTGTCCATTCTGGAAGCTTTACTAGGATTCTTTTTAAATTCTTTATGCCATATTCACTGGCTTTCATTGCATTATCGCCTAGGTCTTCGCTTTGGGTTCTAGGATCCGCCATATTGCCATATTCATAGGTACCAAACCAAATCCTTGGATTGGTAGCAATTCGATCATTGTAAAGTTTGTTGCGTTGTTTTTTATCTGCTTCTTGATTATCTGCTCCATATCCATATCCCCATTCTATTGCCCAATTGTCGTATTCCCCGATATGAGGGAATAATCCTGCTTTGCCTATACTATCCTCTGGTTGTGCAACGTAATTAAATCGGGCATAGTCCATGATTGATGCAGTGTGTCCATTTGCCTCAACCCATTTTTTGTCACGTAATTTTTCAACAGGTGTTTTACTGCTTGATCCCATGTTATGGCGAAGTCCAAGTGTATGGCCAACTTCATGTGATGATACAAATCGAATTAGGTTTCCCATTAATTCATCATCGAATTTCATTTTTCGTGCATCAGCATCCACTGCAGCGGTTTGTACAAAGAACCAATCGTGTACTAAGCTCATTACATTGTGATACCAACCAATATGGCTTTCAATGATTTCACCACTTCTTGGGTCGTGCACATTGGGGCCATATGCATTGGCTATATCAGATGCGAAATACCTTAGTACTGAAAACCGAGCATCTTCTAAGCTCATGGTGCTATCGTTTTCAGGCCATTCTTTCCCCATAATGGCATTTTTGAATCCAGCTTTTTCAAAAGCAGCTTGCCAGTCATTTATTCCTCTAATTAGATAGGACCTCCATTTTTTAGGCGTGGCAGGATCTATATAATATACTATTGGTTTTTCAGGCTCAACCAATTCTCCTTTTTTCCATTTTTCAACATCTTCTTTTTTGGGTTGAAGATTCCAGCGAACTATAAAATTTTCAGTTTCTACTTTTTGTTGATCGTCTGTATATACAGCGTAGTCATCTGCAAAAAATCCAACCCTTGTATCATTTACTCGCTTTGCCATAGGCTGCAGTGGAAGTATAATGAATGAGGTATTGGTTTCAAGTGTAATAGCTCCTGCTGCATTGGCTGCAGGTAAACTTGGCATTGGAAAAGGGGAGGGAGCCCCCATACCACTTCCTGAAGATGCAGAGAATGTTTTTACGGTTCTAACTTCAGTGTTGATGGGAAAGGTTTTGATGCTTTCTATGTATGAACGGTCGTTCATGATACCGTTTAAATTGAATCTTTTCTTAGCAAAAGAGCTTAATGACACCGGCTGGTTATCTCCTTTAAAAAATTCAGTCACATCAATCACAGCACCTGAAGAATCTTTTCCCAATGATTTAAGGTCGAATGAAGCGGCAATGGGGTCTAGGTTTGAATTGCTTACAGCTTTGTAAATGGGTTGAGTTGAATCAGCAACACTGATGACGGTTACGACGCGAACAAATATTTTATTTTCGGGCCCTTTTTCGAATTTAATGACTTGTTGATTTGCAAGTTCACCACCATATACGCCTCCACCACCAGCAACCTTAGAATAACGTGTAATGGCCATGATTTCTCTTCCAAAAATGGAATCAGCTAATTCAAAAAAATATTTTTCTTCAATCTTATGAACAGTGAATAACCCATTGCTGGTTTTAGCCTTTGATGTAATTACCTCTGCATATGGTTTTGGACCATTCTTCGATGTTGATGCTGGAGGGGTTGCAGGGAGTGTTGCAGAAGCCTCCTTTGAAGAAGCTGGATCGGACTTTTTTTTCTGTGCTTCTGCTTGTATTTGGACTGCAAAAAGCAAGAAACAGAGGATGGCTGTTCTTTGACTTAAAATTGATTTCATTATGCTGATTTTAGAGGGCTGAATATAAAACATGTTTTGATAATCTTTAAAAAATAATGTTCAATGGTTTAGGGGTTATTTTAGTGTTAAATGTGGATAGTTTTTAGAATATTTCTATTTTTTTTCTTGGACACAGTTCGTTTTTTCAGCAATTTTATTATCTTTCCAACTCTCGTTAAAATTTTCTTGAAAGAGTTTGCCTTTTAATAGAATATTTTAGTAGAATTGTAAATCATTTACCAAAAACGAAATCTTAAATTTAAAAACGAAAGTCATGGCTGAAACAAAACCAAATGCAGCTGCTAAGTCAACAGTTCAATCTAAAGGCAGTGGTAACGCAATTTCTTATTTAGCTCCAATTATTTGTTTGGTTGCTGGATATTGTATCTGGAGATTTATTTTGGGCAACCCTGATAGTTTTACTAAGCCAGATTTGGATGGTGGTTTCTGGCCATCACACAAAGGTCCAAAAGGAGCTTGGAATCGTGCTTATGAAGGTGGTATCATTGTTCCATTGTTGATCGGATGTTTTCTTATGGTAGTTACGTTCTCTATTGAACGTTTCCTCACTATTAGAAGAGCAATGGGTGCAGGATCAATTGCAGAATTTGTACGTAAAGTACAATTTCACCTTGCTAACAAAAACGTAGACGCAGCTATAACAGAATGCGATAAGCAAAAAGGTAGCGTAGGAAACGTAATGAAAGCTGGTCTTAAGAAGTACAAAGAAATGATTGCTGAAGGCGAATTGAATACTGAACAAAAAGTTCATGCTATTCAAAAAGAAGTTGAAGAGGCTACAGCCCTTGAACTTCCTATGCTTCAAAAAAATCTTGTGTTCCTTTCAACACTTACTTCATTGGGTACACTTGTAGCCCTTCTAGGAACAGTATTGGGTATGATCAAATCATTCTCGTCTCTTGGAGAAGAGGGTGGTTCTGGTGCTGCTGCTGAACTTGCGGTTGGTATCTCTGAGGCCTTGTATAATACTGCATTAGGTATTGCAACATCTTCAGTAGCCCTTCTAATGTACAATGTGTTCACAACGAGGATTGATTCAATTACATATGGTATTGATGAATCAGGCTTTACGCTAACGCAAAGCTTCGCATCTCAATACAAATAATTTAACCTGAATTCCAAACGGAATATTAGGGTAACAGAATCTAAATTCTAAAAAAGTAAACATGCCAAGTGTCAAAATAAAAAAGCACGTCCCTCAAAACGACATGACGCCGTTTGTGGACGTGGCCTTTCTGATCTTGTCGTTTTTCATGCTTGCCACGAAATTCAAGCCTGATGAGCCGGTTGAGGTGACTACCCCAAACTCGGTATCTTCAACTGTGCTGCCTGAAAAGGATGCTTTTATGGTTTCAGTTGACAAGGATGGTAGGGCATTCGTTTCTGTCGATAACCCTGGATTTCGCCAGGTATTGATTCAGAATCTGAATCAAACCCGAAACCTTGGGCTTACTCCGGCAGAGATGAAAACATTCATAAATGCACCTAGTGTAGGCGTTCCTTTTAACCAACTCAAGAACTTGCTTGCAATGGATCCTGAGCAGGCTAAAAAGGTAAAGCAGCCGGGCATTCCTTGTGCAGATTCTACTGGGGGTGAACTTAGCTTTTGGATAAGAGATGCACTTTCGGCCTATTCTGGCAGAAAATTAAATCTTTTAATCAAAGCGGATAACGGAACAAAGTATCCAGCTTTCAAGAATATTTTGAACGCATTTAAAAAGAACGATCAAAATAAATTCTTGCTTGTTACCTCTCCTGAAGATGCACCTCCGGGAACAGCACTTTATGAAACAAGGCAAAAGCAGATAAACGGCGAGAAATAAATCATATTGAAAACTTCGATAAATATTAATTTATGGCAAGCTTAGATACTGGAGATAGCGGCGGGCACAAAAAAGGCCCGGGTGTTAAAAAAGCGAAAAAGCTATCCACAACAGTGGATATGACACCCATGGTTGACCTTGGATTTTTGCTTATCACATTCTTCATCTTTACTACAACAATGGCACAGCCTACAGCGATGAACCTGTATATGCCTAAAGATGTAGATAAGCCAGAAGATCAGAATAAAGTAAAAGAATCAGGTGCTTTTACAATCATGCTAGGTAGACAAGATGTTGTTTATTACTATGAAGGACTCGATCCGACGCAGCTAAAAACAGCAACCTTCAAAACCATCCGTGATGAGATTATCCGCAAAAAGCAAAGCACAAATCCTGAAGATTTGGTGATGATTATCAAGCCAACTGAACATGCTACGTATAAAAACACCGTAGATATATTGGATGAGATGACCATTAGTGCAATCAAAAGGTATGCTATGGTAGATATTTCATCAACTGAAAATCAGTTGATTGAAATTACGGAAGCCGCTGCAGGAATTAAGTAAACATATGCTTTAAGTAAGAAAAAGAAACGCAATTAAAACGCATTACAAATGGATGCAAACAAAATACTAAGCTCCGAATTAATCGACCTTGTTTTTGAAGGTCGAAATAAAGATTATGGCGCTTATCAGCTTCGTAAAGATTATAATAAGCGTCTGAGAAACGCACTAATTTTAACGGCTTCAGTTGGCTTGCTTCTTGTCTTAGCATCCTTCATATCCTCTTTAGATCTTGGCGGTAAAAAGGGCAAGGTCGATATCAAAGAAGTTCAGTTGGAGGAAATTAAGCAGGATGAACAAGAACCACCACCACCACCACCACCGAAGCCACCTGAACCTCCAAAGGTAGAGATGGCCAAATTTACACCCCCAAAAGTTGTAAAAGATGAAGATGTGAAGGAAGACGAAAAGCCACCAGAAATAGAAAAGTTGGAGGAAACTAAAATCGGAAATGTAAACCAAGAAGGTGCAAAAGATGAAGGTATCGTTGCTCCTCCAATCGAAGCGGGTGGGGTTGTTGAAGCACCAAAAGAAGACGATTATGATAAGGTTTTCCAAAAAGTTGAAATCGATGCTGAATTCCCCGGAGGTACTGCAGGTTGGACTCGTTATGTAACACGAGAAATAGAGCGTAACATCGATGAACTTCAAGATGATGCCCGTTCAGGAACAGTTGTAGTATTATTTATCGTTGATAAAGAAGGTGGAGTGAGTGAAGTACGTGCTTTACCTTGCGGTGAAGCAGGTGTTCCAAACTGCCTTGACGCTAAATCTAAGCTGGCTGAAATAGCAGTTGCTGCTATTAAGAAAGGTCCAAAATGGAAGCCAGCCGTTCAGAATGGTCGTCAGGTTAAGGCTTATCGCCGTCAACCTGTTACATTCCAATTGGCTGAATAGAATAAATAGTCATCTGTTAAACATATACAAGTCGTTCGCGAAAGCGAGCGACTTTTTTATTATAAACAAGCGAATTGAACCTAATTTTGCAGCATGATGAATCAGCAGCTCAGGTGGAGTGAAATTATTGTTGCCTTGGCCACACCCCCAGGTATTGGGGCCATAGGTGTAATCAGGCTCAGTGGTCATGGATCCATATCCTTGGTGAATGAATTATTTCCTTCTAAAAATTTAGAGGCTGCTGCTGGCAATACGTTACATGTAGGCGTTCTTCAACACAATGATCAGTTGATCGATGAAGTCGTTCTTTCCCTTTTCAAATCACCCAAATCATATACCGGTGAAGATGTGGTAGAAATATCTTGCCATGGTTCCACCTTCATTCAACAACAAATCATCGAAGTATGCATTAATAAAGGTGCTCGCTTGGCCACACCAGGTGAATTTACCTTACGAGCCTTCTTAAATGGGAAAATGGATTTGGTGCAAGCTGAAGCGGTAGCAGATTTGATTGCATCTGGAACAAAGGCTTCTCAAGAAACGGCATTGAATCAAGTTAGGGGAGGATTCTCTAGCATATTGTTTGCACTAAGGGAGGAACTCATTAAGTTTTCTGCATTGATTGAATTGGAATTGGATTTTTCACAAGAAGATGTTGAGTTTGTAGACCGAACTAGCTTAACCTCTTTGCTTTTAAAGATTGAAAAAACTATTCATGGGTTATTGGAATCATTCCAGCTTGGTAATGTGATTAAAAATGGGGTAACTGTTGCGATTATCGGCAAACCTAATGCCGGTAAGTCAACCCTATTAAATTCAATGTTAAACGAAAACCGCGCTATAGTAAGTTCAATAGCAGGAACTACTAGAGATACAATTGAAGAGGTGATTAATATTGATGGAATACTCTATAGGCTTATGGATACGGCAGGCATTCGTGAAGGGGGAGATGAAATCGAATCCATTGGTGTAGAAAGAAGTAAAGAGAAGATGCAATCTGCCGATATCGTTGTGTATTTGTTTGATGTATCAACTGAGTCGATTGATGAGTTGACTAAGATAAAAACTGAATTGAATTCGGTTGCGAAATCATGGATTATGGTTGGGAACAAAGTGGATGCTATTTCAAGTGAAGAACTGAATGTGGTGAATACATCGGTAGAAAATAGTTTATTTATCTCCGCTAAAAATCAACTTGGCTTAGAGCAACTTAAGGATGCATTGAAGTTGAACGTAACGAGTGGTTTGGTGCATGCTGAAAATACGATAGTAACGAATGCCCGTCATGTTCAGGCCTTACAAAAAGTGGCAAACAATTTAGCTGCTATACAAACTGGATTGTCTACTAAAATACCAGGTGATTTATTGGCGATCGATATTAGACAGTGTCTTTATCATCTGGGTGAAATCACCGGACAAATCACGAACGACGATCAACTTGATTTTATTTTTTCTAAGTTTTGTATCGGAAAGTGAAGTAATCTGCATGAATCTTTCTTCTAAGGTTTATTCTTTCCTTAGAGCGCCTCTCAATTCGGATATGGCTTTGCATTGATTTACTTGCTTGCTTGCTTTGTGCTTGTAGCAGAACAAATCAACTATAAACTTGTTATTAATATGACCTCAACTGCCTTGTAAATAAGGGCCGGAAATTT
>Ga0114967_10001372_pt1 | contig 20402 bp, 19 predicted proteins | sample M_130628_MF_Meta_FD_92639 | JGI IMG/M metagenome (GOLD analysis project Ga0114967, IMG submission 92639) | Freshwater microbial communities from Lake Montjoie, Canada to study carbon cycling - M_130628_MF_MetaG | ecosystem: Environmental > Aquatic > Freshwater > Lake | place: Lake Montjoie... | reverse complement strand
CCCCGCAGGCCGAGGCGCTGCGGCTGGACGAAATCGGCCATGTGGCCGACCTGGTGGCACCGTTTGCAGCCAAATCGGTCAAGCCGCGCTCATAAGCCTGTTGCCATGTGCTGCCTGCGGCGCGACGCTACCCTCCCGCATTGGAGAGCAAGCAGCATGGCCGATACCATCCCCGTCCTCGATCTCGGACCGCTGCGCGACGGCTCGCCGGGCGCTGTGGAGCAACTCGGCGTTGAATTGCGCCGCGCCTTCACCGAAGTGGGATTCTACTTCGTGCGCAATCACGGCATTAGCCAGGAACTGCTTGATACCACCTTCGCCGAAGCCGAACGCTTCCACGCCCAATCGCTGGAGGCGAAACTCGCGCTCAAGATCAACGAGCACAATATCGGCTATATGCCGATGCGCGGCGCGACCACGCGGGTGAATGCGGTGGGCGAGGTGGCCCTGCCCAATGCGAATGAAGCGGTGTTCTTCAAGCGCGAACTCCCGGCCGACCACGCCGATCTGCTGGCCAATCTGCGCTTCCGCGGCGCCAATCAATGGCCCGAACTGCCCGGCTTTCGGGCGAATATCCTGGCCGCCTGCAAAGCCTTCGAAACCCTGGGCCTGAGCCTGCTGCCACTCTACGCGCGCGCCTTAGACCTGCCAGCGGATTACTTCACGCCCTTCTTCCAGGAGCCGATGTACACGCTGCGGATGTCGCATTACCCGCAGCAGGAACCCACCGCGCCGGCCAATGAATTCGGCATCGCACCGCATGTCGATACCAGCTTCATGACCATCCTGGCGCAGAACCGCATCCCCGGCCTGTCGCTGCGCCTGCCCTCCGGCGATTGGTTCGATGCGCCCGCCCCCGAAGGGGCTCTGCTGATCAATGGCGGCATGATGCTGCGCCGCTGGACGGATAAACGCTTCCTCGCCACCCCGCACCGCGTGATCAACCGCTCCGGCCGCGAGCGCTACGCCATCCCGTTCTTCATGGACGCCAATTACCACGCCACCATGGCACCCATCACCGCCGATGGCAGCGCCGGGCGCGAAGACCCCATCATCTACCCCGACTTCATGACCAGCTACCAACGCGCCAATTTCCACCACGCGGCGGAAAAAGTGGAGATGCAGGGTGCTTAAGGGCGGCATGGGGGCAAAGCACCGCTGCGGGCTGGCCGTGTTCCGCCTCGCCCTCATGCTCCTCGCCTTCCTTTTCACCACAGCGCCAGTGGCCGCGCAGCAGCGCCCGTTGCGGTTGGTGTTGACCCAGGAATTGGCGATCCTCGATCCCATCATTTCCACGAATAATGCCACCAGGCAGTTCGGTTACATGGTGTTCGACACCCTGATCAGCATGGACAGCCAGGGCCGCTACCGGCCGCAGATGCTGGAATCCTGGCGGGTGAGCGCGGATGGCTTGCGGTATGATTTCCGCCTGCGAGAGGGGCTGGAATGGCATGACGGCCAGCCAGTGACGGCAGAGGATTGCGTGGCCTCCCTGCGCCGCTGGGGTGCGCGCGATGGGCTGGGCCAATTGTTGATGGCGGCCACGGCCAGTCTGGCGGCCGATGGCCCGCGGGATTTCTCGCTGGTCTTGTCGCGCCCCTTTGGTTTCGTGATCGAGGCTTTGGGCAAGCCTGGCACCATCGTGCCCTTCATGATGCCCGCGCGCATGGCGGCAACCGACCCGCAGCGCCCGATCACTGAATTCATCGGCAGCGGCCCCTATACCTTCAACCGGGCCGAGTGGCGCCAGGGTGATCGTGCGGTGTTCCGCCGCTTTGCCCGCTACAACCCCAGGGCCGAGCCCGCGGATGGCCTGGCCGGCGGCAAGGTGGTGCATTTTGATGTGGCGGAGTTTGTCTCCATCACCGATGCCGCGACGCGGGTGGCGGCGTTGCAGGGCAATGAGGTGGATGTGCTGGAATTCCTGCCGCCCGATTTCATCGCGCCCATGCGCCGCAACCGCAACATCTCAGTGATGCGACCCAGCGGCGGGATGGGGCAGTACATGCCTTTCATCAGCCTCAACCACGCCCAGCCGCCTTTCGACAATCTGCTGATCCGCCAGGCGGCGCAGGCGGCGATCAACCAGTCCGAAATCGTGGCGACGGTGGGTGTACCGGCGGATTTCCGGCTGGAGGATTGTACCTCCATCTCCACCTGCAATTCCCCCAGCTTCATCCCCGCCTCCCATCCCAACCTCGCGCGGCGTGGGGTGGAGCGGGCGCGGGCGCTGCTGCGTGAGGGTGGCTATAACAATGAGCGGGTGGTTTTCCTCCACCCAACAGATAGTATCATGCTCTCCCCCGTGGCCTCGATGGCGATGCAGAATCTGCGTGCGGCCGGCTTCAACGTGGAGGAATACGCCAGTGACTGGGCGACAGTGGCAGCGCGCCGGCTGAACCGTGACGGATGGAATGTCATCCCGGTGGTCTGGCCCGGGGTGGATTTGTTCAGCCCGATCGTTTTTGCCGGCACAGCGTTCAATTGCCGCGCCTATCCCGGCTGGTTCTGCGATGAACAGATGCGTGACCTGATGCAGCGCTACACCGCGGTGAGCGAACCCGGCACCCGGCGCGAATTGGCGGCGGCGATCCAGGATCGATTCCATGAGAATGTGAACTTCATCATTGGCGGGCAGATGAGTGTGCCGCAGGCCTATCGGGCGGAGCTGACGGGGGTGGTGGAATTCGCCTTTCCCATCGCCTGGAATTTGCGCCGGTCGCGCTGATCAGGCACCCGCGCTCACCATCCATGCGAAGATTGGCAGCTTACAGCCCGCCCGCCCCCTGATAGAAGCCCGGGCATGACAGTGTTGATGCTTCAGGACGTGACCTTGCGGGTGGCCGGCAGAACCTTGCTGGACAATGGCAGCCTCATGGTCGATCCCGGCCGCAAGATCGGCCTGGTGGGGCGCAATGGCGCCGGTAAATCCACCCTTTTCAAAGCCATCACCGGGCAGATTGAGGCCGATGGCGGCTCTATTCGCCTCGCCCAGCGCGCCCGCATGGGTTACGTGGCACAGGAAGCACCGGCCGGCCCCACCAATCTGCTCGACACCGTGCTGGCGGCTGATCTGGAGCGCAGCGCCCTGCTGCTGGAGGCCGAAACCGCCGCCGCCGACCGTGCGGCCGAAATCCATGACCGGCTGCAGGCCATCGGCGCCGATGCCGCGCCATCCCGCGCGGCCACGGTGCTCGCGGGCCTCGGTTTCGACATGGCGGCGCAGATGCGCCCCGTCGGTGAATATTCCGGCGGCTGGCGGATGCGCGTGGCCCTCGCTCAGGCGCTGTTTCTCGAGCCCGATCTGCTGCTGCTGGACGAGCCGACCAACCACCTTGACCTCGAAGCCGCCCTATGGCTGGAAAACTGGCTCATCAAATTTTCCGGGGCGGTGCTGCTGATCAGCCATGACCGCTTCCTGCTTGAGCGTGTGGCCGATGGCATTGTCCATCTCGATCAGCAGAAGCTGACTTTTTATCAGGGCAATTTCGCCAATTTCGTGCGCGTCCGCGCCGAACGCAAAGCCCAAACCATCGCCAGCAACGCCAAGCTCTCGGCCGAGCGCGCGCATATGCAGGCCTTTGTGGACCGCTTCAAGGCACAGGCCAGCAAGGCGCGTCAGGCACAATCCCGCATCAAGGCGCTGGAGCGGCTGGGCCCGGAAGAGGCAGTGGTGGAGGATGTGGTCACCCGCTTCGAATTCCCCGCCCCGGCGGAATTGGCGCCACCCATGCTCACCATGCACAACGCCTCAACCGGCTATGCCGGCCAGAAGGTGCTGGGCGGCGTGTCGCTGCGGCTCGACCAGGAGGACCGGATTGCCCTGCTGGGCGCGAATGGCAATGGCAAATCCACCCTGGCCAAGCTCTTCGCCGGAAGGCTGCCGATCATGGGTGGCGAGGTGTTTCGCAACCCCAAGATGAAGGTCGGCTACTTCGCCCAGCACCAGGCGGAGGAGTTGAATATGGCGGGCACGCCGCTCACCCATATGTCGGACGCGATGCCGGCCGCGACGGTGACCCAGGCGCGGGCACAACTGGCCCGCTTCGGGCTGGATCAGGACCGGGCGAATACCGTGGTCTCCTCCCTCTCGGGCGGTGAGAAGGCCCGGCTGCTGCTGGCGCTGACCACACGCGACGCGCCGCAATTGCTGATCCTGGACGAGCCGACCAACCACCTCGATATCGACGCCCGCGACGCGCTGGTGAAGGCGCTCAACGCCTATCAGGGCGCCGTGCTGCTGATCACCCACGACCCGCAAATGGTGGAGCTGGTGGCAGACCGGCTCTGGCTGGTGGATGGCGGCACGGTGAAGCCCTTTGAAGGCGATCTGGACGAGTACCGCAGCTTCCTGGCCGATAAGGCCCGCGGCGGCCCGCGCCCCAATGGCGCCCCCCCCAAGAAGGACGAGAAGCGCGAGCGGGCGGAAAAGCGCGCCTCCCTGGCGCCGATGCAGCAAAAGCTGAAGCAACTGGAAACCGACATCGCCAAACTGGAGGCCGAGGGCAAAATGCTGGCCCGCGCGCTCTCGGACCCCAAGCTCTATGCCAGCGGCAATACCGCGCTGATCGCCAAGGCGACGACGCGGCAGAAGAGCGTGGCGCGGGAATTGGCAGGGCTGGAAGCGGCCTGGCTAGAGCTTTCGGAGAAGCTGGAAAGCCTGGCTGCCTAAGCCGCGGGCATTTCATGCACCAGCCCATGCACCGGGCTGAAATCAGCCATGGCGCGCGGCCCCAAGCCAGCGTGAAATCGCCGCATGATCACCCGCCGCATCCTGGGCCTTTGCGCCCTCGCCACCCCCGCCTTCGCACAATCCTTCCCCGAGCGCCCCATCCGCATGATCATCGGCTACCCCGCCGGTGGCGGCGTGGATGTGGTGGCGCGGCCGGTGATGCAGCGCTTAAGCGAACGCCTGGGCGTGCCGGTGGTGGTGGAAAACCGCGCCGGCGCCAATGGCAATATCGCCATGGAATTCGCCGCCCGCGTAGAGCCGGATGGCTATACCCTGTTCATGGGCGATGCCGGCAATCTGGGCATTACCCATGCGCTCTACCCCCATCTCAGCTTCGACACCCAGCGCGATTTCCTGGGCGTGGCGCAGCTCACCGCCGGGCCCTCGGTGATCGTGATTTCCGCCGCCGTGCCCGCCGCCAGCCATGCCGAATTCGTGGCGCTGAACCGCGCCCGGCCAGGGGCGCTGAATTACGGCTCGGCCGGCATCGGCTCGGGCCCGCATCTCTTCTACGAATCCTGGCGCCGTGCGGCGGGCATTGAACTGACCCATGTGCCCTATCGCGGCACCGGTCCCGCTTTGGCCGGGCTGCTGGCCGGCGATGTGCAACTCATGGTGGGCAATTACGGCGTCTTTCGCGGCGCGCATGAGGCCGGCCGGGTGCGAGTGCTGGCCATCTCCTCCGAGGCGCGCCACCCCTCCCTGCCGGATATCCCCACCGTGCGCGACAGCGGCGTGGATTGGGCGCTGATGGGGTTCAACGCCGTCATCGCGCCCGCCCGCATCCCCGCTGCCCGGCGGCAATTGCTGGAGGACGCGCTGCGCGGCGTGATGGAGGAGCCGGCAATGGTGGCGCAAATGCTGGGATTGGGCTCCATCGCCGCCTTCACCCCCGGTGCGGCGCTCGACAATCACATGCGCGAACAGCGCCGCTTCTGGACAGACCTAGTACGCGAGGCGAACATCCAGACGGAGTAAATCGCATGATCCTGATCACCAACACCACCATCGCCACCGGCCAGACCGTGCTGTTCGATGCCGCCATTGCCATTGCCGGCAAGCGCATCGCCGCCATCGGCCCCAGCGCCGAATTGCAGCAACGCTTCCCCGGCGCCGAGCGGGTGGATGGCACCGGCCGCGCCGTCTTCCCCGGCTTTGCCAATATCCACACCCATTTCGTCATGACCCTGGCGCGCGGCGTCTTTGAGGACCTCTCCCCGCCGCATAAGCCGCCCTTTTCCGGGGGGCTCTCGCCCATTCCGCTGCCGCCGCTGACGGCGCATGAGCAATCGGTGATGTGCCAATTGGGCGCGCTGGAAGCCATCCGTTCCGGCACCACGGCGGTGCTGGAGGATGCGACTCATATCGAGAACTATGCCCAGGCGATGCTCGACACCGGCCTGCGCATGGTGCTGGCCGAACGCAGTTGGGACCGTGTGGGCACCTCGATCGGTGACCCCGCCCCCTTCATCCGCGATGCCGCGGTGGGCGCCGATGGCATTGCCCGCACCCGCAGGCTGCACGCCAAATGGCATGGCGCGGGCGAGGGGCGCATTCAGGTGGGGGTCTCCGCCTGGGGGCCGGATATGTGCTCGCCCGAATTGCTGCGCGAATTGCGCGCGCTGCAGCAAGAGCTGGACACGATCTGCACCATCCACCTTAACCAGATCTGGGGCGAGGTGGCCGCCATTCAGGCGCATCACAACATGCTGCCGACCGAATATCTGGAAAGCCTGGGCTTCCTGCATGAGCGGATGGTGGGCGCGCATTGCCGCTGCATGGCCAATCTTGAGGAGAAGATCCTCGGCAAGCACAAGGTCAATGTCGCCTTCAACTCCGCCATTGCGGCCCGGCGTGGCCTTTCGCCGCGTGTCAGCGAATTGCAGGCCGCCGGCTGCAATATCGGCATGGGCAGCGACAATATGAGCGAGGACATGGTGGAGGTGATGCGCACCGGCCTGTTCATGGAGCGGATCCGCCGCGAGGATGGCCGCAGCCCCGCCCCCGAGGAGGCCCTGCGCTGGGCCAGCCGCAATGGCTATCAGGCCATGGGCGTCAAGGATGGCGGCTGGCTGGCCGAGGGCAATCTGGCCGATCTCATCATGTTCCGCACCGACCGGGCGCATCTGGTGCCATTCCTGCGCCCCGTCTCGGTCTTTGTGCATCAGGGCCAGGCGGCGGATATCGACCATGTGATGGTCGATGGCCAATGGCTGATGCGCGAAGGCCAAGTGCTGACCATGGACGAGGCGGCGCTGGTGCGCGAGGCCGATGCCATCTCCAACCGCGCCTGGTCCAGGCTGTTCCACGCCAACCCGCACTACACCATCCCCGAGGGATTCCGCCCGCTGCCGCCCGATGAGGCCGGCCCGATCACCTCCGTGGCCCTGCATGATGTGAGCGCCAAGCCCACACCGCTGATCGCTTGATTGCAAAACCGCATCATCACGGCACAATGCGTACCGAACTCATGGAGAACCACAGAATGGCCACCCTCACCCGCTTCGCCCTCCTGGCACTGATCGCAGCCCCCGGCGCCGCCCTGGCCCATACCGGCATTGGCAGCGTGCACGGCTTCTCGGCCGGGCTGCTCCACCCGCTGGGCGGCTTTGACCATGTGCTGGCGATGCTGGCGATCGGCCTTTGGGCCGGCGCCTCGGGCGGGGCGATGCGCTGGGCGCTGCCCACCGCCTTCCTGGCCGGCATGGCGGGTGGCGGGTTGCTGGGCATGGCCGGCCTCGGCATGCCGATGGTGGAGGCAGGCATCCTGGCCTCGCTGATCGTGCTGGGGGCGCTGGTGGCCTCGGGCGTGCGGGCCTCGGCCCTGGTGGCGCTGCCCATGGCGCTGCTCTTCGGCAGCCTGCATGGCCACGCGCATGGCAGCGAAGGCATGGTGAGCATGGGCTATGCTGCGGGCTTCATGCTCGCCACCGCGGCGCTGCATGGGCTGGGCGTGGCGCTAACCCAGGGTGCGGGCACCCGCGCGGTGCGGCTGGCCGGCGGTGCCACGGCCTGCGCCGGCTTGGCGCTGCTTCTGGCCGGGGGCTGAACTCCCCATGCAAACCCGCGCCGCCGTCGCCTGGGAGGCCGGCAAGCCGCTCAGCATCGAAACCGTGCATCTCGAAGGCCCCAAGGCCGGCGAGGTGCTGGTGGAAATCAAGGCCACCGGCCTGTGCCACACCGATGCCTATACCCTGAGCGGCGCCGACCCTGAGGGGTTATTCCCCGCCATTCTGGGCCATGAGGGTGCGGGCATTGTGCGTGAGGTGGGCCCGGGCGTGACCACGCTGCGGCCGGGCGACCATGTCATTCCGCTCTACACGCCGGAATGCCGGCAGTGCAAAACCTGTCTCTCCCAGCGCAGCAACCTCTGCACCTCGATCCGCGCCACCCAGGGCAAGGGGTTGATGCCGGACGGCACCAGCCGCTTCCGCTGTGAGCAGACCCAGGTGATGCATTACATGGGCTGCTCCACCTTCGCCAATTTCACCGTGCTGCCCGAGATCGCGCTGGCAAAAGTGCGGCAGGACGCGCCCTTTGACATCATCTGCTACATCGGCTGCGGCGTGACCACGGGCATAGGCGCAGTGGTGAACACCGCAAAAGTCTGGCCCGGCGCCAATGTCGCGGTATTCGGCCTGGGCGGCATTGGGCTGAATGTGCTGCAAGGTGCCCGCATGGTCGGCGCCGACAAGATCATCGGCGTGGACATCAACCCGGCCCGGCAGGAGATGGCGCGGCAATTCGGCATGACCCATTTCATCAACCCCGATGAGGTGGGCCGCGACAAGGTGGTGCAGGCCATTCAGGACATCACCGATGGCGGCGCCGATTTCAGTTTCGAATGCGTGGGCAATACCACGCTGATGCGCCAGGCGCTGGAATGCACCCATCGTGGCTGGGGCACCTCGATCATCATCGGCGTCGCAGCCTCAGGGCAGGAAATCGCCACCCGGCCCTTCCAGCTGGTCACCGGGCGCAATTGGCGCGGCACGGCCTTTGGCGGCGCCCGCGGCCGCACCGATGTGCCCAAAATCGTCGATTGGTACATGGAGGGCAAAATTTCCATCGATCTGCTCATCACCCATCGCCTGACGCTGGACCAGATCAATGAGGGTTTCGACCTGATGCATGAGGGCAAAAGCATTCGTTCGGTGGTCGTCTACTGACGCGATATTGACCGGAACAGCGGCTGGCCGCACATGGCGGTCAACATGCCGGAGTGAACTGCCATGCGCCTTGCCCGACGCGCCCTTCTTGCCGCGCCCCTGGCCGCGCCCTTGGCCGCACCTGTGATTGTCCCCGCCTGGGCGCAGGCGGCTCCGCTGCGGGTGATCGTGCCCGCGCCGCCCGGTGGCAGCACCGATATCCTGGCCCGGTCCCTGGCCGAGCGCGCCAGCGCAGCCCTGGGCCAGCCCATCACCATTGATAATCGCGGTGGTGCCGGCGGCATTATCGGCACCGAGGCCGCATCGCGCGCCGCAGCAGATGGCAACACCATCATCCTCGGTCACAACCAGACCCATGCCTCCAACCAATGGATGGCGCGCAACCTGCCCTATCACGTGCTGGAGAGTTTCGTGCCGGTGGCGCGCCTGGCCACCGTGCACCACGCAACGGTCGTGCCCATGAGCTCCCGCGCCACCAGCATGGCAGAACTGGCGGCGATGGGGCGCGATGGCGGCCGGGTGAGCTACGCCTCCTCCCAATCTGGCAGCGCCAGCCATGTCATTGCCGAGACCTTCGTCCGGCGCGAGAGAATGGATGCCACCCACGTCCCCTATCGCGGCGGCGGCCCGGCCACGACGGATACAGTGGCGGGCGTGGTGGATTTCTTCGTCTCAACCTGGCCGCAGGTGGTCAATCTGGTGCGTGAGGGCCGGCTGCGGGCGCTGTCGATCGGCGCTGAGGCGCGGATTGAGGGCTTCCCCACCCTGCCCACCACTGCCGAGGCCTCCGTACCCTACATGGCGGTGGATGCCTGGTTTGGCCTTTTCGCGCCACGTGGCATGCCCGAGGCCAATGTGCTGCGCGTCGCCACCGCCTTCCTCGGCGCGCTGGCCGACCCGGATAATGCCCGCAGGGTGGAGGCCGCCGGCTTCAATCGAGCGCCGATGATGCCCGAGATTTTCGCCAGCTTCCAACGCGCCGAGGTCGCGCGCTGGCAGGAGATGGCGCAATTGACCGGGATTATGATGGACCCGTAGGGGCAGCCAATCATCGCTCAGCGCAGGCTCATCACCGGCACAAAACCCACCGTCAGTTGCCCATCGCGCAGGCTGACCGGCACCTGCATATCCCGCCCGGCCGATATGGCGGGCGCCCCGGCCGAAATCCCGGCACGTCCAAGCAGCGTGGCCAATTCGGCATGGCCCTCCATCCGCCCCCGCAGCATGCCCTGCAGCCCGCCCAAATCATCAGGCTGCATCTCGCCCGTGCCGGAGAAGCGCAGCGGCCCCCACACCACCGAGAGGCCGCGAATACTCAGCGGGCCATTGGCGAAGGGCGGCATACCGGCACCTTCCAGCTCGGCATCCAGCGCGGTGATCGGCCCCAGCCGGCTGCCGCGCGGGGTGATGTTGTTGCCGCTGACGCGCAGCACGCGCCATTCCGAAGGGCTCCAGCGCAGCAGCGCCCCCTCGGGCGATTGCGCCGCCAGGCCAGGCACGCTCAGCGGCCATTGGGTAACGGCCCAGCCCGCCGGCAGCAAAAGCGCCAGGGCGGCACTGGCACCCAGCCACAGCAAGGCCACGCCCAGCACCATCACCAACAGAATACGGCGCAGCGCCCTCATGCCTTGCGTTCCCAACCCTTTTCGCCTTGCTGCCAATAGGTCAGCGCATGGCCCGCCGCCTTGGCGCGCTTCCAGCGCTCACGCGCGGCTTGTAGCGCATTCTCGTCATTGCCGTCGAACAGGTCGAAGCCGCGCTGGAAGCGCTCCAGATGCGCGCTCTCCGCGCCATCGACGAGGAAGAGATGGGCAGCGTCATTGGGGGCCGCGCCATCCTCGCTGGTGAGCCAGATGGGCTGCAGCGCGGCATCGCCAGTGGTGGGGCTGCCATGCGGCAACCATTCGGCGGCCGCCCATAGCGCGGTGTCGAGCGCTTCCAGCCGCTCGGCCGCGCCGCTCAGCACCATCGCCCGGGCGGGTATGGCCAGCACCCTTGCCAGCAATCTGGGCAAGGCCTGCTCCAATGTGCTGCGGGTGAGGTGATAAAAGCCGATCTCCATTGATCCATAATACGCGATTTACGCTTGGCGCTCAGCCCCGGCCCGCGCCACATTACCGCATGAACATCCGCATCCTCCTCTCAGCCCTGGCCATGGCTGGCACCGCCGCCGCCCAGCCGGCGCTCACCATCGCCACCGGCGGCGCCTTCACCGCCATGGACCCGCATTTCCACGACCTCTCGCCCAATACAGCGCTGACCAGCCATGTTTTTGAATCGCTGGTGATGACCGACACCAATGGCCGCCCCATTCCCGGCCTGGCGCTGAGTTGGCAGCCGGTGGGCCCCACCACCTGGGAGATCAAGCTGCGCCCGGGCGTCACCTTCCATGATGGCACGCCCTTCACCGCCGATGATGTGGTCTTCACCATGGGCCGCGCGCCCAATGTGACAGGCAGCCCGGCCAGCTTTGGCCAATATATCCGCCCGGTGACGCGCATTGAGGTGGTGGATGCCCATACCCTGCGCTTCCACAGCGAACGCCCGGTGCCGCTGATGCCGATGATGATGACCACCTATGCCATTATCAGCCGGAAGAATGGCGAGGGGATGGAAACCCGCGACTACAATTCCGGCCGCGCCGCGGTGGGCACCGGCCCCTATCGCTTCGCCAGCTACACGCCGGGTGACCGTGCCAGTTTCACCGCCAATGCCGCGCATTGGGCCGGCGCCCCCGCCTTCAGCCGGGTCACACTGCGGATGATCCCCAATGACACCGCGCGCGTGGCGGCGTTGCGCGCTGGCGATGTGGATGCCATCGACAATGTGCCCACGCGCGATGTGGCGCAGCTGCGCGGGGTACCGGGCATCACCGTGCAAAGCCGGGTGGGGCAACGGCTGATCTATCTCTACCCCGATGTGGGCCGCGAGATTTCGCCGCATGTGACCGATCTGGCCGGCCGGCCCATTCCCAACCCGCTGCGCGATGTGCGGGTGCGGCGCGCGCTCAGCATGGCCATCAACCGCGAGGGCATCGCCCGCCAGTTGATGGAAGGGTTTTCTGTCCCTGCCGGCCAGCTGATGCCCGAGGGCGCACTGGGCTTTGATGCCGATATCCGGCCCGAACGCTATGACGCGGTGGCCGCCAAACGCCTGCTGACCGAGGCCGGCTACCCGGATGGCTTCGCCCTCACCCTGCATGGCCCCAATGACCGCTACGTCAATGACGAGGGCATTGCCCAGGCGCTGGCGCAAATGTGGGCGCGCATCGGCGTGCGGGTGAATGTGGCCACCATGCCCAGCACCATGTTCTTCGCCCGCGCCCCGCGCGATGAGAATTCGATGGCGTTGACCGGCTGGTCATCCTCGACCGGCGAGGCCGATACCTCCCTGATCAATATGGTGGCGACACCCATGCCCGAACGCGGCTGGGGCACCATTGTAAGGCCCAGTCATTACTCCAACCCTGAAACCGATGATCTGCTGCTGCGCGCACTCTCCACCCTGGAGCCAGAGGCGCGAGGCGCGTTGTATCGGCAGATTATCCGCCTGGGCGTGCAGCGCGACCTCGCAGTGATCCCCATCCATCATCAGGTGAATATCTGGGCCACGCGGGCGAATGTGCGATATGCGCCGCAGATCTGGGAGAGGACACGCGCCATGGAATTCACACCGGTGCAATAGCGCGAGGGCCTTATGCCCTCACGCCACGCCTTCATCAGGTGTTCATCGCATCGAAGAAGTCGTTGTTGGTCTTGCTGTATTTCAGCTTGTCCAACAGGAACTCCATCGCATCCTGGGTGCCCATCGGGTTCAGGATGCGCCGCAGCACCCACATCTTGCTGAGCGTGCCGCGATCCACCAGCAGCTCTTCCTTGCGGGTGCCGGATTTGGTGATGTCGATGGCGGGGAAAACCCGCTTATCGGACAGCTTGCGGTCCAGGATGATTTCACTGTTGCCGGTGCCCTTGAACTCTTCGAAGATCACCTCGTCCATCCGGCTGCCCGTATCGATCAGCGCGGTGGCGATGATGGTGAGCGAACCGCCCTCCTCGATATTGCGCGCCGCACCGAAGAAGCGCTTGGGCCGTTGCAGGGCATTGGCGTCCACGCCGCCGGTCAGCACTTTTCCGCTCGATGGCACCACAGAGTTATAGGCGCGGCCGAGGCGGGTGATGCTGTCCAGCAGAATCACCACATCGCGTTTGTGCTCGACCAGGCGCTTGGCCTTTTCCAGCACCATTTCCGTCACCTGCACGTGGCGCGTCGCCGGCTCATCGAAGGTGCTGGCCACCACCTCACCACGCACGGTGCGGGCCATATCGGTCACTTCCTCCGGCCGCTCATCGATGAGCAGAACCATGAGGAAGACCTCAGGATGGTTGGCGGAAATCGCCTTGGCGATGTTTTGCAGCATCACCGTCTTGCCGGTGCGCGGGGGTGCTACAATCAGCGCACGCTGGCCCATGCCGATCGGCGCGATCAGGTCGATCACCCGATGCGTGTTGTCCTTCTGCGGCCCCTTGCCCACGCTCTCAACGGTGTCGTTTTCCATCTTGAGGCGGCGGGTGGGGTAGAGCGGCGTCAGATTATCGAAGTTGATGCGGTGGCGCAGCGCCTCGGGCGGTTCGAAATTGATCGAGTTGACCTTGAGCATGGCGAAATACCGCTCGCCATCTTTTGGCGCACGAATCTGGCCCTCAACTGTGTCACCAGTGCGCAGTGCGAAGCGCCGCACCTGGGCGGGGGAGACATAAATATCATCAGGCCCGGGAAGGAAATTGGCCTGCGGGCTGCGCAGATAGCCAAAGCCATCGGGCAGAATTTCCAGCGTGCCATCGCCATGGATCGCCTGGTCATTATCGGCCAGGGTCTTGAGAATGGCGAACATCATATCCTGCTTGCGCAGGGTGGAAGCATTCTCGACCCCCACCTCCTCGGCGAAGGAGAGAAGTTCGGTGGGGCCTTTGGCCTTGAGTTCGGAAAGATGCATCGCGCGAGGAGTATCCGGCGTTGATTCGCGTCGCGGTTCAGGAAGGGGCTGTTTGAACAGCAATAACCGCGGGGCGAGAGGGTAAGGCGGCGGGTGGACCCCGGCCGCAGCGCATAAGCTAGGGGTCGGAACGCGCCGCGTCAACCGGGCGCTGAAAAGATGCCCATAAAATCAGCGCAGAGACCGCCAGCATCAGCAGCCAAGAGACATCACCCAAAAGCCACTCAAACCCCACGGCGAAAAGATTATAGCCAACATGGGCGCCAATCGCGACCAGCAGCGGCCACCGCCCCGCCTCGGCATGCCGCCCCAAGCCCCAATGGAACATCACCGAGATGACGAAACCCACAGCCGAGCCATGCTCCAGCCCGGCCAGCTTGCCCAGCCCCTCCATGATACCGAAATACAGCCCCACCTTGCCCCAAGGCGCCGCCATCAGCCGGGAAAAGCCGCGCTTACAGCCCTCCTCAAGCACCGGCGCCGCGGCCAGGATGACGAAGAGCATGGCATCCAGCCGCGACGCCGGCGGCATGCCGCCCATCACCAGCACCTCAATGATGCTGCTCAGCAGCGCCGCTAGGATACCGGCAATGGCGGCTGCCATCAGAACGGCTTCACGATCACCATGATGACGATGATGGCCATCAGCAATGTCGGCACCTCATTCATGATCCGCCAGTAGCGACCGGTATGCACACGCTCATCGGCGGCAAATTCCCGCCTCGCCTTGGACAACACGCCGTGAAAGCCCGTCATCGCCAACACGCTGAGCAGCTTTAGATGCCACCACCCGCTGGTCCAACTCACAATGCCGGGTGTGAGCACGAGCAGCAGCCCAAGCAGCCAGGTCGCGATCATCGCCGGGTTCATGATGGCCCGCAGCAGCAGCCGCTCCATCTTTATGAAGCGCGCACTCTCCTCGCCGCCAGGGGCGATCTGGGTGTGATAAACATAGAGCCGAGGCAGATAGAACAGCCCAGCCATCCAGGCCATCACCGCCATCAAATGGAAGGATTTCACCCAGAGATACAACGGCGCCACAAGCTCAATCGTCATCGGTTGGTCAGCCCCAATTCCTGCAGCAAAGCGCGGTTGACCGCCGCCTCGGCCAGAAATCTCTCGCGGAAGGCGGCACCGGGCAGAAAGCTAGGCCCCGCATTCAGTCGTTCTGACGCGCTGCGAAAACCCTCGCTGGCCACCGCTGCCTCGCAGGCGCGTTCCAGCACAATTGCCATCGCATCAGGCAGGCCCAGCGGTGCCAATAGCCCACCATAGGTGCTGCCATTCATTGGCAGCCCCAGTTCAGCACTCGTGGGCACCTCCGGCAGGCCCGGCATCCGCCGATCCCCCAACACCGCCAAAGCCTGCAAGCCGGTGCTGGCAGGAATGCTCGCCGCCTCGACAAAGGCCATGATGGTACCGCCCAGCGCCGCCGCCGCCATGGGCCCGGCACCGGTATAGGACACCATCAACCCATCCGCCCCTGCCGCGCGGAGCAATTGGGCGAAGAGAATATGCTGCGTGCTGCCCTGCCCCGGCGCACCATAAACCAGTGCCTCCCGCCCCGTGCGGGCAAAGGCGATCATCCCGCTGAAATCGGTAAAAGGCGCATTACGGCCAAGAATGACCACCTGCGGATTGTCATAGAACTGGCAGATGTAGCGAAACCCATCTGGCTGATACGGCGTCGCCTGCAGGAAAGGCTGAGTGGTGATGGCGTTATTGGGCGAGACGCCAATGGTCAGCCCATCCGGCCGGGCGCGCGCCACCTCGGCATTGCCAATAGCGCCGGCCGCGCCACCGCGATTGACCCCCACCACCGAAACCCCCAATGCGCGGGACAATTCCGCCTGCAAGGCCCGCGCCATGAGGTCGGTATTACCGCCGGGCGGATAGGGGATGATGAGCTGCACGGGGCGGCTCGGATAAGCCTCCTGCGCCACAGCGGGCGACAGAAGAGCAAGGCTGAGCAGAAGGGCGCGAATGATCATCCTGCAAGGCTATCAGAGGCCAAGCAGCCCTGGCAGTGCCTCCATCCGGTCAAAAGGCAGGGCGCCAGCGCGTTGCAGTGCCTCGGCAGGCGTATCGCGGCAAAAGCCCAGAACGCGGCAGCCGGCGGCCAGCGCCGCCCTCACCCCGGTCACGCTATCTTCCACCACCACGCAATCAGCCGGCAGGGCACCGCAGGCCCGCGCTGCTGCCAGATAAATATCCGGGGCTGGCTTTGGCAGGGCGACATCCTCGAAGCTGAAACGCCGCTCACCAAAAATATCGGTCAGCGCCAGCCGCTCGATTTTCATCGCCAATTCCCGGCGAGATGAATTGGAAGCCACCGCCACAGGCAGTCTCGCAGCCACATGCCGCAACGCAGCAATGGCGCCGGGGATGGCCATCGTCTCCTCCTCCAGCATGCGGGTGATGCGGCGGGACAAGCCCTCCTCCCAGCCCTCGGGGAGTTGGCCGGTGCGGGCCTCGATCAGCGGCCGCATATCCGGCCAGGCCATGCCCAGAAAGGCATGCCGCGCCTGATCCGTATCCATCACCCAGCCCAGGGCGGAGAGTTCGGCGGAAACCAACTGGTTCACCACCATTTCGGTATCCGCCAGCACCCCGTCGCAATCGAACAGGACGGCGGACAGGATCACGCCACGGCTTTCGCGTGCGGACAATCCTTATGGTTTTTCGGGCATTGCCGCACCCCAGCAAAGCTGCACAAGGCCCGCGGCGTGGCCGCAGTCCGGCGCACCAGCCCCGCTAAGGCAGCGATGAAACCGACATCGCTATTCTGCGCCGGCACCCGGAAATAGCCGGGCACGCCGACATGATCGGCCTCCTCGCGGTATTCCACATCCAGTTCCACCAGCGTCTCGGAATGCTCAGAGACGAAGGCGATGGGGCAGATCAGCAGCGCTACCTTTTCGGCACCTGCACGCTCGATCTCGGCATCAGTGGCGGGCCCAATCCATTTTTGCGGCGTAACCCGGGATTGGTAGCAAACCTTCCAATCGAGATCCGGAATATCCAGCCGCTCCACGATCCTGTCCGTCGTGCGCTCAACCTGCCACTGATAGGGGTCGCCCCGTTTGATGATGCTCTCCGGCAGGCCATGGGCGCTGAACAACACCCGCAGCTTCACCGCCGGGTCCAACTCGGCCCGCGCCTTGTCATAGGCTTCTCGCACGATGCGCGCGGTGGCGGTGGCGTAACCCTCATCGGAATGCCAGCAGCATAGGGTTTGCACCGGAATATCAAGGCCAATGCCGCGGCAGGCATCACCCCATGCAGTCATGCTGCTACCCGTCGTGGTGGTGGAGAATTGCGGATAGAGCGGCACCAACATCACCCGGTCCGCCCCCCAATCCTTCACCGCCTGCGCGGTTTCCTCGGAGAATGGATGCCAGTAGCGCATGGCGACAAAGCAGCGATATTCGCTCTCCTCATCGCCTGCCAGCACCGCCTCAAGGCTCTGCGCCTGCTCGACCGTGAGTTCCAGCAGCGGCGATTTGCCGCCCAGCACAGCGTAATTCTCCTGCGCCGCCCGCGTGCGCCGCTTAGCAATGAACTTGCCCAGCCACGGCCGGATGAAACCCGGCACGCGCAGGATAGCGGGGTCACAGAACAAGTTGGTCAGGAAGGGTTGTACTGCGTCTGGGCTGTCAGGGCCGCCCAGGTTCAGCAGCACAACCGCTGTTTTAGGGCGGGTCATAACAGCGGAGATACCGATGCCAGCGCGGGTTTCAACCCCCACGCACGAGACGAAGCAGCGCCGTCACATGTTCGATCGGCGTTTCCTTCTCGATCCCATGCCCCAGGTTGAAGATGAAGGGCCGCCCACGCATGGCGCTCAGCAGGCTGCGGGCTTCGGTTTCCAGGGCTATTCCGCCTGTCATCAGCACCAGGGGGTCCAGATTTCCCTGCAAAGCCATTTCAGCCGCGACATTGGCTGCGGCCCAGCGCGGGTCCATCGATGTGTCCATGCCAATGCCCTGCATGCCGGTGCGGCTGGCATAATCGGCCAACATCGGCCCGGCCAGGCGCGGGAAGCCGATCACCGGAATATGCGGCGCGGCTTGGGCCAGGGCGCGGCGGATGGCAGCCGTGGGGTCGATCACCCAGCGGCGGAACTGGCTGGGGGATAGCAAGCCGGACCAGCTGTCGAATAACATCAGCGCCTCGGCCCCCGCTTCCACCTGGGCCAGCAGATAATCCACCGTGGCATCGGTCAGCACGCGAATCAGCCGGGCGAAGAATTGCGGATCGGCATAGGCAAGCTGGCGGACATGGGCGAAATCACTGCCGCCGCGACCCTCGACCATGTAGCAGGCGACGGTGAAGGGTGATCCGGCAAAGCCGATCAACGTGGTTTTGGAATTGGCTTCATCGAGGGCGGCGCGCACCCGGGAGACGGTTTCGAAGATCGGCGCCGCCGCAGCCCGCAATTCGCCCGGGCGAAGGGCGGCCAAGCCAGCCATATCGGTGATCGGCGTCAGGCGCGGCCCCTCGCCCTCCTCCATCCAAAGCTTCTGGCCCATGGCCCAGGGCACCATCAGGATATCGCTGAACAGGATGGCGCCATCCATGCCGTAGCGCCTGACCGGTTGCAGCGTGACCTCGGCGGCCAGTTCCGGATTGGTGACGAGGGCGAGGAAGCTGCCAGCTTCGGCCCGCGTCGCCTTGTATTCCGGCAGGTGACGGCCGGCTTGGCGCATCATCCAGACGGGAGGGGGCCAGACTGGCTGGCCGGAGAGGACGGTGAGAATGGGTTTCGCGATCATCCCCCCTACTATGCGCAATAAAACAAGATTCAATAAAGGTGTGGTCTGTAGTATGGCCTGTGGATAGCAAGGAACCCCGCTTACCCTTCGCTTCGCCCCCCTGCTATCCCCGCGGTCGGTGCCTGATTCCGCCCTTCATTGCCGTGGCTTGGCGGTTTCGTCCCCAGTTTGCACCCAATGCGGTGGTCGGCCAGGCAAACTTGTTCCAATGTGCATTGCATCCCCGACTCAACCGAGCCGGGGATGCGACCGCGATTCCATCCCCATGATTCAGCTCCATCCCCGGAGACCGCAGCCAATGGTCCACCGCACCACCAACCTTCATCTGGTCTCCGACAGCACGGGCGAGACACTGAATTCGATGGCCCGTGCTGCGCTCTCCCGCTTCGAGGGGCATCATGTGGTGCATCACCGCTGGTCGCTGGTGCGCTCGCGGCTCAATCTCGACCGGGTGCTGGAAGGCATTGAGCACGAACCTGGCCCCGTGTTCTTCACCCTGGTTGATAAGAGCCTGCGCATGGCGCTGGAGGAAACCTGTGGCCGTCTGGGTGTGACCTGCCTCTCGGTGCTGGACCCCATGGTGAACCTCTTACAGCACGAGATCGGCACCCGAGCCGTGTCCAAACGGGCCGCCCAGCATGTGATGGATGCGGATTATTTCCGCCGGATCGACGCCATGCATTATGTGCTGGCCCATGATGATGGCCAGGGCACCGCAGGTATCGCCAATGCCGATGTGGTGCTGGTGGGTGTGTCGCGTTCGAGCAAGACGCCAACCTGCTTCTACCTTGCCAATCGCGGCGTGAAGGCGGCGAATATCCCGCTGGTGCCCGGGGCGGAACTGCCGCCGGAGCTGGAGAACCCGCCCTGCCCGGTGGTCGGTCTGACCATTGATGTCAACGCCCTGGTCGATATCCGCCGTCACCGGCTGAAGATCATCGGCGCTGGCGGCGTGCGGATGGGTGAGACCGATTACGTGAATATCGAGGCGGTGAAGGCGGAAATCCTCACGGCCCGCCGGCTTTGCGCCTCGCGCGGCTGGCCGGTGATCGACGTCACCCGCCGCAGCATCGAGGAAACGGCGGCTACGGTGCTGCAGCAGGTCGAACTCTGGCACACCAAGCGCGGCAATCAGGCCGAGCATACCCCTGAGGACCCCGCTGCCGCCGTGCTGGGGCAGCAGAATTGATCCAGGCCGCATCACCATCGCTGATCCTGGCCAGCGCCTCGGCCAGCCGCCGCGCGCTGCTAGACGCGGCAGGCTTGCGCTATCAGGCCATCCCCGCTGCGGTGGACGAGGCGGCGCTGAAAGAGGCCGCCCAGGCCGAGCGTCTGCGCGCTGGCGATGCGGCGGTGATGCTGGCCGATGTCAAGGCCCGCCAGATCGCCCGCCGCGACCCCGAAGCCCTGGTGATCGGCAGCGACCAGCTGCTGGTGATGGGCGAGCGTTGGTTCGACAAGCCGCGCGATATGACCGAGGCGGCGGCGCATATGCGGGCATTCAGCGGCCAGAGCCATCAGTTGGTGAATGGAACCGTCGCCTGGCGTTTTGGCCAGCGGGTCTGGCAGAATGTCGCCGTGGCGACGCTGCATGTCCGCCCGCTCTCGGATGAGTTCATCGCCGCCTATCTGGCGGCCGAGGGGCAGGCATTGCTGGCCACCGTCGGCGCCTATCGGCTGGAGGCGGCGGGGGTCCATCTGTTCCAGCGCATCGAAGGCGAGCACAGCACCAT
>Ga0114967_10001371_pt1 | contig 20405 bp, 18 predicted proteins | sample M_130628_MF_Meta_FD_92639 | JGI IMG/M metagenome (GOLD analysis project Ga0114967, IMG submission 92639) | Freshwater microbial communities from Lake Montjoie, Canada to study carbon cycling - M_130628_MF_MetaG | ecosystem: Environmental > Aquatic > Freshwater > Lake | place: Lake Montjoie... | reverse complement strand
TATCTCTATTTTCCGGCTGCAATTCTGGCAGGAATATTCGTACAAAGGCATCGGATTCAGCTCCCTTCGCGAGGAATGCAATTTACATGGACACGTTCGACGCCATCAATCAGCGGCGGTCGGTCAAGGCTTTTGACCCAGCCCACCGGTTCACCGCCTCAGAGGAAACAAAACTCTTCGAGGCTGCGATCCAGTCGCCGACTTCCTTCAATATGCAGAACTGGCGATTCGTGGTCGTCCGCGATACGGAACTGCGGAAACAGATCCGGGCTGCCGCTGTCGATCAGGCTCAGGTGACTGACGCGTCGCTCCTGATTGTACTCACGGCCGACCTCAAGGCCTGGAAGAAATCGCCCGAACGGTACTGGCGGAACGCCGCGCCCGAGATCCAGAAACTGGTCACGAGCTGGATGGGGCCGTTCTACGAAGGGAAAGAGCAGCTGCAGCGGGACGAGGCGATGCGGTCGTGCGGGATCGCGGGGCAGACGATCATGCTCGCGGCCAAAGCGATGGGCTACGACTCCTGCCCGATGATCGGCTTCGACCCGGTGAAGGTGGCCGAAATCATCAACCTCCCGAGCGACCACGTGATCGGCTTCATGATCGCCGTCGGCAAGGCAATAAAACCCGCCATGCCCAAGGGTGGCCAGTTGGCTCTGTCCGAGGTGGTGGTCCAGGACCGGTTCGCGTGACGGGGCGAACTAGCTCATGGGACGCCTGAGCCTGAAGGTCGTGCCGGGGTCGTCGCGGGACGAAATCGTCGGCTGGCTGGGCGACTCGCTCAAGGTGAAGGTGAAGGCGCCGCCCGAGAAAGGCCGGGCCAACGAGGCCGTCGTTGCCTTGCTGGCAGAACGCCTCGGGATCGACGCCTCGAGCATCGCCGTGGTGAGCGGCCATAGCTCGCACGCAAAGGTCGTGGAGGTCGACGGGATGGACAACGAGGCAATCCGGGCAGCGTTTCCCAGCACCAACAAGGGGAAGCACGATGATGCTCGTGCCCGGGATTAGTGAGCCACCCGCTCACACCATCTTCGCGCATCGCTCGACTGGACCCGATGCAACGCTAACGACAGATCGATTGCCTCCCCTCTACCGAATGTGGTACTTTTGGGGGATCTTCTAAGCTAACGACGTCATCACCATGCTCATTGGGATTCAATAAACCGCACCGTGTGCCCCGCCTGCCCGCACCGCTTAGGCGCGCCGGTTGAGGCCTTCTCATAGCTCTCGCGGAGAAAGCTAATGGTGCCCCGTTCCCTCAAACGACTACGGGCAAGAAAGATGTCGCTGTTCGGATTCTTAAAACCTGTCACCCGGCCACCTTCTGACACTCCCGGGCGCAGACGGACCGTCGCAGCAACAAGACAGCATCTATCAGCCGCAGAGAGACTTGAGCAGCGAACTGTTCTCACGTCCTCCTTGGATTGGTTCGCGGCTTTTGGAGCCCTCGCGTCCGACACCGCAACAGATGCGTCCGGCAACGTTTATGTCGCTGGCACCTTTAGTGGCTCCAACTACAACGCGCCGCTCGACTTTGATCCGGGCCCAGGTGAATACAACATACGGGCTAGCAATGGCACAGACCCCGCGTACGGCGATGCCTTTATCTTAAAACTCAATGACAAAGGCGAGTTTCAATGGGTGCGTACTCTTTCGGCTGCATGGGATCGCGTGGGTATCATTGATGTCGACATTGACATCAACGGCACGCTACGAGTTATTGGATCCACGTACAACCAGCACACATGGGCCACATCGTACCTCAGCGCCGGCCAAAGCCTGTCCATCGCCCCCGGAAGATCGGTAGCATTTGCGTGTTCGCTGACAACGGACGGCACTTTTCAGTGGATCACGGCACTTCCAAACACTCTTCGGTCCCTTAATTTCGGTGCCGTTGATCCCTTGACAAATACGATGCTTGTGGGCAGCGACTCTGAGTCGTTGTATCGATTAAGTGACGACGGAATCGTCCACACTTCGCCGCTTCCATACTCCCGGCTATCAGATCTTGGAGGCTCCGGGGGCGGTGTGGCACTCGAAAGGTGTGCGTTTGACCAGGATGGAAACATGTTCCTTGTCGGACGCCTCCGCGGCGGCGCTGACTTTGATCCTTCCGAAAACGTATACGAGGTCTACAGCACGTTTCAGTGGGGCCCGAACCCCTTCAACTCTTATTACCAGATTCGTAATTGGAGCGATGACGTTTTTGTCGCGAAATACTCGGCTGCCGGTGCTTTTGAGTGGGTCTCGTTGAAAGGCGTGTCTACGGCATACGAGTCAGTTGAGGGTTTTTCAATCACGCCCGATGGCGATACCGTCCTCGCTACTGCGGCTTCCTATTACAACACAAGCCGGACGATCTACTCCTACGCTTCCGACGGCACGGAGCGGTGGTCGACAGCAGTTGATTTCGACTACCTCGTCGGCCTCGCCCACGACGCCACAGGCGCCGTCGTCCTGGTGACTCGAAATGGGATCGTAGACATACATCCTGACTCGGATGAGTTACTCACATGGCGACACCACATCTATGAAGGAAATGTCCGTGGTGCGTCTTTTGATGAATATGACCGCGCGGTCGTCTGGAGCGTTGGGCCCGTTGGCTACGGCAATCGTTGGCCAAACACACGAATGGATTCAATTGGGTCCTTTCCCATTGTCGCTGGCACAAACAACAACGGTGCTGCCTCGTCCTTTCCTGGCACCTACGTTGCCGTTCTCAGCGTCGTCAACGAGGCGCCCACGGGTGTGTCCCTTGCCAACACAACCACGTCACTGCCAGAGAACACCCTGACATCCAGCCGCATCAAGCTCGCCGATATCGTCATCACCGACGACGCCTTCGGCACCAACAGCCTGTCTCTGTTAGGAACCGATGCCGATAGCTTCGAGATCGATGAACTCGCCCTGTACCTGAAAGCGGGGGCGAATCTTAATTACGAGTCCAAGGACTCGTACGCCATCACCGTGAGCGTAGCGGACGCCTCGGTGGCAGGTTCGACGCCACAGACGACCGGCTATGCACTGGCTCTTGCAGACGTCGATGAGCACCCGACCGACATCTCTCTATCCGCAACGGCGATCGCGGAGAATCTGCCATCCGGTACCGTCCTTGGCACGCTGACGACCATCGACGTCGATAGCGGTGATGCGTTCGTCTACACGCTGGTCGCTGGTGATGGCGACCTCGACAACAGCGTATTCCAAATAGTCGGCAACGCCCTGCAGACGGCAGACTCATTCAACTTCGAGGCCAAACGCAGCTACTCCGTCCGGATCCGCTCCACCGATGCCGGCGGGCTCTTTACCGAAAAGTCTTTCACCATCACCGTGACTGACGCCAATGAGGCCCCCACGAGCCTATCCGTTGCCAACACGACCGCGTCACTGCCAGAGAACACTCCGACCGCCAGCCGCATCAAGCTCGCTGATATCGTCGTCGCCGACGACGGGCTCGGAACCAACAGCCTGTCTCTCTCCGGCGCAGATGCCGAAAGCTTCGAGATCGGCGGCCTCGCCCTGTACTTGAAGGCGGCCGCAGTCCTCAACTACGAGGCCAAGGACTCGTACACCGTCACCGTGAGCGTCGCCGACACCTCCTTGGATGGCTTCATCCCACTGTCGACCGACTTCACCCTGGCTATCACGACCGTCAACGAGATCCCGACCGACATCGCCCTTTCCGCAGCGACGATCGCCGAGAATCAACCGTCCCGATCCGTTATTGGCACGCTGACGACTACCGACGTCGATAGCGGTGACGCGTTTATCTACACGCTCGTCGCTGGTGATGGCGACCTCGGCAATGGGGCGTTTCTGATAGTCGGAAACGCCCTTCAGACGGCTGACTCGTTCGACCACGAGGCTAAGAGCAGCTACTCCGTCCGGGTCCGCTCCACCGATGCCGGCGGACTCTTTTCCGAAAAGTCTTTCACGATAACTGTGACCGACGTTAACGAGGCGGCCACGCGCCTGTCCCTTGCCAACACGACCACGTCATTGCCAGAGAACACCCAGACATCCAGCCGCATCAAGCTCGCCGATATCGTCATCACGGACGACGCCCTGGTTACCAACAGCCTCTCGCTCTCGGGAGTTGACGCCGCCAACTTCGAGATCGACGGCTTCACCCTCTACCTCAAGGCCGGTACGACACTGAACTTCGAGGCAAAGACCGCCTACAGCACGACGGTCAACGCGCAGGACTCGAACGTTCCAGGCTCTTCTGCCCTGACGGCCAACTACAGCCTTGCGATCACCAACGTCAACGAAGCCCCGACGGCGATCTCATTGACGAACACCGTGACCCCGCTGCAAGAGAACACGGTCACAACCAGTCGCATCAAGGTCGCCGACGTCGTCGTCACGGACGACGCTCTGGGAACCAACAGCCTCTCACTCTTCGGAGTTGATGCCGCCAACTTCGAGATCGACGGCCTCGCCCTCTATCTCAAGGCCGGCACGACACTGAACTTCGAGGCCAAGACCGCCTACAGCATGACGGTCAGCGTGCGGGACTCGACCGTGACCGGTTCGTCTATCCTGACGGTCAACTATAGCCTTGCGATCACCGACATACCGGAAGCTCCGACTGCTCCGCAGGTGAGCGCCCCTGCCTTCTTCACCGTTGTGGAAGATACACCCACCGCACTCGTGTTTCCCGCAGTCCCGTTCTCCGACTCTGACTCACCGCTGACGAAAGTGATGACGGTCACCCTCACCATTCCGACGGGCATCCTTTCCGCCCCGTCGGAGGGTGGGGTCACGGTGGGAGGAACTGCAACGGCACGCACTTTCACAGGCACTCTGTCCGACCTTAACTCCTACTTCACGGCTTTGCCGGGCCGCGTGATCTACACCCCGGCCCGTAATGCAACGGCGTCCAGCGAGCTATCCATCACGATCGCCGAGCGGCATGGTGGCCGAACGCTGACTTTAAGGAGTGCTTCTCAACTACAGATCGTCGCAGTCAACGATGCGCCGGTCGTGTTCGCGCCCACCCGCTTTGGTGTCCGGGAAGATACCAGGACCAATCTACAGTGGCCCGCCTCACCTGTAGTTTTCACTGATGTGGATTCGCGATCGCTCACCGTGACGGTCTCCATACCAGACGGAAGCCTTTTTGCCGCAACTGCCGGCGGTGTCACGGTGACCGGCACTCCAACTGCACGAATCTTGACTGGGTCACCCTCGGCGTTGATGGCATATTTTAAAACGCTCGGCCGGATCGCGTATTTGCCCGCCCTAGACAGCACGGCACCCCGCACGTTGGCGACGACTGTTACGGATGGCATCGACACGCGCACTGCAACCAGCACGATTGTCATCACACCGGTCAACGACGCGCCTTGGATCCTCGCGGCAGGGGTCATCAATGGCTCATACTCCAACCTGCCCGTCGAAATCAGCTACGACACACTTCGAGCAGCGACCGGAGCCACCGATGCGGAGTTGCCGAATCCCACGCTCGTCATCCAGACCGTCCTCACGGGAACGCTCCAGCGATGGAGCGGGACCGCATGGGTTCGTATCTCGACCACGGCCGGATCGCCGGTGGCACAACGGACGCTCCAGCCCGGACAGCGGCTCCGTTGGATCCCGCCAAGCGGTTCCACGGGCCTGCAGAACGCCTTCCGGGTAACCGCAAGTGATGGCGTGGCCGCATCAGCGGCAGCCTGCACGGTCCGCATCTCCATTGCATAGCAGACACAGCGTGCCGGGGTCATCACGGGAAGAAATCGTCGGCTGGCCGGGCGACTCGCTGAAAGTGAAGGTGAAGGCGCCGCCCGAGAAGGGCCGGGCCAACGAGGCCGTTGTCGCCCTACTTGCCAAACGCCTCGGGACCGACGCCTCGAACATCGCCATGGTGAGCGGCAACAGCTCGCCCGCGAAGGTTCTGGAGGTCGACGGCATGGTCGACGGCGAAATTAGGGCAGCGTTTCCCCGCCAAAAGCCCGGGAAAAGCGGTGGCGCGAGAACCCGAGAATAAGCTTGTTTCCCGTTCGGGAAACTCTCCAGTTCTATACAGGCGTTACGGTGCCGGATTCTGCGTTGCGCCCAATCCTATGGTGCGATTTTCGTCGTTGTGCCGTCCCCACCCGGGATCCGATGCAAACAGAAGCCTGCCCCGGGTTGCGAGATTGGCCAATCCGCCAAATTTCCGCGTTCTTTGAGCGTGGACGACCGGCCCCAAACAGAGCTAAGATGTTACGACACCTCTGCCACAATACATTCCGGCATAGGCTTCGTAACACATCCCTAAATCAGTTATGCCAGCCGCCACCCACATCCAGCGACTGCTTCGGCACGTGCAGCGGCACGGGGTGGTGCGAACCCGTGACCTTGAAACGCTCCACGTGCCGCGCGTCGCCCTCCAACGAGCGGTGGATCGCGGCCAAGTCATACGTCGGGCACGCGGCGTCTACGTCGGGCCTGACCACGCGACCACCCGCCACACCGACATTGCTGCCGTCGGAGCCCGAACGCCAAAGGCCGTGGTCTGCCTCGTTTCGGCCCTTGAATACCACGGCCTGACGACACAGGTTCCACATGCCGTTTGGATCATGATCCACAAATCGGCTCACCGACCCACCAGCAAAGATCCTGCTGTGCGAGTTGTGCGAGCGTCCGGCCCGGCGCTCACCAATGGTGTCGCAACGCAGAAGATCGAAGGAGTGTCCGTGCAAATGACAACGCCAGCGAAAACGGTCGCCGACTGCTTTCGCTATCGCGACACTGTCGGAACGGACGTTGCCGTGGAGGCGCTGCGGGACTGCCTCCGCAAGCGGAAAGCAACGCCTGCCGACATCTTTGAGATGGCCAAAATAGACCGTGTTGCCCGTGTCATGCGACCCTACCTCGAGGCACTCGCATGACGAAGAAGCCGACTAGCAATTTTGGGGCGTCTGTCCGGCAGAAACTCCTGAACCTTCGCGACAAGACTGGGGAAGACTTCAACGCCCTGCTCACTCAGTTTGCGATCGAGCGGTTTCTCTACCGATTGTCACGCTCAACACTTGCCGACCGTTTCGTGCTCAAAGGTGCGATGCTTTTCCGAGTCTGGTCCGGCTGCCTGCACCGACCCACGAAAGACATCGACCTTTTAGGGTCTGGAGAGGCCACGACCGCCGCGGTAGCGGCCATGATTCGGCAGATCATCACCACGGCCGTCGAAGACGACGGGATTCTCTTCGATGCAGACTCGGTGCAGGCCGAAGAGATTCGGGAAAACCAAGAGTACGGCGGCATTCGCGTCACCTTCAAAGCCATGCTCGACAACGCGATCGTCCCGCTGCAGGTCGACGTCGGTTTCGGCGACGCGATAACGCCTGCGGCTGAAGATCGCGTCTATCCCGTGCTGATCGCGATGGCAGCTCCGCGATTGCGTATGTACCCCGTAGAAACGGTTATAGCCGAGAAGCTTGAGGCCGCGGTGAAGCTCGGCATGATCAACAGCCGAATGAAAGACTTCTACGATTTGCTCGAGATATTCAGGAAGTATCCGCATGACGATCGACTTCTTGCCCTCGCAGTCGCCCAGACATTCGCGCGGCGAGGGACACCACTGCCCCGGACCGTTCCGTCCGGGCTATCCGACGAGTTCGGCAGCGACCCGGCAGCCAATCGTTTGTGGCGAGAATTCCTCACGCGAACGCAGTTGACGAACGAGCCTCACGATTTCCTGACAGTGATCCGCACGATCCGTGAAAGACTGTGGCCTACGATCGTGGCGGCGGTCGAAGGCTCAACCAAGCCCTAGCCCCCTTGGAGCCCGTCATGAGTTCGACCAGATTCAGAATCATCGTTGAGCAACGTGAGGATGGGTTCGTTGCATATCCGCTTGGGTTTGCCGGTTGCGTTATCGGCCAAGGAGATACGGCGGATGAAGCGATCTCCGACGTGCAGTCGGCGATTCGCTTTCATATCGACGCATTTGGGACAGATGCATTCGCGGAAGATTCTCCGCTCCTGCATGCCTACATGACCGAGACCGAAGTCTTGAACGCGGACTGATACCCAAATTTCTTAGGGATTCCCCGAAAAGCTCATGAAGTCGGAGTGATTGAAACTCTTCGCTTCCAGATTTTCCACGAGCGCGGTCTGAGTTACGCGACATCGAGCGGCTGATCGAAGACAATGCCGATGATTTGCTTCAGAGCTGGGAGGAGTTCCATGGCGAATCCGGGTGAGCGGATCATGCGTGCGAGTTGCGGCCAAGACTCCGTCATAGTGGAGTTGGCAGACGGCCGGACGATCTCAGCGCCACTTGCTTGGTATCCGCACAGCCCCATACGACAGCGCTGACTCGCAACAAACGCCGTCGAGTGACCACCACCGACCTACGGGTAGGTCAGCCCAAATCAGGCTCCCCATCAGATTCAAAGCAGCCGTAGCCAGCTTGGTGCTCCCACGTGAGGAGTCCTGCACGCGGTGCCCCCGGCTTGGAGCACACGCCCCAGTCGTACCGGAGGTCATCCGCAAGGGGTACGAAGAACCGGCAACCAGATGCGCAGTCGGGGTAGTCAACTTCCGGATCAGACCACCGCTTCACTTCACCGCCGTAGGCGTCGTAATCGGTCGGCAACACCTTCAGACAGGCGAACAGGTCTCTCGTCATCCGGAGGTTCCTTCAAGATGGAGGTGTGTTTCGGTTGGCCCCGCAATTCTCGGTGGTCAACTCAAGCGTGCTTCAGTCCGCCAAATGTCGGAATGCGGCGGACGAATCCATCGCTGACTCGCCGCGGGCGATCGCCGCATCGTATTGAGCCGCTACCGCCGGCATGACGACCAGCGGGCAGCCGTGCCCTGCCGCCTCATCCACCATCAGCCGGACATCCTTCCGGGCCATGCTGACGGTGAACGACGCCGGTTCGAACGGCCCTCCGGCCACCTTCGCAAACCTCGCCGGAAAGAAGTCGCCCGGATTGAACTGCTGAAACATCTTTGCCGCGTCCTGCGGATCGACGCCGGTCGCATGCGCCAGCCGCACGATGTCGCCCGCCAGTGCTGACATTCCCAGAAACGTCAGGTTGCCGAAGAGTTTGAATGCCGCCGCCCGTTCCGGCTGCGGACCCAACTGGAACACCTTGCCCGTCATCTGCTGGAGTTCCGGCAGCACCTTCGCACACTGCTCGGGGTCGCCAGACAGAAGAATCACGCCGGTGCCCTCAGCCGCATTCACCGGCCCCATAAACACCGGTGCGTGAAGATACACCCGTCCCCTGCCCGCCCAGCGGCGGGCACGCTCGCCGGTCGCACTCGGCGTGGTCGTCGTGTGATCGATGATCCAGCACGACGCGGGAATGACGTCGGCAAGCGGCTCGAGCACCGCATCGACCGAAGCATCGTCCGCCAGGGAGAGATGCACCCGATCGACTCCCGCCACTGCGTCGGCAGACGCAGTAAACGCCTCGGCACCATGGGCCTCGAGCGCCTTCGCCGACGCTGGCGAGCGGTTCCACACATGAACCGTATGCCCCTGAGCCAGCAGCCGCCGAACGAAGCCACTGCCCATCAATCCGGTGCCGAAAAACGCGATCTTCATGGGGTGGCTCCCTGGGATGCAGTTTTGAGGTGCGGCTGCTCAACGGTGCCCGATCGGCCGCAACGCCGGTCAGGCGGCATACAGCACACGTCCCTCGCGGAAGGCGGTGTGCTCCACCGTGCCCGGCGTCGTCGAACGGCTTTCAAACTCGTGCTCACTGACCACGAGCAGGTCGACCGGCAGAAGAAGGCCCGCCAGAACACGGTTGAGCCGAATCATCTCCTCGTAGCGGTCTGGCACGATCGCCTCGACAATCAGTAGATCGACATCGCTATGGTAGTCGGCATCACCCCGAGCATGCGAGCCAAACAGAATGATCTGTTTCGGATGCGCTGCCGCCACCAGCCGATTTACGGCTGACCTGAGCCGATCGGTCGTCGGTGCCCATGGAGGAACGCTCCCAGTCGACATATCCAAATCTTACCTCGAACACGCGCTTACAGCCATTGCCCCAAGGGCCATCCGGAGGCTTATCTGGCATTCCGTCGGCGGCCGCTGACCCCCTCCCCAAATCCTGCCCCAGGCCTTGTGAGAGCATCCTCGTGTCCCGACTGGGAACTGGTGCGGGTCTTTCCGGCAGCGCGGCGATGCGAGGGGGGCGAGGTAGTCCGACGCCGCGAACCTTTGCACCGCAAGCGAACGAGTACCTAGAATCTCCATGCGCCATTCATTTTTCCGTTGCTCTGGATGACGTGCCGGAGGCGTTGGGGTCCGCAGGCCCCAACCCGCGCATTTTTCTCCGACCCGTGGCGGGCCGAACTATCGCATGGGACGCCTGAGCCTGAAGGTCGTGCCGGGGTCGTCGCGGGACGAGATCGTCGGCTGGCTGGGCGACTCGCTCAAGGTGAAGGTGAAGGCACCGCCCGAAAAGGGCCGGGCCAACGAGGCCGTCGTCGCACTGCTGGCAGAACGCCTCGGGATCGACGCCTCGAGCATCGCCGTGGTGAGCGGCCACGGATCGCCAGCGAAGGTTGTGGACGTCGACGGCATGGACGCGGCCGCGATCCGTCAGTCGTTTTCTTCGGAAAACCGCAAGAACACCGCGAAAAGTGTTGATTCCGTAAAGCGGGAATAAGCGCGACTCCCGTCCGGGAGCCACCCTTATTCCTGCTTCCCCGTTCCGGGTCTCCGCGTGCCCACCGCGGCAGTTGGCCGCACCCTCTAATAGCTAAAAAAAGCCGCCCCCGATTGGGGACGGCTTTGCGGCTCAGCGCTGCCGCAGGCTTCGGGCATAGTCGGCGGCGATCTTCCGGCAGACCTGGCTGCGGGAAAGGCTGCCGTCGAAATACTCATTGCGGCGGCCACGGGTCCACTGCTCAGATGAGACCCGTAGATAACGCGGACGGCCGTCGTGAAATCGTTCGTAGAGCTTTAGGCAAAGCCACCCGCTTGGCAGGTGGTGGATACGGGAGACAGGTCGACCGTGGTAGGTAACGATGCGCATGGAAACCTCTGGAAAGGGATAGGTAATGGGTAGAAACAAAAAAGCGGCCGTGGCAGCAAAGGCCGCCACGGCCGCGATCGAGTCAGACGAACAGATGCTTCAGGCGGCCCTGCGGCGGATTGCAGGCCGTACATCCGCCGCTAAAGGACGATCTCGCCTTACCCTGCTGAACTAACGCTGGGCATGACGCGGCTCGAGACTGCCGCTCTTCTCACGCGTTACGACATCACAGCGGACTTGGTCAACGCTGAGAAACGGGGCGAACAGCTTGCCACATTCGGCAGGCCGCGTCAGCTGTTGCCAGCGGGTTGGTGCTGCCCATATCGCCCGTCAAGGATCCCCACAAATGAGAGATCCTCGTCGAGCGTCGGCCAGTGCAGCCCAAAGGGTGAAATCTCGATACGGCCAAGGTCTGCTTCTTCGGCCGACTCGAGACGCGGGTTGCCCTTGATCGGAAAACTCACCTCGTGGCCACTCGCGAACCTGACGAAGATGATGCCCCTGTCATGCCATGCCTTGAGGGCACGGTCAGCCAAGGTGGTCGGCCCATTTTTGCTTGATGAGTTCGAGGTTGTCATGGATGAGTTCCTCCGCTCGCGATAGCTCCCGGACATTGAACCCGACGGATTCACGCAGTTCCACCTCGGGCTCGACCACGAAAACTGCCTCACCGTCACCACGGCGAACGTGGATGTGGATTGGTGTGTGATCGTTGCTGTAGAAGAAAAACGAGTATCCGTCTTTATCGAATACCTTCGGCATGACTCGAGTTTACCAGACAGGTGTTGGAACCCCCAATAATGCCAGAAACCGGGCCTACGAAGCCCGGCGTTGATCGTTGTCGGTGGCACGGCGACCACGCTCGCGTCTCCACCGGGCAACCTTCTCTGGCCGCTCGGTGAGGCGGATGAATGGATCCGTCACGCCCGCCGCGGCCATCTTTTCTCCCAATCGAATGCAGAATTGCGCCTGCCGCTTCGAGAACCCGAGGGCCTCGCCAATCTTTACGAGCGACAAGCCGGCCTTGGCCAACTCATAGGCCTGCGCCGCATGGCGCGGGAGTGCAGACGGCGTAAACAAGTCGACAAGAATCTGCTGCCTGACCAGCAGCGGGTCAGACAGCGTCGCGTCGGCATCGCCCGCAATCGACTCAGCGACAACCGTAGGCAGCGACTGTGCCAGGACGATATCGAATTCGGCCCGCAGCAGGACCTTGTTGGAGCCGAACTGCTGGTGGGGAATCGCTCGAATAGGCCCGACCAGGAGCTGCCTGAGGATGACGCCAGCCCGACGGTCTCGGGCAACCAGACCGGCCTGAAGCGACTCTAGGTGTCGGAGGATGTCGTCGGCCGTCGGTGGCGGCTTTCTGTCCTGAGTCTGAGACGCCAGTTCGGCAAGCCGGGATCGCACCATCTTGAGATCGCGTTCACGGGTCGCCAATCGCTCCACAAGAGAGTCCATTCCGTCTCCACCTTTCTCGATCGCGAGGCAGATGTTGGCGATGCTGCTAGTGAGCTTGGACACTTCTGACTGCAGTGCCCGCTGCGATGCTGCAAGGTCGCCACCGCTGGCATGGATCTCAAGGACGCGGGCCACCAACTGCTCGCGGCAGTCGGACAGCGACATCACTGCCTGCACCACAGCATTCACAACCGCTTCCTGGACGTGTTCGCGAACGCATGTGGTACGGTTCCAACACTTGTAGTTCCTCGCTTGAGCGCACCGATAGCCACCCTCATTCCGCCCTTCGGAGTACATCGGACCGCCGCAGATGCCACACACGAAGATCGTGGCGAGTAGGCCGCGGGAGTCCCTCGAAGCACCAGTGAGCGCGCGGTCGGTACCGGTGGGACCAGTAAGCTTAAAGCGTCGCCGGTCGATGGCAGCGTTTGACTCGTACCAGACGTGGTCGCTCACGATCCGCAGATGGGGAGCCTGTCGCGTCAGCACGGCATCCGGGCTGTTCGCCACCATCTTCGAACGGCCGGTCGTCAGTTGCTGCTTGCTGATCTTCTTCCGAAACGTCTGCTCGCCCCGGTAGTCAGGCGTCCGTATGAGGTTAATCACGTTATGCGGGGACCATTCCGGCTTCTGGCCGTGGGGTCCCTTGGAGAACTTGATCGACGTGAGCCAATCTGCGACCGCCCAGGTCGGCTCATCGCCGGCCACACGGTTGAATACTTCTCGGACAACTGCGGCCGACTCCTCGTCTCTCTCGTCGAAGTACGGCCCCTCAGCCGGTGCCGATGCGGTCGCCGGCTTGCTGGGTCTCCGTCGATAACCCACCTTCACCGACCCGAGTGCCGCGCCTCGTTCCCAGAGCCCCTGATGGGCCCGCTTGATTCGGCTGCGGTTGTAGTAGTTCGCTCGACTGTGTTGCGACTGAGACGAACTGAGCCGCTCGGGCCAGTCCTCGTCTGCCGTATCGATGTAGTCCGTCGGGCACAGAATTCGAATGCCGGTGTCGACGGCCGTATTGAACAGTTGGTGGGCGAAGGTCATGTGCCGATAGATGCGGCTCGATTCTTCGGCAATGATTACGTCCCACCGCTTGACCTCAATACCTTCCCACACCTTGTTGATGCCAGGACGGTGTAGCAACTCACCACTAACCTCCGGTTCACCAATGATTTCAACGGATAGCCGCTCGGGTGCGAGGCTCCGTGGCAGGACATCCGTCAGGAACCGTCGGCAATTGGCGACCTGATCATCGATGCTCGTCTGCCGCTGCTCATCGGTCGAGTAGCGAGCAACAATCAAAACCCGGAGTGGACGATTCTCCTGCAGGACGATCGGTTGTCGGAGGTGCATCATCGTGCACCTCCCTTCCGACCGTTGGCTTTCTTGGCCGTCTTGGCCTTCTTCACCTGCCCGCGGCGGCCACCCCGTTTCGTGGTGCCGGATTTTGCGCCGGGTGGTTTCTCCTTTTCAGGTTTTTCCCGAGCAATACCGCGTTTGTTGGATCCCTGCCGGGGATCAGACTTGTTGTGGAAAGTCGAGCTCGTCCGTATCTTTTTGGGCTGTTTCCACCGCGTTACCCCGGGTGCTCACTCCCCTCGGCAACATGCCGGCTGATAGCGACCGCCTGACCGCGCTGTTAGCATGCGCTGGCGGTCCCATAAACCCCAAGGCTTCTTCATGCTCTGCAATCACCGCGGATTCCTCACTGTAAGCCTCGTATGGGCAAATCTCGTATGGATTGGCTGCTTGCTCACGAGTCTATCGCCGCAGGCGTTTGCCGCCGGGCCGCCGGTCGCGATGCTGATTCAGGCCAAGGGCACGGTCGAGACGAGCCGCGACGGCGCGACATGGAAGCCGGTCACGCGCAACAAACTCCTCTTTGCGGGAGATCAGGTTCGCACGGGGGCCGACGGCTCGGGCACGCTGATCAATCAGGCGGCCAATACCGCGCAGTCAATTTCTTCGGGCTGTCAGATCGAAATAGCGGCGGATGAACACAAGGTCGTCAGTGGCACGCTCTCGAAGGCTGAGCCCGCCACCGGGGATCTCGCCTCGGGACTTGCCAACCGCTTCGCCGAGGCCCAGCGGTATACGACGGTCCGCCGCGGCGCTCAAAAGCCCGGCTCGATCAAGCTCAAGGTGGCGCCGCAGATCAGTCTCTCAGCCACCTATCCGGAATTGGCGTGGCAAAACATCGGCAAGCAGTATTCCTACACGCTGACGATCGACGGCGCAACCCATGCGGTGGCGGGCGTCGAGGGCGACATTATCCGCTTCAAGGTTCCGCCGCTCGATGCGGGCCCGCACGAATTTGCCGTGACAATTCTCGAAAATGGCACGAAGGTCGGAGAAGCAGAAAAGTCGGGCAGCATTACCTGGCTCTCGGCCGAGGATGACAAGGCCATTGCCAAGGCGATCGACGCCATCCGCAACGCCGATCCCAAGGATGATTTCTCCGTCGCCAGCCTCTTGGATGAAAAGGGACTCGCCGTGGCTGCCATGGATCACTATCGCAGCTATTTCGATGCAAACAGCGACGATAACGACATGCGGCCCTTGCTCATCCGCACCTACAACGAACTGCAGTTGTTGCAGCTCAGGCAGAAGGAATCGCTGACCTACAACAACAAGCTCAACGCCCGGTGACGGTCAGCGAGGAGCCCGGGTTGGGTGAGGATCAGCCGGCCCGGAGCGGCCGGTGGAGCTTGAAGGTGCGACCGTCGCCGCCCGCCGACGCTCCATTTCTTCGGATGTCGATATGAGCCGACTCGCCAAGCGATACGACATCTTCATCACGGTCGCTCTCTTTCTCTTCTTGATTGTCGCCCAGCACGGCGAGTGGTTCGCCTTGCTGGAGGACCAGACGATCTCGTTTCGCCACCAGTTGCGGCTTGCCTACGGTGACGCAAACGCGCTGGCTCCGTCGTCTGACGTGGTGCTGGTGAACACCGACGAAGCCTTCTTCAAGGCCTACAAGGGCTTTCCGCTGCGGCGCACCGACATCGGCGCCATCGTGACCAATCTGAAAACACTCGGTGCGAAGGTCGTGGCGGTCGACATGCTCATGGACTTTCCCAGTTCCTACGGCGAGGATCCGCCGTTGGCGGCAGCGCTAGGCAGCGTCGACAACGTGCTCCTGGCGTCGCAGGTGGAGTTTCGCGACGGCGCGTTCCTCAAGATCAACCAGCCCACGCCGGTTTTGGAGCAGGCGGCGGAGAGTGGCTACGTCAACATCCAATCCAACTCGAAGTTGCTGACCACGATTTCCCGGCTGAAGATCTATCCAGAGATCACCAAGGAGAAGGGCGGGTGGCCGCTGGCGGTCAGGGCGGCTGCGGTGTTTCTCGGTGTCGAACCGGTGCTCGACGGGCAGACGCTGGTGCTCGGCGATTTGCGAGTCCCTCTCGACCATGAGAACAAGCTCTCTATCGACTTTCCGCCACTCCCCAACGGCACCCGGTTTCTGAGCGATTCGGCAGGGTTGGGGGCGTTCGAGTTTCTCGATCTCGAAGCATTGGACGAAGGCGAGTTGGCCGAACTGGAATACTGGGTGAAGGATAAGATCGTCGTCATGGGCGACACATCGGAGGTTTCCCACGATTGGTTTGAGACGCCGGTTGGCACCGTTTATGGAGTCGAGGTCATCGCCGATACGATCGGATCGATTCTCAAAGGCGGTCCGCTACAGGCGGTCGCTCCGCAGACGGATGCGATGCTCCTGATCGCGCTCCTGGTCAGCATGCTGCTCTTGGCGTTGTTCATCCCCTGGCCGCTGGTCCGCGGGTTGGCCGTGGTCGGATTGGGGCTCGGGTTTGTGGCACTGGCCACGTGGCTCTACGTCAAGAACGGCCTGGTCGTCTCCATGTGTTACGGCCTGGCCGGGCTGGTCTTCAGCTACCTCCTGATTGAGTTTCGGCAATACCTGATCGAGCGAGAGCAGAGGCAGAGAATTGCCAGGACTTTTGGTCAATACATTCCGCCGCAGCTGGTCGCGGAGATGACCCAGAGCGGCCAGGAAGTGACGGTAGGGGGAGAGTCTCGCGAGATGACGGTGCTCTTCTCCGACGTGCGGGGCTTCACGACGATCTCGGAAGGCCTTGCGCCGCAGGAACTGACGTCGCTGATGAACGCTTTTCTCAGCCCCATGACCCATGTCATTCATGACCACCGCGGTACCATCGACAAGTACATGGGTGACGCCATCATGGCCTTCTGGGGCGCGCCGCTGCACGATGCCAACCATGCCAGGCAGGGCGTTGTGGCGGCGCTCAGCATGGTCCGGAAGATGGAGGGGCTGAAGGACGAGTTCATCGCCCGAGGCTGGAAGCCCATCAAGATCGGGATCGGCCTCAACACCGGCATAATGAATGTCGGCAACATGGGCTCGGACTTTCGCATGGCCTACACCGTGCTCGGAGACGCGGTCAACCTCGGGTCGCGGGTGGAAAGCCTCACGAAGCAGTATGGAGTCAGCCTGATGATCACCGAGTTCACGCAGGCGAGTGTGCCTGGGCTGCTGAGCCGCGAGGTTGATCTCGTCCGGGTCAAGGGGAAGGCTGCCCCGGTGCGGCTTTACGAACCGCTCGGTTTCGCGGGCGAGGTGGATCCGAAGACCGTCGCTCGATCGTCGGAGCATCTGGCTGCGCTGTCCCTCTTTCGCGGGCAGCAATGGGATGCGGCGCAGTCCGCCTTCGCTGCGCTGTCGAGGTCCGAGCCCGATTGCGTGCTCTACAAGCTCTATCTGGATAGGATCGCTACCTATAGGAACGATCCACCACCGGCTGATTGGGACGGGGTCTATACCCACACGGAAAAGAGTTAGCAGGGACCGGCGATGACCAAGAATTTTAGAAACCTCGCAGGTGCTCTCATCCTTGGGCTTTTGCCAGTGGTCGCGGGTCGAGTCGCGGTTTCGGCGGATGCGGTCGAGGAAGTCGATCCCATTCTGCGGTTGGATCTGCCCGGCCACACTGGCGAGGTTCGCGCGGTCGCGTTCACGGGAGATTCACGGAGGCTGATCAGCGGTGGTCGAGACAAGGTCGCGCTTGTCTGGACGCTCGAGGGGATCGAGCCCGAGGGACCGGCAGAGGCTGCCGATGAACAGCGGGCCACGCGGAACATCGCCCAAGGCCGGGCTATGGAACGGGCCCTGCGTTGGCAGGTGGCTCGTGGCACGCGCGGCGCCATTCAGGCGATCTCCGTTTCCACGTCGGCAGCAGGCGACACGCATGAGGATGGCGGCAAGGGCACCGTGGCGCTGGCGGGCAGTGGCGCGATGGGCAGTACGGGAGAAATCCTGCTCCTCACCGTGGCGGATGGTTCGCTTCTGGCCACGCTGGGTGGTGGCGACCGCATCGGCCACAGGCAGAGCGTGACGGCGGTCGATTTCACGCAGGGCGGCGAATGGCTCGTGTCTCAGGATCTCGACGGGCAGGCTTTTGCGTGGAAGCGGGCGGATGCCTGGAAGCCCGTTGAGTTGGCCGCCCGCGAGGATCAGCGGTTGGGCAAGGATGCGGCTGCAGCACTGCGGTCGATGCCACCCCTGCGGCCTGCGGTCGCCTTCGGCAGGAGACACGCCGTCTTGCCAAAGCTGGTTTCGCCCGCCACGGCCCCGAAGCCAGTCTGGCAGCTCGAACTGGTCGCGCTGGACGACCCCACTCAGCGGCAACTGCTCCCCGGGCCCCATCTGGGCGTGATCACCGCCATCGCCGCTTCGGCCGACGGCTCCTCCTTGGCCTCGGGCGATCTTTCCGGACTCGTGCGCCTCTGGCGGTTTGCGGACGGCGGCGACAAGGGTCCGCAGCTCCTCGCGCAAGAAGAACCCGGGCAGATCGAGGTTCGGCCGTTGGCGGAGTCGCTTGCCCTCACGCCGGATGGTCGACAACTCGCCATCAGCGTGGCCGCCGACGGCCGTGGCAGCGCAGCGCGCATCGAGCTGTGGAGCACCGAGCCCGTCCAGAAAATCTCCGCGCGTTCGATGCTCCAGTCGGTGCGTGCTGTGCGGTTCAGTCCTGATGGCACGAAGCTGGCCTGGACCGGTGGACGGGCCCACGAGGTGTTTGTCGCCAGCAACGATCCCCAAGTGCGGGCCCCAGCGACAAACCGAGATCCCCTGGCGGCGGCACGGAGTCTCGGCGGGGTGGGAAGGTCGATCACGCGGGTGGCCTTTGCTGCTGGTGAAGCCGGCGAGCCTGCGTGTCCAAAGCGACTCGCCATCTCCACCCAGCCGCCTGACGCCGACGGCAACGCCGCTCCCTTCGAGGCTGCCTTCGGATTTGAAACGCTCGCGAATTCCGCCGCGGGCGCAGCAGGAGAATGGGCAGCGGCGGCCGGGATTGCAGGGGCATGGTCGATCGCGCCGCAGCCGGTGATCTCCAAGCAGGGACGTGAGGTCTGGCAACTCAGCAACGACGGCAAGCCGGCGGGCCGCATCGAGTTGGCACTCGAATGGCAAGGTCGCGCCGGTGCTCGCGGTCGCGCCGTTGCCTGGATTCACCGGCAGGGAGAGACCGTTCCCTGGGCCGTTGCCATTGGTGCTGATCGCGGCATCTTTCTCTACAAGCTTGTCGATGCGGAGGCATGTCCGCTCATTCGGCGGTTTCGTGGAAACGAGGATGGCGTTCTCTCGCTGGCCGTCTCAGAGGATGCCAATTGGCTCGCGTCGGGTGGTGGTGACGGGCTGGCGATGCTCTGGCCGCTCGCCGGCCTGGAAAGCACCAGTCCTCTCGAAGATCGCTGGGGAGTGGCCGTGTCTGTCAAGGACGGCAACGCGGTTTTTGACCGTGTCGCCGGAGCCGGGCCGCTGGCGGGCAAGGACGTTCGCGCAGGGGACGTCATCACAGAAATTTCTTGGACGGAATCGGCCGGTGACGTCACTGTCCACAAGGATGCCGCAGCGATCGCGGCTGCGCTTCCCGCGGTGCCGTGGAACGCTCAGGTCGCCTTCTCCACCCGCCGGGGTGACACCGTTCGGAAGGTCTTTCAGCGGTTACCGGCCTGGGAAAACATTGCCAGCCTCCATCTGGCCGCCAATCGTGAATGGGCTTTTTGGACGCCCCGCGGCTACTACGCCGCCAGCGCCAATGGTGACACTCTGTTTGGCTGGCTTGTCAATCGAGGGGTCGATCAACTCCCCCGGTTCTTCAAAGCCCAGCAGTTTCGTCGGCGGCTGGAACGGCCCGACGTGATGGCGAGGCTCCTGCAGGTGGGCAGCCTCGATGCGGCACTCCAGGCAGCGGGCCGCGATGTACCGGGAAATTCTGCGGTCGTGCTACCGCAGCAGATCGTGATGACCCCGGAGGTCCGCATCCTCGATCCCCAGCCGGGCGAAGCGGCAGAGGAAGGCAGCATCACGGTGACCGCCGAGATCGACACGCCGGAGGGAACCAAACTCTCGCGCGTGCAGGCCTACGCCAGCGGTGTCGTGGCACCCGGGGAACCCCGGATGATTGAAGATCGGCCGGCCGCTGCGGGCCGTCCTCGGCATACGGTCTATGCATGGAACATCCGTCTTCCCAAGGAAAAACGCCATCTCGTGCAGGTGTTTGCCGCCTCTGACCAGGGACCGACCGACCTGCGCGAGGTGCCGATCGAGGCTTCGCCGATCGCCGCAAAGCCTTCCCGTCCGCCGCGACTCTACCTGCTCGCCAGTGGCGTGAACCGCTATGCCAATTCCGAACGGTTTACCGACCTGGGGCTCACGGATCTCACCTACGCCGTGGACGACGCGGAATCGATCCGGGAGTCGCTCTCCCGGCGGACACTCAGCCTCTATCAGTTGGCCGCCGACCGGATTCTCATCAATGCAGAAGTCACCCGCGCAGGCTGGAAGAATGCCGTTGAGGAGTTGGCTACGAAGGCCGGCGACGAGATTCAACCGGATGACCTACTGGTAGTGTTCCTCGCTGGACACGGGATGGTGGAGGACGGCATCTATTCCTACCTCTGCGAGGATGC
>Ga0114967_10001366_pt1 | contig 20441 bp, 12 predicted proteins | sample M_130628_MF_Meta_FD_92639 | JGI IMG/M metagenome (GOLD analysis project Ga0114967, IMG submission 92639) | Freshwater microbial communities from Lake Montjoie, Canada to study carbon cycling - M_130628_MF_MetaG | ecosystem: Environmental > Aquatic > Freshwater > Lake | place: Lake Montjoie... | reverse complement strand
GCCTTAGTAGCAAACCCAGATACATCAGGGAGTTCAGCCTTAGTAGCAAACCCAGATACATCAGGGAGTTCAGCCTTAGTAGCAAACCCAGATACATCAGGGAGTTCAGCCTTGGTAGCAAAACCAGATACATCAGGGAGTTCAGCCTTGGTAGCAAGAGCAGCAATATCTTGAGATAATTTACCAACACGCACGGAAAGGGGATTACATTCATTTAATAAATTAGTAAAATTTGTTTTAAAATGGTTTAACTCATCTAAGATACCAGCCGCAGATTCTGCGGTATCTGCGGTTAGACCAAAAGAAGATATAGTATTCCCTACATCAGCAGTTTTAGGCTTACTTTCTATAATTACTAATCTTTCTTCAAGATCATGAAGTTTAGAGTATATAGGAGCATATGACATTTATTAATTATTCTTAATATTATATAATATTATAATATTATATAATATTCTTATATAAAAAATGATTATATATTTATAATATAGAATAAATAAGGACAAATATTAAATGATTATACCGATTAGATGTTTTACATGCGGAAAAGTAATGGCTGATATTGCTGATTATTATGAAAAAGAAAAAAATAAAATTGATGAGAATAAAGAGGTTGATACAGTATATAAAAATTTTGAAAAAATACATACTGGTTTTATCTTAGATAATTTAGGGTTAAAAAGATATTGTTGCCGGCGCAATTTAATTTCAAATATAGATATGATGGACATTATTTAATAATAAATATATTATATACGATTAAGAACCAATTAAGTTTATTATTAAATGAACATAAATAATATAAATATATCAACTAAACCATCAACACCATCAATGAATATGGTGTCAATGCCAATGGATCCCCCTATAATTAATATAGATACATCATCATCATCATCATCATCATCATCATCAGATAAAAACAATGATACAAAAAATATTGATAAAAATACTGATATTGAAAAATATATTGAAAAGCAAATAGAATTAAAATTAAATAGTTTGTTAAAAACATTACCAGATACAATACCAAAAAATCAAAATATAAAACCAATATATAATTTGACTATCAAAGAACTCTATAAAAATACATTACAAACATTAATAGATATTATTAATGATATTGTTGATGTATATAGTAAAAAGGATTATATTAATAATAATAATTATATTTTTATATTATATAATATTTTTACAAAAGATAATAGAAAAATTTATGTAGGTATTATGCTAATAATATTATCATTTATCATATATTTTATTGATGGCGCTTCTATATAAATTTAATAATTTAATAATTTATTTAATGTTTTTTTATTAAAATAATATAATATAGATATTTAAATATGATGATATACAATGATATTTTAAATAGATATTCATATATTATTATTATATTAGCAATTATTTACTATATTCTAAGTAAAAATAAGTCATCTATATTATTATCAATAATTATTATAATAATAGCATTTTACTATGTTAATAATTATATCAAGGAAACTGATATTAAATACAAAACAGATACCATTAAAAAAGAAGAAAAAATTATTGAAGAAGTTAAAGATATCGTAGAATTATCTACAGATAACTTTTACATTCAAAAAAACAATAAAAATGTCAAGTATTTAATAAAAAATAAAGAATTTATGGATATATTATTTAACATCCGATTTATTAAAAAATTTGATAAAACAAGATATTCCAATATGATTATTTATATGGATAAATTAATGAAAATATATATATATATATTAGCAGATAGATACGATATTAATACATATTTACCAATCTTTACAGACATTAAAAATAGCATTATTGAAATAATTTATTCATTGATATTTGTTGTTCCTAATAAATTTAAGCATATTTATGGGTTTGACCCACAGGTTGAAATAGACAAGTCATTGAGCAAATTTCGCACTAAAATTAAAGATATGTTAACAGTTATGACTAATTACGCAAAAATAAGCAAGCAAAATGTATATATTAATAATGATAAATATATACCATATGAAAAAAATAAAGAACATTACTTACCTTAAATCAAACACTATCTATTTTTTTACACCCTTTGGCTTTGGTTTTTTAATTTTTGTTACTTTCATACTTATCCCTTTCTTGTATTTGCTATATAAGGTTGGAATTATTATATGAACAGTGCTATATATATGGGTTATATTTTTAATCCCTTTTTTACATGTAAAACAACCACCAGTTTGTTGATCATATGATTGATCATTTTGTTGCCCTGTTTGTTCCTGATATGGTTGATCATTTTGTTGATCAGTTTGTTGATAAGTTTGTTGATCAATTTGTTGATCATCATATGATTGCCCAGGTTGTTGATCATATGATTGATCAAATTGTTGCCCAATTTGTTGTCCCATCTCATTTACAGTGCCGATATTACCTAAATCATCATCGCCTCCAGTCATATTACAACCACAATTGCCACCTTTTCTTTTTCGTTTAGTTGTTTTAGTTGGCATATTACGACCACCTCTAATAGTAGAGAGATATAAAAAATCTACGGGCGAGCTTTCTTTACAATTTCTTGAATTAGAATCAAAATAATTAGCAGGTAAAGCATTTTCTTCTGTTGTAGCATTCTGATATATTGATGTTATTTTAGAATTATCAGTACTACTATCTCTATATTCCATTTTACTAAAATCAGCCATTACTTTAATTATTAATAATATATTAATATTTTTTATTGTTATTTACTCAAATCAATATAATTGAGTAATACATCAAACCGAGACCTTAATTCGCTAATTTCATCCTGTAATGTCATTATTTTACTTAAATCAATATAATTGAGTAATACATTTATTTTATCATTTAAATCCTTTATTTCTGTTTGCTGTAATACTATTATGCGATGTAGTTCTTGAACAGCACATACATTTAATGTATTAATATACTCTTTATTTAATGCGTGAAAGTCTTTTACTTCTGTTCCATATACAAATATTTTATCATTATTATATTTTATATTTTGTATTTTAAATGTATTGCTATTTATAATTTCTATCAATTCAACAATTATTATATTATCATACATATCATAACATTTCATTTTAAGAGGTGTATTGAAGCTTGCTATATTTATAGTAGTGTTGCTTGGTAATGTTATTATATTTTCAGCTAAATTATAATCAGCAATTAATAATATGTTTGGTATGAATTCTGTTTGTATTTTAACTGCGTTAGGTATTACACCCTTAATTTGCTGCGCTATAAAGCCATATATATTACTACTATTACTGCCTCTGCCTCGCGTATCTATATAATTATATGTTTTAGGTTGTATATTCAATATCATTTGTAAAGCGCTGTCATCTTCTAAATCACGAATATTTGTTTTTATTCTCTCATCACTGCTTGATATCACATTGCCTGTTGTCCAGATACTTGAATTGAATTTAGCACATATATTGTTATTTGTAATATTTGTCGCAACTATTATTGCGGGATTGTTTGATGTATGAATTCCATATGAAATTGTAGAATCAATCGTTTCACCATTTCCAGAGGCAACTTCTAACTTATAGTTATTTGGTTCAATGCCTATTCCTATATTACCTGAATTATAATATATATTATTATTTATTGCTGCTTTTGTCCATGACGGTATATTTTTAACAAAATTTATTAAATTATTGCTTGAATTTAAAATATAATTTGATGTTTCATTTATATATTTTGGTAATATTTTTCTATCTCTCTTTGTTAAAATCCTAATAAGCAAAGCACCGCTTTTACCATTTTCTCCTGAATTACCACCGCAACCACTATTAATTGAATTATAACCAATATTTGTAATACCTTTTGAATTATCAAGAATGCTCATACCAGAACCCCCGCACGCAATATATATATTGTTGTTATTTAACTCGCCAATATTACCATCAACTAAATGAAAATAATCTTTGAAATTTATAGTGTTATTAAAATTATAATAATTGTAAAAATCTGTATTTTGATTATTAATATTTAATTCATATAAACCAATACCGCCATTTAAAAAAACTCCTGCGGACCCTGTGCCTCCTCCGCCATATTCTCCTCCTATAAAACCATAAGAATATATGTTATTTGTATTTCCTAAAAAAGTCTTTAAATTATTTGTTATATCAAAATTTGTAATATTACCATAGTTACCTGAACCACTGCCTCCAGCAATATTTAAAATAGAAGAAACATTAACACCACCACCATTGGCAATTAATTGTTCAAAAGTTGTTTCAGTTCCTTTCTGTGCTAATTGATTATAATTCGCACTATAACCACTACCGCCGCGTCCAATTAAAATTGTTTTAATACCACCTGATATATTGGCATCATTCACATATACTAATTTACCTGCTCCGCCTCCAAAATTAAGACTTCCACCGCCTCCACCGCCATATGCGAGAATATCACATATATTTTCTGTATCTTTAAAATCTACAAGATATTTTGTATAATAATTTGTATTATAAAGTTCATTTCTTTCTTCACTGGTTAATATACAATTATATATTTTAAAATCAGATATGCCAAAATTAAAATTTAAAATATTATCAGCAGATGATATTGTATTTCTAATATAATTATCAAAACCAAATCTATATAAATAATCATTTATCACATTATCTGTAATATTTTGTAATGAGGTTTGAACACCATTAATATATACAATAATTTTAAATTTATTCCCATCCCATTCTATAGACCATAATACATGATACCATAAACCAATAAATATATTTGGTATTGTAAGTGTAGGTTCATTGATTTTGTATATGAAAATTTTTAAGCGATTATTAACATAATTAATGCTTAATTTACGTAAATTATTTTCAACAGCATTGCTAAACTCTATGATTACTATTTCATTACTATTTGAATTTACTTTCAACCAAAAACTCATTGTAAAACACCTGTTTGTAAGTGGTCTAAAAATTTTATTAATATCAAAATTGTTTTCAAATCTACAATATGTAGGTGCCGATGTTGTACAATTTAGCTGTAAATATGTAGTATCTAATGGTGTATATTCTATATTAGGCTGTGCAGCTATATTTGGAGCTATCGTAATGTCTCCATATAATTCTAAATTTGTTAAAGATTCTAAAATTCCACTATTATTTATTCTATTATTAGCACTATTTGTAAATTTATACCATATAGGTAATATTAATAAACTACTATTTTTTCTATCAAATGTTGTTCCAATAGATGAATTATATAGAAATTTACATACATTATAATATGTATCTGGAATAGGAATAAATGATAGAATAGTATTATTAACTGTAGGTAAAACAGCATAAGTAATTTCAGGCATTACACTTATAATACCCCTATTATTAATATAAATACCATCCCCTATTTGAACACCTCCTAATCTATTAGTTGTCGCAGGAGTAATAACACTATTAGCTCTTTCTGTTTTAATCAAATATGATAATGTATTACTTGTTGATAATACATAATTACTTACATCCAAATTTGTTTTATTTAGATTATTTATATTAGATATTATGCTTTGTGATAAAATATTTGAGCTTTCACTAATATGATTTGATAAATTATTAGAAGTGCTTTTCACATAATTACTTGTATCACTCAAGAAATCTCTATTGTTTATTTTCATAACGTTTGCTTCCCATGCTAAATTCGCGTCACTTGTTAATTTGCTATTACTACTGTATATTATAGCATTATTTATAAAAGTGCTGTTTCCAGTTCCACCTCTTGCTAAACTTATACTTCCAATTGTAATATTATTAGCATTAATATTTGTAATATTTTTTCCTCCTCCTATAAGCGATGACGCAGTTATGGTTCCGGATGTTTCTATATCTGCTGTTGTAATACCAAAAACAGCCCTTGATGTTCCACTGGCGGTAATACTATTAGCCATACTTATATAAAAATTATATATTTTAAAACTTATATAATATTATTATCCAATAACAGTAAAGCTTGTGATTATAAGACATGTTATAAATGTATAAACAACTATAGGAAATATATGATATATATTATTATGAGTATAATCATAATCAATTATATTAGATAATGTTTCTTCTAAATTATTAATCGCAATCTTTTTAATATCATTATTATCATATTCATTGTATTTATTATAATAATCTTTTAATTCTTCAATACTATATTCAATCATTTTTCTTAATATATATATGCTATATGCTATATATTTATATATTTATATATATAAATTAAGTAGAAATTATGAAAAAAACAAATCAGGTTGGCGGGTATGAAAATTTAGAAATTTTGAAAAAAGATTTGAAAGTACAGGAAGATAAGCTTGACAAACTATATAATACGATGACAACTACACGTTATGATGCTGATAACGCAATTGCTGAGAATAAATCAACAACTATTATAATAATTTACAATATATTTAGTTCATTATTATTAATAATATCGTATATATTATTTGGAATAGCTTCCGCTATATTTATAAACACTTGCATAAATTTTAATAAAGCTTCTATTATAGATACTGAACCTTTACTTATAAATCAGCCAATATTTGAATATTTGAAACCAAATAATAATTTGTCTATAGACAAATTTCTTTTGTATCTTGACGATCTAAATAATCCATTTAGTTGGACTATTAATTCTATTATTTACATTAGTATTCCAATTATAGCAATTACTATTTATTTTTTGAGCAAAGATAATATTAATTTTGAAATTTTCAAGAAAGATTTATTTGGTACTGGTACTAATGAAAAAAAAGATTTATTTGGTATTAATGAAAAAAAAAGATCCCTTGTTATTAAAATATTAATATACATTCTTACAATATTTATATATCAAATAGCTTTCAAAGCTATTCAACAAAATTTTGATTCAAGACTTAGAGATACAAGATTGGGAAAAATAGGGACATATAATAGAGATTTTGAACAAATTATAGGTATTAATAATGGAAAATATAAAAATTTGTTTGAAAAATTAAAAAATATCATTATACATTGGATAAATATTAATGAACACGAAGATATAACAAAGGAAAACTTAGATATTAAAATAATTGAACTACTCGCAGGAAAAAATATAAGAGATGATTATAATGAAATAAAAGATAAATTTACTATATTTGAAGATATTTTAATTATTTATTACAAAGATTATGGAGGAAAAACAATAGGAAAAGAGGAAAAGATAAAATTTATAACTTTTATTGATGAATATTTTAATATACTAATAAATGTTAAATCTACATATACAAATTATTACGCAAGATATTATTTGTTAGGATTAATTAAAAATAATACACTTATTGGTACAAATATCAGTAGAATATATTCATTAATACAATTTAAAACAACACTTAGAACAGAATTAACCGCAATTAAAGAGGAAATAAAAGGCTATTATAAGTCAATAATAGCTTTTTATAGTATATTTTTATTTATAATATTTATACTTTATTTTCAATTTATATTTAATACTGTTTCTGAATTATTATTTATGTATAAAATAAATTATGGTGGGGTAATTACAAGTATAATAATAATAATAATATGTGTTTATGTTCTCTCTCCTCTCTCCTCTCATGAATAGAAAGAAAAATAATGTTTTTTTTCTTTCTTTCTTTTTCTCCCGCGTCAGGTCACTTGGCTGTAGCATGTCACGCAGTTTGGCACAAGCTGAGTTGAGGGCATACCAGTATTGAAATCACGAGACCGTGTTGTGTGAACACATGCTCACACCAGTTTATATTGGTATATTTAAGCCTAATATATAAATTTTGCCTAATTTTAATGGTATAATGTGTAATGTTTCTGTTTCTTTTTGGTTAGAGAAAATTTAATATTAATATTCATATATATTAGAATATAGTAAATGGTTAGCAAAAAAAATAAGAAAATATCACCAAAAGATATAAATTTATTACTTAATAAACTTATTATTATTATTAAAAAATTTTCAAATAGTTATGGTAATAAAAAAAAAAGAGTAAGTGGAGGGCTTTTTGGTAAGAGTGATAAACCTAAAGACTTAAATAATGAAATACATGACTTTCTTTCAAATAATTTTATTAAGTCTCAGGTATTTTTTAAAAATTTCAGTCCAGATTATTTTAAAACAAGAGACTTTAAAGATTTTTTTAGTAAGAATAATATTACTTTAAAAAAAGATAACTTTCATAACCAATCCAAATCATTAAATATACAATATAATAAGGAAGATTCAGAAACTATTAATTATATTAAAGATAATGATTCTGATATAAGAGCAGCATTTTTAAACCCCACCCCTTTATATAAAAAACAAATTAGACAAAACACATTTATTTTATGTTTTAATGATAAACCTGCACTTCCTGATTCCAAAACAGGTGATATAGGATATATTATATTTGAAAATGTAAATAATTCAGCAATAGATAGATATATGTATGTATGTTATTCGTATTATAAATTAAATAGAAAATTATTTGATAATATTAATTTTGGTAAACCTTATAATATATCTGAGGATGATATAAAAACAATAAGAAACTATATTCAATTAATTGGTGATAAAACTCAAAGTGAAGATATAGAAAATTATCAAATACAAGACACACTTGAAACATTTTATTATTATATGAATTATATAAAAAATATGGATGTTAATAAAAATGAGATAATTGATATTGATTTTCTTATAAAATCGCAAGAAAAATGTGGAAAAACAGATAAGTATATATTAAAACACGCAGTTATATATAATATAGGAATAATGTTAAAATCACTTCAAAATATATTAAATAACTAAGACAACTAATAAGTTTATATATTAGTATTTTTTATCATATCTCTTATAATTCCTACTTGAATTTTGTAATGTTCTGACGGTTCTTGTAATAGTAATAATTTTACACCTTTGGACATTTAAAATGCCGATTTAACAGCAAAATAAATATCTATAAGTAGTAAAAATTTGATTATTACATAGCGTGTACTATGTATGAATTCTCGTAAATATGTCTGGTCTTCTTCCTATTGTAAATATACTCTTATCTGTATAATGCTTAGCATTTTGGTGACGTTTTAAATCATATGGGCGATTTGTAGAGTAATTACATAACTCACAGCAATGCTTTTTTACTGCGTCATTTTTTTTCATTATTATACTAATGATATATATTATTTTTTATATACATTTATATTACCACATTTTTTTATGATAACGCAAAAACGCAATTGCGTTTTTTTAAAAAATATTTTAAAAATTGTTAAAATTGATATTTTGTATTTTTTAGTAAATTAAGGTGACAACATAAATGGTTCAATACTAATAGTATCTAAATTATCTTTATTTAAATTTGTTAATAATTTATTTATTATATCATTACAATCATTATTAATATAATCGTTTAATCTCGTTGTTCTCTTCTCTTCGTTATAGTAATAATTACCTCTTGTATAATAAAAAATTTCTTGCGATTTAACACATTGTTCAAATTTGCCTTCTGAGTTTATTTCTAATATTCTCATAGAATATTCTTTGCTTTGATCTTCATCATCTGGGTCTGGCTCTTTAATTACATTATATTTAACATAGATGCCATCAAATTCGTCTTTATCAATCATAATGTACCCATGTCTAAAATCATAGTATTCATTAAACAAATATATATATTCCATATTATTTATAGAATTATTAGTAAATATTAAATCTGTAAGTTTGTTTAATTTTATTAATATTTTCATGAATATAAAGTCAAATCCATCATCATATTGCCCAACTGGTGTAAATAAATTTTGAATATCAATATTGCTTATTTCAAGTAAAGTAAGATATTTTAAATTTGCTATGCTATTTATAAAAATATTAAAATGTTGTTTTTTCATATTTATTTTTTTTAATATTAAATATTTAATATTTCCTTTTATTTCGCCATTAAATATATTAGCAAATATAGAAAATACTTCATTATTTGTAAAACTAATATTATATAATAGTATTGATGTTAATGGGGAATATTTTATTGCGTATTTTAATATTTTTACTGATTTTATATCAAAATCAAAATTATCTATTATAATTTTATTTATAGTTCCAAAGTTTGCCATTAATAAATAATTTATATCATATTTATCAAATTTTTTAAGGTCATCAAAAATTTGTATATTAGTATGCTGTGATATAATAAATTCAAGTATTTTATTATTTAATACTTTTGAATTATTCTTAATAACATCAGACAAAATTTTATTTTTTATGTCAGGATTTTCTAATAATGTTAGGAAAGTAATAGTAGAAGTATTATTAATTTTAGATGTTGAAACTGTAATTGCTTTTCGTTCATTACGTTTTTTTTCTCTCTCTAATCTGCGTAATGTTTTACTATCCATTTATATAACATATATATATATTTATAATTAATATTTTTTAATTATAATTATATATATAATAAATAATAATAGATAAAAAATAAATATGTATTTTAAATATTCATTAAATAATTATAGTTCCTATATACAAATATTTGGATTATTAGTTTTGGTTATTATTTTGATTATTACTGGTATCTATTATATGCGAGTATATCATGAAAATATTTTAGAAAAATATGCGGATAATACTATTGATACTATGTATTTAGATTTAAGTCCGAAAGAAGATAAAACTAATACAGCACAGGATGGAGACAGAAGTACTTATCCGCATAATAAATATCCTGGAGCAGAATTAGGCAAAGATAATAAAAATGAATATAAATTCAGAGAATGCAAAGTATATTTTACAAATGATATAGAAGGATGTGATAAACCACCAACAGACAAAACTATACCAAAGACATGTAGTTATACTTTTGATGGATGGCAAGAGTTTGATACATATACTGACAAAGATGGGCAAATAATACAATATCCTAAAAAAATATTTAATAAGGAACAATCCAATACAGATGACTTAGTTAATTCATACTTTACAAGCAAATGTTTTAAAGAGTTTGATGGTAATGGTATTGGAAGACCGCAACCATTTGAATATTTAGAAAATGACCTTGTAAAGTTTGATTCTAAAGGTAAAGAAAGCAATACTGAGAAAGATACAAATATATTTGGAGGTAAAAAATATACTTCAATACAGTTTTTAAGTAGCAAAAATCCTTCTGATAATTTTGATAATTTAATAAAAAGCATTTGTTCTGTTAATTATTCAAATAAATACAGTAGCCTTGCAACTAAAAATTTTTATAAGTTTTTTTTAACATCTGAAAATAGTATTGATAAAATACAGAAAGTAAAATTAGATCATGATCAAACTGAGTTTATTTTAGAAAATAAGGATAAAATAGATGCTATTTTAGACTTTGCAAGTTCCGGACAAAGAGGGCTTAGAATTAATAAGGTTGTTGTTGGTAGTAATACTAATTATAATTTAGAAGTATTTATAAAATCTAAAGATATTACAAAACCAGTTAAAATATATACATTTACTTACGCAACAAATTTATGTTCTAAATCAAAAATTAAAAGTTACATAACAAGAGAATCAACTTTAACAGTTAGTAATTTTGTAAATTTTGCGGGTTGTGTCCCATCATCATCAGTTACAAGCGCAAAAGACCTTATTAAAGAAACAGGCATAACAATAACAGCGCAACCAGATACATCAACAGAACCATTTACTATAACAAATGATATTGTTTCTGTATTTAGAAAAGCAGAATTGGAACCATTTACTACAGAAAATGTAGATCATACACAAGCAATAATAAATTTAATAGATAGAACAAAATTAGCGCGAATAGTAAATTTGACAAAAGAATCAGAATCAAAAAGAGATGATATAAAGGCAATAATTAATGGATATATAGAACAAAAACAAGCAGCGCAGATAATGGCAAATCAATATATACCAATAGATGATAAAGATAAAACATTTTTGGGAATAGTAAACTTAAAAAAAGAAGGGTCATCTCAAGGAATATTTGATTATAAAAAAGGCTATATAAATACAAATATTGATAAATATTATATAGAAGATGATGTCATTATTGACAATATTGTAACAGATGGTGTATTTACAAATGGTATAATTTATACATTTCCTAATTTAGGAAATATAGCACAAAAAGAATATAATTTCATAGTCCCTGGGGGGATAAAATATACTTGTGATATATTATTAGTAGGTGGAGGAGGGGCAGGTGGTAATTCAGGTGGTTCAGGAGGAGGCGGAGATGTTTTAGAATTTAAGAATCTTCAATTAAATTCAGGTAATTACCAAATACGTGTAGGTGATGGAGGAAATGGTAAAGATAGACCAGACAGTTGTAGCTGTGGTTATCCAGGTAGACCTGGTAATAATACATCTATAACTATTAGAAATAATATTATAACTGCTGCTGGAGGTGGTGGCGGAGGGTCTCATGGATACGAACATTCATCGGACGGAGGTAGAGGATGGGTTTGGAGTGGATATAATCCATCCGCAACTCCAACAGTTAAATATATACACCCAGTGGACAACACCGAAATGACATCATCTGGTGGTGGTGGTGGAGGTGGCAATCGAGGTGCTGATGGTGGTTCTGGAAATACAGTTTCAGGAAATGGAGGTAAGACTGATGATAATAATCAAAACTCAGGAGGTGCCGGAGGAGGAGCAGCATCACCCAGTAATGGTGGTAATGGTGGAAATAGTTCGGTAACAGGTAATTCATATAATGGAAATGGAGGTAAAGGAATAATTTCATCTATAACCGGAAAAGATGTAGAATATGGTGGTGGTGGAGCTGCTGGAAGGTGGGATAATATAGTAAATAGAAATGGAACTTCCTCTGGTGGAGGCGGATATCAAATTTGGCCAAACGATTACCCAGCCATACCTATGTCTGGTGGTGGTGGAGTATCCAGATTGCGTGGTGCTTCAGGTGTTGTTATTATTAAGATTTCTAAAATAGAAAATCAAATAAATTTGGATAATTTATACAAGCTTGTGCCTCCTGTTGATCAGCAAATAACTATATCAACTGAATTACAATATAATATTATAACATCATTTGTATTTTTACAAAAAGGATATTATAGATTTAGAGCGGATATTGGAACTGGTAGTATGTCTGCTGGTAAATTTGGACATCCAAATATTAAATCAGCATGGCTTGGAATATATGATGAAAGTACCAAAGATAGCAACGGAAAATATAAATTTTTAAAAGTGTTTAAATATAATGACGAAAAAAAGCCAGCATATCTAATACCATATTTAAATATTAATACAAATAAATTTTATAAATTAATATATTTTTATATCGCGCATAATATTTCAGGATTACCATTTAATTTATGGTATAAATATTCAAGCACAGAACCTACATTAGAACTTAAATATTCAGCTTCTAAAGAAAATCCTAAAGATGGATTTTCAGAAGATATAATTATAACCCCTTCTATAAAATCTACAATAATAGGAGTAACCGACAGATATGTTGTATTTACATATACTGGTTTATCAAATCAAACACAATATACTTTTGAATCAAAAGAAAAATTAATTTGCGATATTTTAATAGTTGCTGGAGGAGGTGCAGGTGGTCGTAATAGATTTCCAAGTGGGCGTGCTGGTGGTGGAGGTGGAGCAGGAGGATTAATATATTTACAAAATCAAGAATTATCATCTGGAACATATAATATTACTGTTGGTGCTGGAGGTAATATTGATGATGGAGGTAATAATAGAGGAGAAGGGTTTGATGGTAATAATTCTTCTATTACAGGTATGATTAATTATACAGCAAAAGGTGGTGGTGGAGGAGGTACTACGTTTCAAGATAAGCACTACTCTATAGGACGAAATGGTGGAAGTGGCGGAGGTGCTGGTGCTGGTGCTGCTGAACATTGGGGGACAATACCTGGAGGAAGTGGTGAAGCAGGGCAAGGATTTAAAGGAGGTGGTAATAGAGGTGGTTCTTATTATGGTGGCGCTGGTGCTGGCGGTGGAGGTGCTGGAGGTGAAGGTAATTTATGGCAAAATGTTAACTGGATTTACACAGGTGCAAAAGGAGGTATTGGTAAAAGTATTAATATTACAGGAACATCAGTAACATATGCTAAAGGAGGAGATGGAGGAAATTGGGATGGCGCAAATACACCAATGAGTGGAGAACCAAATACAGGAAATGGAGGAGATGGTGCTGGATTTAAACCGGCTGGTAAAGGTGGATCAGGTATTGTCATCATAAGATATAAAACGATTGGTAAAATAAGTAAAATAAGTGAAAAAAATTTATCTATGCCAAAAACAGTAACAATACAGGATAGTGAAAAAATCAATAATGATAATAATATGTATGAATCTGAAAGAATAATTGATATAAATGACAATATGAATAGTTATTTATTTAGCGGAAATAAATCAGAATCTACTAATTACGCTGAAAATAATTCAGTATATCAACACTATAACTCAATAACTATGAGTGAAAGATTCTCTACAATCAAATATAATAATAATGCGGATGAATGGAAAAATTTTCAAGGTTTAGTAGATTATTTAAAAAAACCTGCTATAAATTTTTTTGGCATTGATGATTGGGATAAAAAAATAACAGATGAAAATGTTAAATTAATAGCCGCGACATCTGCTTTAAATGATAATATTAAAGATGATAAAGTGATTATATATTTGTCAACATTATCTACAAATATACAAAATATCAATTATGATAGACTTATAGGAAAACCAGATGCATGTTTAAAAAAAAAAGAAACTGATGTAGATAGATTTATAGATAAAATTGGTTTTCTAACTACTGATAAAACATATGAGATGATAAATATAAGTGAAACGCTAAATTTAATAACACCAAATTTAGTATCTTCAATATATATAGAAGCTGTTTAATATATAATAAATAATATAATAAATAATATATATAATAAATAATAATAGAGGGAAGAAAAAAATCAAAATGTATCCTAAATGTTTATTAAATAGTTATAGTTCCTATTTACAAATATTTGGATTATTAGTTTTAGTTATTATTTTGATTATTGTTGGTATCTATTATATGCAAGTATATCATGAAAATATTTTAGAAAAATACGCAGATGATACTATGTATTTAGATTTAAGTCCAAAAGAAGATAAAACTAATACAGCACAGCCCGGAAACAGAAGTACTTATCCGCTTAATAAATATCCTGGTGCTGAATTAAGCAACAATAATATAAATGAATATAAATTAAGAGACTGTAAAGTATATTTTACAAATGATATAGCAAAATGTGATAAAGAGCAAACTAATGATAACGCACCAAATACATGTAGTTATACTTTTGATGGATGGCAAGAGTTTGATACATATACTGATAAGGATGGACAAAAGATACAATATCCTAAAAAAATATTTAATAAGGAACAATCCAATACAAATGACTTAGTTAACTCATACTTTACAAGCAAATGTTTTAAAGAGTTTGATGGTATTGGAAGACCGCAACCATTTGAATATTCTGAAAACGATCTTATAAAGTTTGATTCTAAAGGTAAAGAAAGCAATACAGAAAAAGATACAAATATATTTGGTGGTAAAAAATATACTTCTATACAGTTTTTGAGTAGTGAAGATCCTTCTGATAATTTTAATAATTTAATAAATAGTATTTGTTCTGTTAAGTATTTAAATAAACACAGTAGCCTTGCGACTAAAGAATTTTATAAGTTTATTTTAAATACTGATAATAGTATTAGTAGAATACAGAAAGTAAAATTAGACAGTGAACAAACTAACTTTGAAACAATAACAGAAAATGCTATTTTAGACTTTGCAAAATCGGGACAAAGAGGGCTTAGAATTAAAAAGGTTACGGATGGTAATAATACTAAATATAATTTAGAAGTATTTATAAAATCTAATGAAATTAAAAAACAAATTAAAATATATAAATTTATTTATGCTACAAATTTATGTATTAAATCAAAAATTAAAAATTACTCAACAAGAGAATCAACTTTGACAGTTAGTAATTTTGTAAATTTTTCTGGGTGTGTCCCATCAATTACGCTCGGTGCAAGAACACCTACTAAAGAAACCGGCATTACGATAACTGCTCTTACAAATACAGATATGGAACCATTTACTACAGAAAATGTAGATTATACACAATCAATAATAAATTTAATAGATAGAAAAAAATTAGAACGAATAGGAGAATTAACAAAAGCTTCAGAAGCTGTAAGAAATGAGATTAAAGCAAAAATTAATGGACTTATAGCACAACAAGAAGCAGCCGCGTCAAAGGCAAACAATTATATACCAGAAGATAAAACATTTTTGGGAATAATAAACTTAAAAAAAACTTCTGGTATTACTACGCAACCTATATTTGATTATAAACAAGGATATATTAATACAATTATAGAGAAGATTGATGTACCTATTGATTCTTTTATTGATTCATCAACATTTGAATTTCGCTATATTGGAAATTCTTCTCAAAAAGAATATACTTTTAAAGTTCCAGAAGGATCAATTTTTATATGTGAAACATTAGTAGTTGGCGGTGGAGGAGGAGGAGGTTCAAGGCATGGTGGCGGAGGAGGAGGAGGTGCTGTTATTTATACAAAGGATGTAGAACTAAAACCAGGGGATTACAAAATATTAGTTGGTTCAGGCGGTAGAGGAGCACAAAACATGGGAGAAGGCTCAAAAGGTGCTGATAGTTCAATAATCTCAATGAAAGATCCTAATAATCCTATTTTCTTAGCAAAAGGTGGAGGAAGTGGTAATCATTATTCTTCATCAGGTAATACTAATAGAGATGGTGGTTCTGGTGGCGGGGGTGGTGATAATGTGGGTAATGCTGTATCAACTAATATTCCAGCTGGAAAGTATGGTAATATAGGTGGTAAGTGTTCAACAGGAACACAAGAAGAATGGGGGGGTGGTGGTGGAGGAGGCGCTGGAGGGATCGGTAAAGATTCTGAGATAAAAGACGGTGTAGGTAGTAATGATGGTATTACTGTTTTTACAGGTCAAAATTATACTGGTTCATCCGCAAGAAGAGGAGTAGGTAATTTTGATATGTATGGTTCGCCTGGTATGGGAATACCTAATGACACACTTAATTCAATTAGAATCCCCGCAGGTTATAGAGTTACTTTATATTACCATGGAAACTTTAATTCTCCATCTTCCTTTAAATTAACACAAGATATACCAGTATTACCAAGTGGCTGGGCTAATCAAACATCCGGTTTTACAGTTGAAAAAATTTCTACATCTGCTGCTGCTGCTGGCGATGGTGGAGATGGTGTTAGTGTATCAATCGCAGGTAAAAATTTATTATTAGGTGCTGGCGGTGGTGGAGGTTGTTTTATAAATTCTAAATCCAAAGGGAAAGGAGGAAATGGCGGAGGAGGAGATGGTTCTAAGGGCTCTGTAAAAGCTATGGATGGGAAACCAATGAGTGGTAGTGGAGGTGGAGGCGGAGGATTTGATAATAATAATGGGAAAGGAGGTGATGGCGGGTCAGGGATTGTTATTATAAACCTTCTTAAAAATAAAAATAATCAACAAATGAAAATAATTTATGATGATTTATATAAGCTTGTGCCTCCTGATAATCAAAAAATAACTATACCATCAAATGAATTACAATTAAATTGTATAACATCATTTATATATTTAGAAAAAGGATATTATAGATTTAGAGCAGATATTGGTAATGGTGGAGATATTGATAAATATGGAAACTCTAATATTCATTTTGCGTATCTTTCAATATATGATGAAAGCACAATGAAATTATTAAAAATTTTTACATATATTAATTCAGATGGTTCTAAGAAACCAGGGTATTTAAAATCATATTTAAATATTGAAAATAACCAATTTTATAAATTAATGTATTTTTATGCAGCAACCAATTTGACAAATTTACCATTTAAACTATGGTGCAAATATTCAAAAACTCAACCTACATTAGAACTTACATATATTGGATATTCTAATGATATAATTTCTAACCCATCTGTTAGATCAATACCAATTGGTCAACGAGATAAATATATGGTATTTACAAGAGGAACCTATGTAATAACTGTTCCAAATGAAGGTATTAATTGTGATATATTATTAGTAGGTGGTGGAGGAGGTGGTGGTAATTATGGAGGTGGTGGCGGAGGTGGAGGAGTTACAGAAAAAACTTTGACATTAAATCCAGGTAATTATTCAGTAACTGTTGGTGCTGGTGGTGCGGGAGGAATAAATCGCTATAATAAAGGTGGTAATGGAGAAACATCTTCTATTACTACTACTGCTTCTGGAACTGGATTTTTAGGATTATATGGTGCTGGTGGAGGTGGTGGAGGTTCATATAATCAACCACCTAATACAACTCCAACAGCAGGTAGTACTCAAAATGGTAATTTTTCAAGTGGAGGCGGTGGTGGAGGTGGTTCTGGTGGTATTGGTGGTGGTAATAGTGGAGGAACTGGTAATAGCGTTAGTGGTAACGGAGGTTCTAATGGTGGTCAAATTAGAGGAGGAGGAGGTGGTGGTGCGGTAGGAGCTGGAGCAAACGCTGCATCTAATGGAGGAAATGGAGGAGCAGGCAAATTATCAACAATAACAGGATCACAATTATATTTTGGTGGTGGTGGTGGTGGAGGTAGTTGGTCAATTGGTAGCGGTTCACCAGGAATTGGTGGATTAGGTGGTGGAGGAAAAGGTGCTGTTGAAAGTTCAGGGAATTTGCCTTCAGATGGAGCATCAGGAAACATAGAAGGAGGTGGCGGAACAGGAGGTGGCGGTGGAGGCGGTGGTGGATGGACAGGATCTGTAAATAATCAAGATGGTGCGAATGGAGCTTCTGGTATTGTTATTATTAGATATAGAACAATAACTGAATCAATTAGTATACCATCTTCACTAAAAATAACAGAAAGTTATAAAATTGATAATTTAGAGGATAGTTCATTTATGTATGAAACGAAAAACCTATTTGAAATAAATACAGAAATGAATAGTTATTTATTTAGCGGAAATAAAACAAACTCTGCTAATGACGCTGAAAATAATTCAGTATATCAACACTATAATTCATCAACTATGAGAGAAATATTCTCAACAATAAATTATAAGAATGATGATAGCACTATAGATAATTGGAGAAAATTTCAAGGTTTGAGATATTATTTAATAGGTATAAATTTTTTTGGCATAGATAATTGGGATACAGAAATTAAAATAGAAAATGCTAATTTAATAACTGCGACATCTTCTTTAAATGGAAATATTAGTAGTGATAAAACAATGATAGATTTAATAACATTATCTACAAATATAAAAAATATTGATTATGATACACTTATAGGAAAACCAGATGCTTGTTTAAAAACAGAAAGAACTGATGTAAATAGATTTATAGATAAAATTGGTTTTATAGAAACAGATAAAACATATGATAAAATTAAAATAGAAGATATAACTATACTACCGATGGATTTAATGACACCAAATTTAGTATCTTCAATTTATATTGAAGCAACTTAATTAGTATATATTTATATATATTTATATATATTTATATATATTTACATCTAAATAGTTTCAATATAGATTATTAAACAAGTATCATTTATGGTCAGGTAGGTTTTTTTTACTTTTTTTTATATATACATAGTATAATAATGATTACTCTAAATAATTGTAATATAGATTTTGATATTGATTCAAGTAATTCAATATTATTAGTAACAAGTAATCTTGTTTTTATGACAAAAAAATTAAATAGAATGACTATATTAAATGATGGTAATGTTGGTATTGGAATAGAATACCCTATAGCGCCTCTTGAAGTCTCTGGAAATATTTTTGCTTCTGGAATAATAAAATCAACAGGTCAAGGATTTTCAGGTAGCGGAGCTTTGTTAAACAATATACCTTTAAGTGCTATTCCTGATATTATACCAAGACTTGATTCATTATCAGGGGGGGCAATAACAATAGAATCTGGAATAAATGAAAAAATAACAATTACAAGCAATAATTTAGTTAATAGAATACAATTTGAAACTGATAATGGAAGTAATTATACAGGTAGAATTCGCAGTGAATTAAATACTCGTATAGATAATACATGTAACTATGTATTGTCAGCAAGTAATATCTTAGTAAATCGGATATTAGATGAGGATAAGTTTTCAAGCAATTATATTTTAACTTCCAGTAATAACCTAATAAATAAGATTAATGAGAATAATAATAACACAAGTAACTATGTATTATCTACAAGTAATATATTAGTGCCTCGTGTAAGAGAAGAGGTAGGATTTGGAAGTAATTACACACTAAGATTATCTGATAATCAAAGTAACTATGTATTATCTACAAGTAATATATTAGTGCCTCGTGTAAGAGAAGAGGTAGGATTTGGAAGTAATTACACACT
>Ga0114967_10001364_pt1 | contig 20449 bp, 24 predicted proteins | sample M_130628_MF_Meta_FD_92639 | JGI IMG/M metagenome (GOLD analysis project Ga0114967, IMG submission 92639) | Freshwater microbial communities from Lake Montjoie, Canada to study carbon cycling - M_130628_MF_MetaG | ecosystem: Environmental > Aquatic > Freshwater > Lake | place: Lake Montjoie... | reverse complement strand
TGAACTCTCAAATTCATTACGTTTGTCAGATACTTGCTTTTCAAAATCCGTTTGCCTAGCATTCTGTATATCTTCCACCTTGTAAGGCTCTCCAATTATTTCTTCACTAATATTTATTAGTTTCATTTGCTGCTCCTGTTTTAAATTAGGAAACAACTGATTGACGGCAATTAGAACTTGATTTAAAAACAATTTGTTGAGGTTCATTAATCCGGCATTTGGATTTGCTCTTGTTGTAAAGAGACTAATATTGCCATCGAATACGGTTTTTATATTTTGAACAACCGTCGAAGAATTGGGGTTTATATGAAGCTCATCTAACAAAACTTCCCATAACATGAGTACATTTTTGTTGTTTAAAAAGTTTTTTATATTTGGTGACAAGTTTGATGTATTTATTTTTGTTGTATTCATTGTTCTAGTATTTATAAATAATAACCTAGTGTTTTTATGTTATTATTTTGTTAGTTTATATTTTCTTAAGGTTTGTTATAAAGGTTCATCATTGTAGTATATTTTTCTGAATTGCTGTACATATGTATCCTTTATTACATGTGTTTTCAAATAATGTTCCGTGACTTTGTCTTCAAGCATATGAACTATAAAATATATTGAATATACACCACATTCGGAATCCTTATATTGGTGCTCTAATGGATAATTTTGGTCAAATTTGAAGTTGATTTTCTCAGGCAAATTACGCCCTTGTTTTGTCACTGTCTTGACAAATTTCATTACTTGTTTTGGTGCCTTATCACCTGCGCTGTCGAAAAAGAATATAGTGCCTTTTTTTATATTTATAAACAATGATATCCAATGTTCGCCGCCCTTGGTATGCGGGTCCGTATTAAAGACAACTCCGATTTTATTCTTTCCATTTTTGATTTGTTCGGCTAAATCAAAATGACAGAGCTCCTCCCACACGCATTCGCCGTATAATTTATGGGTGTCATAATCGATTGGCGATGGGCCTAGAAATTCAAAGCACTTGTATGATTTTTCGTATTGGTTCATTACTTCAATAATATCGATACTGGATAGCCACTCTCTCGGGTTCTTTTTCCATTCAATCGGCGACACGGGGGCGAATGATTCGAGTAGCTCTTTTTCCATTTTGGTTCCCTTTGTCATCTGTCGCACCCAACACGATTCCTTGTTACATATTTTAGTGTAATAGTTTTTCAACATTTCCCATATTTCTTTTGAGTCGTTTGTTGTAATCTTTTTATCAGGGTGTCTAGCGTTCCACATATCGCGCAACTTTTGTAAGTCGGTGTCGGTATAACATGTGTATTCTTTGACTTCGTTTTTATCCTTAGGACTACAATTTAGTTTTTTAAACTGCTTTTCATTATCTTCTAAAACCATAGTTTTGTTAGTTTGTCTTCCTTTTAACCTTAGTTTTTTGGTCTTATTTCTTTTGCTACTCTTATCTTGTCCTTTATTATTATGTTTACTGTTTTGTCTTTTAGTTTTTATCATTTGTTTTGTCTTCATATAATCTATTTATATTTTTCTTTTCTGTATTTTTATAATTGGTTGGCGATTCAAGGACAACTTCTTTACTATATATTTCAGTATTGGCTTCCTTGTGTCTTGGTATAATTTGGTTTTGTTTGTATGTTTGACGCACTTTGCTAAACCAATCCAGTGGCAAATGATGAATATCATCTACACCTTTGGATTTTGTATTCGCAAATTTCTTATACCTTGTTTCATTTTTAGGTTCGAATTGTGTTATTAAAATTGGACCCTTATTTGTATTACTTAATTTTTGGTCCGTTACTATTTCATTTGCACTTAATTCTTCATCTTCTTCATCATCTTCTTCATCTTCTTCATCTTCTTCATTTTCATCATCTTCCACTACTATTTCATTTGCGCTTGATTCTGCTTCTTCTAAGTCTTCTTCTTCTGTTTCACTAGAGCTTGATTCCGCTACTATTTCATTTGCGCTTGATTCTTCGTCTAAGTCTTCTTCATTTGCGCTTGAAAGTGTTTCATTATTTGACGTCTTCATTTTAAGATAATAAATGCTTTTCTCAACAAAATATGTATAACTGTGTTTAACATCTTCTAACAAATTATCCGGTAATTCGTCATTTATCATTTTAAAAAACAGGTCCACAACTTGGTCTTTATAAATCTCCATATCTGTCTTCATTTTGTCCTCCTCCTTTTGCTTAATCTTTTTATTCAGCTTTTGTAATTGTTGTTTACTTATTAAGAAATTCAGTGTGATTTGATTTACTAAATCGTCTGACATTTATGAATATAATAAATAATAATAGAATATAATTTGTTATAAAATGTAATAAAAATTAATACTACGTATTTTATAATTTATACAGTAGTAGGTTTCGTGAGTTCCTTCACTTGTTGACGAGTTGCGTTATTGAATAGACCATATCCGATTGTATCCGGATTAGGATTGGGATTAAATGAATTAAACTGTTCATTTTTAAACAAGTCAGGAAAAGGTTGCGCAATTGAATTATTTTGTTGCCAGCCATACTTATATAAATCGCTGTTACTACCCGGGACATAAAATGCCTGACTACATTCTTGTAAAGCATTAGTTTGCCCTCTTAAATCAGACTCCTTATTTACATTCGACGCGAATCCCGACCATGGACCAAAATCGTTACCAGGGTTAAATGTATTTCTAGTATTAAATGTGGCTTGCTGTGTCAATGGTGTCTGAATAGGGGTTCTTAAGTCGACAATTGGCATCAATGCGTATTTGGTTGAAACCGCACGGGCATCTAAATATGGCTGTAATTGGCTGCTGGGAAGGTTACGAGTATAAGTACGACTATTCATTGTAATCTCCTTTTGAGAAGATGTTTGGTCATTGTATTCAAATGCGTTCATTATTATATTATCATAACAAAATAAATTATAATATTAATTAAAATGTATTAGATACAATTGTCTTAATTGTATTAATAATGTGTGGAATTTTTGCTTTATTGAATTATAAAAATGAAGAGGAACCGAATCCTTCAGATACAAGCGCAAACGATAGTAGTACAAGTGCAGGAGGAAGCAGTAGTAAAAACGCAAACGATAGTATTGAAAAGAAGCCCGTGAATAAAAACACTGACCAAGAATTTATAAAGGCACAGTTTGAAAAGGGTCAGCATAGAGGGCCCGAATTCTCCGAAATATTGCTACACGAGGAAGAGAAGTATATCCAAGGCTTCCATCGACTGGCAATTAACGGTCTAACTAGTTTATCCAATCAGCCTCTAAATATATGGAATTGTAGTTTAATATGTAACGGAGAAATCTATAATTACAAGAAGTTATATGAGATAATGAAAATTGAGCCTAAAACTGAATCCGATTGCGAAGTCATTGTTTACTTATACAGAAAATATGGAATTGAGCACGCGATTAAAATGTTGGACGGTGTCTTCTCCTTTATATTATACGATTACGAGTATAATACTATTTTTGTTGCTAGAGACCCATACGGTGTAAGACCGTTATACTATTTTACTTCAAGAGATGATAGTGGCGTTATTGGTTACGCATCCGAGCTCAAAATGCTTTGCGAAATGGCGAATGTTGAGGAGCAACCCGTCATGTATTTTCCCACCGGTTCATATGTTCAGCACGTTTTAATCGAAGGTAACTGGATAATGTGTCCGCATATTAAATACCATATTCCGTCTTTTGCGTATTCATATCCTCAGGCACTATATGATCTCCAACAAAAAACGCGTGAATCCATATTCCAATATTATATTGCCGGAATTCACGACAAATTGGAATCCGCGGTTAAGAAACGGTATTTAAATACCGAGAGACCCATTGCTTGTTTACTGTCCGGTGGACTCGACAGCAGTTTAATTACCGCATTGGTACAGAAAATTCATAGCAGAAATATTCCAAGTGGATACACAAGACCCAAGGTAAATTTAGAGACCTATAGTATTGGGTTACCCGACTCGGAAGACTTGGCGTATGCGCGCATGGTGGCAAATTATATCAAGTCAAACCATACTGAAATCACAGTGAGTGAGGATGTTATGATTGATGTTATTCCCGAGGTCATCAAGGCAATTGAGAGTTACGATGTCACGACTATAAGAGCCAGTCTTGGAAACTATTTATTAGGTAAATTCATTTCTAGAAATAGTAACGCGAAGGTGATTTTTAATGGCGACGGTTCCGATGAGGTGTGTGGTGGCTATTTGTATATGAACAAGTGCCCTGACTCAATTGAGTTCGACAGAGAGACGCATCGTTTGTTACGAGATATTTATATGTATGATGTGTTGCGTTCAGATAAGAGCATTTCGTCGAATGGACTGGAGCCAAGAACGCCGTTTTTAGATAAGGAGTTTGTGAATTTTTATTTGTCGATACCGGTTGAATTTCGTAATCACAATGTTACGGGGACAATGGAGAAATTTTTGTTGCGAAGTGCCTTTCAGAAGGACAAATTGTTGCCGGATGAAATCCTTTGGCGCAAGAAGGAGGCATTTAGCGACGGTGTCAGTACCAAGGGCAGGTCATTATTTACTGTATTACAAGAAAGTATCGTGAAAACATTCATGGTAGATAGTAATTTAAGTCCGAGAGAAAAAGAGAAGCTGTATTATAAACATATCTTTGACAAGGAGTTCCCGAATCAGTCGCATATCATGTCTTACTATTGGATGCCAAAGTATGTGTCGGCGAAGGACCCGAGTGCCCGAACGTTGGCGATTTATGATGATGAGAACGCAACGGATGTTGATACAGAGGATAGTGATAATGAAAAAGAAAAAGAAACGATCGATATAAGCGTTATCAATAAAAGCAAGGAAGAGATAAAAGAAGAGATAAAAGAAGAGATAAAAGAAGAGATAAAAGAAGAGATAAAAGAAGAGAAAAAGGAAGAAATAAAAGAAGAGAAGAAGAAGAAAGTATATAAGAAAAAAGAAAAGGAAGAGAAGCCTGAGAAAAAGGAGACAAAGGAGACAAAGGAGAAACCTGAGAAAAAGGATAAGCCTGAGAAAAAGGAGAAACCTGAGAAAAAAGAAAAGAAGGTAAAAACTGATAAGGATAAGGCTTAGAATAAATAAAGGGTAATAAAATAAAATAATATATAATATATTTGATTATATTATATAATCTAAAATGAATTTGTATCTACTTCAGAAACATGGTTTTTCTGTTATTATATATCTAACATGGTTTCTGTATTTTGCCATTCTATTAGGTCTTTCCGCAAAAGCACCACAATATTTAAATGACCTACAATATTACGTCAAAATGTATGTCAGTTTATTTTTAATTGTGCGTTTTAACCCATTTACCCGCGCGAAATTCAACGAATTGGATGGCAAAATCGCATTTAGCGCTGGTGTGTTTTTAATAACAACTACAGCAATAAATGGGTTATTAGAAATGTATTTAGACAAACTCAAGGGTGTCCGTCTCTTTTGATTATAGACGTTTGTTTTTTATAGTTTTTATTATATGTTTTCTATTTGGGTTTATATGTTTTCTATTCTTAACCGTTTTATTACTATTTGTATTACTATTGACATTTATGATTTTTTGATTGAAAAACGTGTGTAGATGATGCAGTATTTTTTTGGTCAACATTGAGTCAATTTCGTGTTCCAAATTCTGCTTGCCTACATACGTGTAATTATATCGTTTCATGCCCGTTATAATTGCCTCCTTCATCGATGTAGGGGCGTTTTTAAAAAGCACGCCACTGCCAATAAATCGGTCCACAATAGTTTCAAATGGCAGGTCATATGTATACGGTTTGATATGTATATAATATATATTATCGTTAGTCATGCCAGGATGAAATACGTCATCAATAAAGCATATTTGTGTGGTTTCAGGGATTTTAGTACAACTAATGAAATCCTTATGGGTTTTCATGTGCGTGGTTCGACATAATTCAACTTGTTTCCCATTGACTTTGAATGCGCCAATGATTTGGTCAAATAATTCGAAGTTCAGCTTTTCTTCGAAATAACCTTTGATTTGCTGAGCCCATTCAGGCGGACCTTGGTTGTTAGTATAAATCATTAATTTGTGACAATGTTTGTCTTGTTTTTGCTTTTTAAGATACTTCAGTATGTTTAAAATATTTGGACGTGTGAACTCGGGATATAAATCCAATAGTTTATTGAATAGGCTTTGGTCAAACACTGGGTTTTTATTTATATTTGTATTTGTATTCGTATTAATATTTGAATTTATATTCGTACTCTCCTCATTATTTTTATAATAGTGCTTCAAAGTGTCCCAAAACATGCCAAACTCTACAAAATAACCTAGTGTTTCGTCTAAATCAAATACTACTATTTTAGAACCGCAATTCATACAATAACATATATTATATTGTATGATATTATAAAACAAAAAATAAAATATTGTAAATAAATATAGACACTTATGTCTACTGAATTAACTAATAAAGATTATATCAGTATCTTGAACTTTTATAAAATGAAAATCCCCAAATCGAAGCGACTTTTGAAAAAACAGGCAGAAATGATTATGGCTGAAAAACTTTGTAGATGTATTAAGAAGGTTGATGTTAGAAATGAGGCTAAATCAATTGGCATCTGTACTAAGACGATATTTGTTAATAAGGGTTACACTCGCGGAAAATTTACTTGTAAAAAAAATAGGACTGTTAAGTTTAGAAGAAGGTAACAAATAAAATAAAATAAAAAATAAAAAAATAAATATACTTTAATGAATACTTTTATGAATAAAAAAAACAGTTACGATATTATTATTATTGGGTCCGGAATTGCCGGCTTATATAGCGCTTACAACATTCAACGGTTAGCACCGAATACGACCTTCCTGGTTTTAGAAAAATACAAGAAGAATTGGATTGGCGGTCGAATTAATAATGAGGAATTTTATGGTACCACGGTGGTTACGGGCGCTGGAATTGGTCGCAAAGATAAGGACCATTTGCTACAGGCGCTGCTAAAAGAGCTACATATTGAATATACTGATTTCAAATTGGACGTTAATTATGCCTTACTTGATGGCGAGCCAGCGGATGTAAATAAGATTTTCCAAATGTTAAAAAGGCATTATCTTAAGGACGAAAAAAGTTTAAGAAAAACATTCAAGCAATTTGCCAAACCTCTACTTGGTGCCAAATTATATGACCACTTTATTGAAACTATCGGATATACTGATTATGAAAATGAAGACGTATCGCAAACGTTATATAAATATGGGATGGATGATAATACGGGTGGTCTAAATGGTCTATATATTCCATGGAAAAAATTAATTCAAACACTGGTTCATAAAATTGGGACGCAATTTGTAAGGGCGTCTAACAATGTTACTAGTATTCAACCGACTAATGAAGTGAGTGGTAAGAAATACGTATTGGAAACCGATAAAGGGATAACATATTACTGCGACAAGGTTATATTGGCTACTACAATTACGGGTATACAAAAGTTACTCCCTCAAATACTAAATAAGACACAATTTAGACTTTATGATTATATAAAAGGGCAGCCATTTTTGCGACTTTATGCGAAGTTTCCCAAGGCATCGGCGGATATTATGAGGCAATATGTGCCAAGTTATACGATTGTTTCCGGACCACTACAGAAAATAATACCCATGTCTAAAGAAAAGGGTGTCTATATGATTGCTTATTCGGATAACGCCAATGCTGAAATGTTAAAGGATTATTTGGAGAATACTGCGAAAAATCGTTTGTTTTTTGCTCAGTTGTTAGAAGAGACGCTCAAAATTCCTCCGAATACATTACAAATTACATCATTGCTTGATTTTTATTGGCCGATTGGCACACATTATTACAGTCCGTTACCTAAAGGGATTAAAATTAATGATTATATACACGACGTTCAGCATCCTTTACCGGATGTATTAGTTGTTGGCGAGGTTGTTGCGGAGAACCAAGGCTGGACTGAAGGTGCGTTAGATAGTGTTGCTAAAGCGCTTACAAAAAAATGGCTTTTTTAAATAATTAATTATTAATAATAGTAATTTTTTATATACATTATAAAAAATTATAAAAAATTATAGAAAATTATAAAAGGTTTAACGACCAAACCATTGGCTTTGTCCCTTAAATTCGCCGAAACTTAGACCTAAAACATCGAAGTAAAATGCCTGGGTTGAATAGCCTAGAGATCTATAGTATTTATACATACGCATTGTTGATCCACCACCGGAACTGGAACCGTTCGCAATTAGGGAACCGATTGTTTTGCTTCCATTCGCCCCCGATATTCTTAAAGTTCTTAAAAATCCTGCCATTTTATATTCTAACGCAATATTTTATTTTTTTAAAGATCTTGTGCCAAATAATATCCATGGTAGCCAATTGCCGCTATTCCCAACATTAATAGTATTTCAAAGAATTTTCTAGGTGTTTCTAAACCTTGGAATCCAATGTATACTAACAAAGGTCCGATAATAAGGAAATGGATGTAATTTACCCACGCACTTTGTCCCTGTTTGTATTTATTATAAGCTAAATACATATGATATACTGTGATGAATGCGCCTAATACTAGCAAAAAAGGAAACATTAGTTTTGGTATTGTATCTCTTTGAATTCCTACATATAAAAAGAGAGGACCCACTAACAAAATATGGAATAAATGGATAATAAAATACTTGTCAATTTTCATTATTATATTAATATTATATTATATTATATAGTATAATAATGGCCTTCAAATATTCCAATGTCCAGCACAAACATCATGGTCCAAATAAAAAGACCCGTAAGGTTCATATTGTTGGCAGCAAAGGTTACAAATGTGTAGCACATTTTAGACGCGGTAAAAAAACACATTATACCAGGAAGCAACTAACAAAAACGGAAATAAATATGATACAAAAGGGGCAATTTGTCAAAGGATTGTTTAATGATTGTCAGCCTACTAAAAAGTAGAAACGTTTGTTATTCTTCTCTTCCCATTTCATTTGATTCTTCATCTTCTAAGTCTTCTTCTACTATTTCATTTGCTCCTATTTCATTTGCTCCTATTTCATCTTCTTCTTCTTCTAAGTCATCTATTTCATTAGAGTCTTTTAAGTGGTCCAATGCGCTCAATATAATCAATTCTTGAGATGTTAGTTTTTGGAATATTATAACATCGTCCATCTTGAAATTATAATGCCGGTGCATAAAATTTTTACATGTTATGAATACACCTTCGTCGGCAATTTTAATATCACACACAATCCCACATTGGTTCAGTGGCAAATTATCCGGGTCTATAATTGGTATCCAACGCACAAATCCACCATGCTTCAAATCCGTCAATTCATCCACATATTTGTAGCCTTTTAGCTTCCCTAGGTAGTCTAATGCTACATGTTTGTCTAATTTCAACTCTTGTATTATTTTCCAATTCATTTCTTTAATTTTATCTGTTGTGAAATTTATAATGCTTTCATTTGAATTATTGTCGAGTGCTTTCTCAAGCTTGTCTATGTCTAATGAATTTGGTTTAATAGTATTTGATTTTGTTTTTGTTTTATTATTCATTTTAAAAGAGCTCATAATAAATTATATTATAAAATAAGTTTAAATATTTTATTATATTATATTCTAATCTAACACTATTCAAATGATTTGTCGTTTTTTTAAAAAAATATTTTCTTGTTTTCTTTTAGATACAAACGATGAAGATGATGAAGATGATGTCTACAATGCGCTACATAATGACGCAAGTGTTACCGATGAAGACGTGCGAGTAACGTGTCCGTCATCTGATAATAACAATCGATACAATTTAAGCGACGAACCGGATGTTTCATATCACCAAATATATCATATATATTATCGACAATAAGGTTTTTTACCAACTTTGTCCAAAGGGTGACGCGAAAGCACCACCATCGTTTGCCGCCATCGGTCCATTATCAAATCCTTCCGTTCCAGGAGTAGCCGCACCAACTAGCGGTGTATTATCATTCTGATACATGCTGTTGAAATCCGGGCTAGACTGTTGCGGCAATGAGCTAATCGATGTTGTTCCCATTGAATTCATTGATTGGTTCATTGCGCTTTGCGGTTGCTGTTGCGAAATCGGCTGTGATACCTTGACATTGCCTTGTCCCTTCTTACCCTTCTTTTTTGTGTCTTGTGGACCATTCCAAAGCTCCGTAATTCGGTCAACAATGATACTTACCTTCTCACCCAATTTGGTTTGAAGACTTAAGACAATTACAAGGAATGCTAATATAATATTTGTAACACTGAAGTCGCTGTATTTTTCTCCACTATGTGTCGGGATAAATGTTACCATTCGATGAATAATGAGTATGCCTAGAAACATGACTACCACTTGGCCGATTACTTCTGCTAAAATTTCCGGACTGCCCTTTGCGTCGTCGGCTTCCGGCACGTAATGTTGTATTAATTTATTCATGAGTACAATCGGGATTAAGGCTAAAACCGCATATTGAACTATATTTGACATTTCTGATTTGGAGTTTTCGTCAAAATTAAACACGTGCTTGAAAAATCCCGGCTTCCCATTGGTTGACTTTGTTAATTCTTCTAAACTATCCATATTTCTTATATAGGGTATAATAAGAAATAAAAAAGTATAAAATAAGTTTTTTTAAAAAACAAAGTGATTTCTTTATTAAAAAAAACAAGTTAAACAATACTTATTTAACTTATTTATAATGAGTGAACATTTGTTAGAAGCGGGTAACTTTAGCGCAAATGAAATAGTAGCAAAAGAAGAAGACCAATATTTAAATCTTATTAAAGAGATTTTATCAAGAGGCACTTGGGAAGAAGGCCGCAATGGACGAACAAAGAGTATCTTTGGACACTCGATGCGTTTCTCTTTAGCGAACGGTAAGATACCGATTTTGACTACCAAGAAGACTGCCTGGAAAACATGTTTGAAAGAATTATTATGGTTTATTAGTGGCAAAACGAGTAACCAGTTGCTTTTAGACCAATGCGTCCATATTTGGGACGGAAATGCGTCTCGTGAATTCTTGGATTCAAGAGGTTTGAACCATTATGAAGTGAATGAGTTGGGTCCGATTTACGGCCATCAATGGCGTCACTTTAACGCGAAATGGCAGGGAGATGCTCATGATTATAGTGGCGAAGGGGTCGACCAGTTACAGCAGATTATTGACGCCCTTAAGGACCCGAAACAGCGGACGAGTCGGCGCCTCATAATGACAGCGTGGAACCCTTTACAGTTGGATGAAATGGTGCTCCCTGCCTGTCATATTTTTTGTCAGTTTAATGTTCATGATGGTAATAAGCTCAGCTGCATGATGGTCCAGAGATCCTGTGATTTTTTTTTAGGAATTCCTTTTAATATCGCATCATATTCGCTCTTGACACATCTAATAGCAAAACATTGTGGACTAGATGCGTATGAATTTGTTCATTTTATGGGTAATTGTCATTTATATGAAAATGCCATTGATGCTGCTGAATTACAAATTACAAGAAAACCGTTTGACTTTCCAACTGTAACAATTAAAGAAGTCAGAGAGAATATCAATGATTATAAAGTAGATGATTTTGAAATTATTGGCTATCAAAGTCATGAGGCAATTAAGGTAGCAATGGTTGCGTAGAAATATCTTTTATGTCAACATATTTATAATTTTCAAATTTTGGATTTTTTGAATTAAGTCTCCATAAAATAGTTGTCATATTAATATTTAATTGTCTAGATGCTTCAGCCATAGAAATATATATATTTTCACCAATTGAAATTTTTATTGCGGTCGGAGGGATAAAGCCATATTTTTTTTCACGAATTTTTTGTTTTGTTTCTTCTGAATGATGTTTTCCATAAAATGAATTTTTTTCTCCAATTTTTAATTTTGCACTTTCGGAAATTTTTTGCCTTGTTTCAACAGATGCCCTTTTACCTTTATTTGGCGGGTGTTTTCCTTTGTTAAGAACCGAATTCATTTTTTTAACTTCTTCTGTATGTGTTTTACCATACATTCCATTTCTTTCACCACACTTGCCATATTTTTGTTTTCTTTCTTCTGATGACATTTTACTTATAGTTTCTTTATATGAATTAATAATTTGTTCTCTAATTTTTTCTTTGTCGGGATGATTTGATAATAGGTCGCCTCCGCTATTGTTAAAATTTAAATTATACAAGTGTTCCCGAATTGATAAATCTGTTAAATATTCTAATTCAATTTCCTTGGCATATTCTTCTGTATCACAAATATGAATTATATCGTATACAAATTTATCTTCACCATCTAAATTATAGGCTCTCTGTAAAAATATATTATCATGGTGATTGTGTTTAAGTTTGCTACGATGAACAGTAAATCTCCTATCAATATTAGTTGAATATCCTATATAATATCTACCTGATAAGGTATTTGATATCTTATATACTCCAATAATTGGCTGTTTATCTTCCATTTTATATATACTAAATATTATATTTATATACTTTTCTCAGATAAATATATAAATTCCTAAATGTTTTTATTTTATATTTTTTCCTTTTCTTTATTTAATTTTTCCTTTTTTTTTAAATATGCTGTTCTTGCCCATTTTTTCCTTTGTTGTTCTGTCGGTTGATTATTTTGTCTATATTCTTTTATTTTTTCTTTAATTTCTTCTTTGTTATTTTCATAATATTTTTTTTTATATTCAGGTGCAGTGTATTTTTTTAAATGTTCTTTTGTTTGCGTTAATTCATTTTTTAATCTATCATTTTCATCTTTTAATAATTGATTTTCTGTTTTAATTGTTTCATAATCCATTTTATTATATAATTAATTTTATTATTTTTAATACATTTATATTATATTTATTGCCACATATATGAACCCCATATAGATGCTGCTGAATTACAAATTACAAGAAAACCATTTGAGTTTCCAACTGTAACAATTAAACAACTAAGAGAGAATATCAATGATTATCAACTAGATGATTTTATTATAAACAATTATCAATCGCATGATGCTATTAAAGTGGCAATGGTTGCTTAAAACACTCATTGCTTCGGTGCTTCAAAACAGTCGCACCTTAGGCGCTTTAAACAGTCGCACCTTAGGAGTTTTAAACCATCTCATTTCTACGCTTCCTACAGTATTTCCTCGAACGTCCATTTGTATACTTACATGAACGCTTTTTAAGACATTGTGTCTTTTTTACTTTTCTACAATGTGACAGTTTTACGCGCTGTCTGTATATGCCTCGGTTCGGTGCCAAACGCCTGGTTCTAGTTACAACCTTCTTGCCTAGCCGCTTTTCTAATGGAATTTCCTTCATTTCAATGTCACCCGATATAGGCGACCTATCTTTCGATTTTCTTGTAAATGTAAACATATAATATTACAAGAAAATAAGTAAAAATCATATAATTAAGGAGTTTTGCTCCACGGTTTTACTCCACTGTTTTTGCTCCACAGTTTTGCTCCACTGTTTTGCTCTACTTTTCTTAAAAGTAGAAGTGCGTAAACTATTTAGAAACAAATTGTTATTAATAATTATATTTACCAATGAGCCAAAATAGAGCAGTACAAGCAGCACAACGCAGGCGAGCAGGGGGTCCGGAACCCGCCGCACCTGGCCGAGGTCCTCAGCCCTCCATTAATTCCTCGCAAATGTTTTCGCAGCCCCAAGGACAACAGCAACAACAAGTTAGACCCGGAACCAGCGGCCGTTTAGCCGGCCAACAAGCCCAATTACAACAGCAACAAATGCAGCAGCAGATGAAGCAACAAATGCAAGAACCCAAGGACCAAGGTTTAGCAAGTGTTAACCGAATGACGTTAGCACAAGCGATTACCCTAATTACTTTACGTTTAGGCAAAGTCGAGACCCATTTACACGAGCAGGACCAGTCGCATTTTGCCAATCCGGGGCTAGATAGTGGTATTATTGATGTGATTATGTCTCGATTAGAGGCACTTGAAAGTCAAGGCGCTAATACTACTACTTCTTCCAATGCTACTACTTCTTCTAGTGCTAGCTCTTTAGAAGTTACTGCTCTGAAACAAAATATCGAAGTATTAAAGAGCGCGGTTTCGCAATCAAAATCGACTATTACAGGTCTAACAAACGAGCACAGGGCTTTAAAGAATGAGGTCGAGGCATTGAAGTCTGAATTGGCTGCTTTACAAAGTATGACCATGGAAAACAATCAACAAATCATGCAACTCAGTTTGGCAGTCGATTTAGACCCTGAATTAGATTTAGAAGTTGATTCTAATAATGATGAAGAGTCGAATGATGATGCTTCTCAAGAGAACTCGACTACTAATACTGAAATTGTCGGCACCGATTTGAAGGAGCTCATTGAGAAGGAACTTAAACTCTAATAAATTAGAAAAAACTTTATAAGAAATTATAAAAAACTTTATAAAAAAGACTTAAAAATAAATTACAAATCTATACAAATATATTTGTAATTTTATAAAAATGGAATTAGTTGTTGAACCTGATATTTACAGTCCCAGTATTAATGACAATGGACTATATGTAGACAAAGTGCCGCCATTTAACTATATTAAGAAGGGGCTTTCATGTCCATGTGGTTCTAGAAAAGACAAAATATACGAGACTCACAGCGTATTTGTAGCACATACGAAGACCAAGACACATCAGAAATGGCTTGAAATGCTTAACACGAACAAGGCGAATTTTTACGTGGACCTTGAGAAGGCAAAGGAAGTTATTTCTAATCAACGGCTTATTATTGCGAAACTGGAAAAGGATGTAAGTAATAAGATTATGACGATTGATTATTTGACGCAACAGCTACATAAAACTACTACTACTTCGTTTGCTACTGCTAATTCTTCTACTTCGTTTATAGAAGATTTACTCGATTTCGATTAAGAAATTCAAAATATAAATTCAAAATATAAATTCAAAATAGAATTTAAAAATAGAATCTAAAGAAAGGATACTAAATATACTATCATGTCATTTGGAAAATATACATATGGAACGCCTACTATACTGTGGTCAAACGATAATGCGAAATTGGTTGTAGGAAATTTCTGTTCAATCGCGCAAGGTGTTACAATTTATCTAGGTGGCAATCATAGGACCGATTGGGTCACGACATATCCATTTGGTCATATACATCAATATAAATTTGATAATTTTAATGGCGAAGGCCATCCAGGCACAAAAGGAGATGTAAATATTGGCAATGATGTATGGATTGCGAATAATGTAACAATTATGTCGGGCGTTACAATTGGCGACGGCGCTATTATCGCAAATAATAGTCACGTGGTTAAGAATGTAGAACCCTATAGTTTAGTAGGCGGTAATCCAGCAAAAATAATTAAATACCGTTTCACACCTGAACAAATAGAAAAACTATTGGAAATAAAATGGTGGGATTGGGATGACGACAAAATTAACAAACATACTCCATTGTTGTGTAATCATAATATTGATGAATTCATTAAAGCGGCGACTAAGGATTTTTAAAAAAAACAAAGGTATAAGAAAAGATATTAGACATAATCTTTCATTATTAATTACGTGATACTAACAAATAATGAAACTAACTATTGAAAACAAAGCTAAATTAGAAATGTTTGTTGCGCTGTTCCAGCTGCTTAAAAATTGGGGGTCCTATTTGAGTCTACAATTTAACAACGAAGAGTTGTATATTCAGTCGATGGACAAGTCGCATATTTGCCTATCTAGTATTGTAATTAAGGCGGCGTGGTTTTCCGAATACAGTGTTTCAGAAGCCACGAATTTGAGTGTCGATGCTGCCAGTTTTGCGACAATGATGAACTACGCATTGAAACACAATCGCCTGGAAATTACAGAATCGGGTGCGGATAAGCTGTGTATCAATTTACTCAATGGCGAGGATGTAAAGGCTAAAGACAATTTCGACCATTTCTTCGAATTGCCGCTCATGGATGTCGAACATGAGACACTATTGATACCCGAAGTGGACTATGATGTGGAATTTACAATGGACGCGAAGAAGTTTGGGGAGCTGATTTCGGAGCTAATGGTGTTTGGGCCGAATCTGAATATTGTGTGTACCGAGGACTTATTGGAGCTGAATGCGAATGGTGAAGCAGGCAAATTGAAGGTGAATGTGCCGATTGATAGCCTGAATGAGTTTGCTATTTCGGAGGGTGAGAAGCTGGATATTTCGTATAGTTTGATACACATTGGCAAGATGTGTTTGTCGTCGAAGTTGGGTAATGAAATTAGTTTGGGAATTAGTGCGGAATATCCGATGTCTTTAAAATACAGTTTAGGCGAAGGTAGCACAGTGGCGTTCTTTGTGGCGCCGAAGATAGTGGATTAAAGCTAGCGACTGTTTTAAGCGTTCAGGGTTGTTAAAAGGTGATAGTTTAAAATAAAATAATAATATTTGGTTATTTTAAATGGCGTCAGATGAATACATGTATGATAGTGGATACGGAACAACTTTTTCAGATAATGACGACGCAATTGCGGGTAAAGTTGAACCACGTATATCGGCTGTTAAAAAGACACCGTCAGTTTACAAACTTATAGGTCCAGCATTACCAAAAAACAATACATCACTACTTGAAGCACACTCAAATAGGTCGGCTATGTTGGCAAATAAGTATCCTAGGGCTAACGATCTTGACATAAGGATAGCAGCCCGTGATGATAACAGAGGAGTTAATAGTAGAACAAGATTAGCATTTGTTAAAGAAGATGCTCAAATGAGGGCTGAAATAATAAGACTATTTGAAGAATGGGAACGAGACAATCCTCCTGACACTCGGGTTAGATTTTCTGAAGAACCTCCTGTGGTAGGAACCGCAAAACGAGATTCTATGGGTATCGGTCCAGTGTCAGTAGACCAAGATAGAAGAGAAAAGGCAGAAGTTGTTGCTAACAATGTAGCAAATATTTTATTTGAATTACTTAAAGATATACCTGCTGACCAAGTAAATCGTAAGATGGATGAAATAATTGCCAACGCATCACCCGTTAATACTTCTTTAAACAAATCTAATGAATTATCATTGAGGAGAATAAATCACTTGTATGATGCTGATTTATTTGAAAAAGCAGTGAACATGGCATTTGACAGAATTAATGGATATCGTTCGCGCCTTGATGTTCGTGCTTTTAAATATACTAAGGATATTATCAATAGCATTAAGAGTAGATTATACTCTTGGGTGTTTGGTGGTGCTAGTGTAGGTGGATATTCTAGTATAAAACGAAGTATAAAACGAAGTATAAAACGAAGTATAAAACGAAGTATAAAAAGAAGAAGAAAACGCAGTAATAAAAAACGTAGTATAAAACGCAGTATAAAACGAAGTATAAAACGAAGTATAAAAAGAAGAAGAAGTACAAAAAGAATACGTAGAACAAAAAGAATACGTAGTAAAGACTTCGTATAAACTGGTGAATTATATTATTATTTTTATGTAAATGTTAGAAATAATAATAGGTTTTTTTGTATTTTGTATCATTTTGTTCTTCTATTTACATATTCACTTTCATTTGAAAACAAGCAATGACCTAGAAATCTATGAAATCGAGCAAGCATCCAAAGACAAAATGGAGGAGATTTGCGACTTAAGGCAACCCGTGTTATTCGACTGCGATGAAGACACTGAGAAAATTACCAGGACAACGAGCCAATCCTATTTGCTAGATAATTACCCCATATTTGAAGTCAAGATACGGGAATCAAATGTAAGCGAAGCAAAAGATGACGAAAACATGTTTTTACCGCTGCCCCTACATGTCGCGACAAAACTGTTTCAGGATGACAAAAATGCCACCTACTTCAGTGAAGGCAATACCGAATTCCTTGTGGAAACCGGCGCGCAAAAGAATATGTCGTATAATGACGAATTTCTACGGCCATTTTTAGTGTCAAATTGTAACTATGATATTTTGATGGGGTCTGCTGGTGTTACGACGCCGTTGCGCTATGAAATCAATTACAGGAACTACTTTTTAGTGACACAAGGCTCTTTAAAGGTGAAACTGGCGCCGCCAAAGAGTGGGCGATATTTGTATCCGGTTAAGGACTACGAGAACCTTGAGTTCAGAGCGCAGGTTAATCCATGGAACCCGCAGGCCAAATTTAGAGCCGACTTTGACAAGGTGAAGTGCCTTGAGATTGTATTGACGCCGGGTAAATTCTTGTTTATACCTGCTTACTGGTGGTATTCATTCAAGTTTGCCGAAAATACAAGTGTGAGTAGCTTTAAATATAGGACGTATATGAATAATATTGCGATTAGTCCGCATATATTTATGTATGCTTTACAGAACCAAAATGTTGAGCGAAAGACTGCCAAACAAATTGATATTAAAACGTTACAACAAAAAGAGGTTGTTGAAAATAAAGAGACAACCAATATTTCGGAACTGAATACAAAAGGTCAAGGAGAAGGTGAAGAGATTGTAGAAACAAGAATGTCTGTTAAGAATGAAGTAAGCGATGCCATCTTAGAAAACTTAGAAACTTTAGATACCTTAGAAGAAATTAAAGGCAACCCATTTGTTAGTGCGATTTAATTATACAATACATCAACACAGCTGCCGGAATAATATGGACGAATAACAAATGTATAAACGTGACATAATAGTAGCACAATTCTCTAGGCCTCGTATTTGGTTTCGTATATTCTAAAGAAAAGTAGTTGTATTGCTGCTGACATTTTATATAAGGATTTTTATTTATATTCATTATTTGGAAATACGTGATGACCCAATTGAATACAAATACGGAGACCATCAATGCTATCGTATAATACCATATTTTCTTATATTCGGGTTTGAACTCGTCAATATAATAAAATGTAATCAATCCCAGGACTATAGTCGCAAACAATACATCTAGTTTTTTTACTATTCCAAATGCTGTCATTTTGTGCCAGTGTACAATAGAAGAAAAAAAAAGACACACGGATGCTCCAGTGAGCAAATAATATTTGTATTTATATGCGACAAAACTTGAGACTAAAATTAGAAACGATGTTAGAACGCCCCATCTTGTAACATGTTGTGGCACTAACAATTGAGTTTTGTCATTTTTCATACTATTATAGAAGGACATCGAATACTGGGTTATTATATTATATAATGATATTAAAGGTTATTTATTAAATTATATAGAAAGTTATATACGAAGTTATAATAAATATATTATCTAAATTACAAATAAATGTTATACAAAATTGTTATCGATGACCGAAGCTATAGCAAATGGCAGATTTACGACGCACCTACTTTGACACCTGTTACACTCGATTTGGACCCTTGTCTTATGAGACTGTTTTCAGGCGATGTTTTTACTTACGATTCTGATAATAAAAACGATGCTGTAAATGATAATGTTATAACAATTGTTCACAGCTCGGTACGCACTGTCGACAATATTCCCGCTGTCCTGATTCTTGCCGACAACAAGACCTACGGGCGGCATCCTAATAATAACAAACTGCTCTACAAATGTATCCCTGATGACATTCGTATGCCGCCATTTCTAGTGCCATATGAGCTAAAAAATGTCGGATTTTCCAAGGTTTTCGTAAATCTATATGTAACTATCCAATTCAAGGAATGGACAACAAAGCATCCTCAAGGCACATTGACCCAAGTCATTGGCCAGGTTGATGTGCTTGACTGCTTCTACGAGTATCAGCTCTATTGTAAAAGTCTGAATGCCTCTATCCAGCGATTACACAAGGACACTGCGAAGGCGGTCAAGGAAAAAGACGCGACGAATGACGCGTTTATTGAGAATACTGCTTTTTTTGCCGGCATCGAACGTCGTGTTGATTGGCCCGTTTTCACCATTGACCCCAAGGGCAGTTTAGACTTCGACGACGCATTCAGCATAAAACGCCTAGATAATGGTAACATACTCTTGAGCATTTATATTGCGAATGTGACCATATGGCTGGATGCGCTAAACTTATGGCAATCGTTTTCCAAACGCATCTCGACCATCTATTTGCCGGATAAAAAGCGGCCGATGTTGCCGACCATTTTGTCGGATTGTTTGTGCTCGTTACAGGCGAATGCGAAGCGGTTTGCTTTTGTATTGGACATAGTTTTAGAAAGTGATTATAATATCAGTTCTTACAAGTTCTCCAATTGTTTGATAAAAGTGACGAAGAATTTCGTGTATGAGGAGCCCGACTTGTTAAAGAATAAGCATTATACCTGGTTATTCGATGTTGTCACACAGTTGTGCTCTAAAACCAAGTATATCAAGAGTATTCGCGACAGTCATGACCTAGTGTGCTATCTAATGGTGCTAATGAACTACACTTGCGCCAAGGAAATGCTTATGAAAAAGGTCGGGATATTTCGGTCTGCGTTAATAAAAAAAGACGTAAACCTTGTTGATACAACTGTAGTTCCCGATGAAGTAGGTCAGTTTATTAAAATATGGAATAGCACAGCGGGTCAATATATTGATATTTCGGCAAATTTGGA
>Ga0114967_10001362_pt1 | contig 20462 bp, 20 predicted proteins | sample M_130628_MF_Meta_FD_92639 | JGI IMG/M metagenome (GOLD analysis project Ga0114967, IMG submission 92639) | Freshwater microbial communities from Lake Montjoie, Canada to study carbon cycling - M_130628_MF_MetaG | ecosystem: Environmental > Aquatic > Freshwater > Lake | place: Lake Montjoie... | reverse complement strand
GAGATGCGGAAGCTGGGCATGACCCCCAAAGTTGCCCTTTTATCCCATTCCAACTTTGGTTCAAGTGATGCGCCTTCGGCCCTCAAAATGCGCGAGGTCTTGGCAATTTTGCAAGCGACTGCACCCGATCTTGAGGTCGATGGTGAAATGCATGGCGATTGCGCTCTTGACCCCGAAATCCGCGCAGGGGCGGTCACACAGTCCAGATTGAAGGGCGAGGCTAATTTATTGGTCTTACCTAATATCGATGCAGCCAACATCTCGTATAACTTATTAAAAACTGCCGCTGGTAACGGGGTGGCAATTGGCCCACTCTTACTTGGTGTGGCAAAACCGATACATATTCTTACCCCGGCAGCCACTGTGCGCCGTATTGTGAATGTGACAACCCTGGCCGTGGTTGAGGCTGCAAGTCAATCTAGAGGGTTATTTTAAGTAATAGTAAGTAGTCGCTTACTTTTAATTTATTTATATAAATCAATATCTTATAAAATAAGTAACTGAATTGGGCTTGATTTGAGGGCGGGATAAGGGTAATCTACTACCCATCATGAACATTCTTCCTGAAAACATATCTTCAGCAAGCGTCGAAGACCACAGCCGCGCAGAAAATTGGGACAGAAACGATCAAGCTGACCGAGAAGCCTCGGCCGCGAGCATCTATGCCCAAGGGGGTTTGTCCCGTCTTCAGACCTATGCTGCCAATCAAGACCTAGGAAAAAAAGTGACAGCTTCTTGGCGCGCCGCTTTGGCAATCAGAGATGCTGGACCCCCAGCAATGTTGCGCAGTGTGCGCCCCAATATCGTGCAATCGATTCGTGCATTTAGAACGAGCGATTTAGCAGAGGCCGCTACCGAGCTTGGTCAACACTTTGTATACGCTGCATGTACTAATGCCAATACAAAAGGTGAGGTGCTTGAAGCCATCGCGAATGCTTACATGTTTACTAAACAACAAGCGAAAAACTTTGACCCTCTCTTAGACGCATTAACGACCTTGGTTGATAAGGCGGGACCTCAACCAGGTTTTGTAGTGGTCCTTGAGGGGCTTCCTTGTACGCAAAAGTTTGATAAAGAAGCGCGCGAAACTCTGTTAGATGTATTCCGTGATGCAGTCGAGTTCTGGTCTGAGCGCCGTGTACCGTATCGCGTGTTCTATTCTTTCGCTTAAATTATCCTAAGCTCTTTTTAGATTCCAAACAGCATGAACTGCCGTGATCGCTACGATCCCAGCAGTTTCTGTTCTGAGTACGCGCGGCCCTAGAGAGAGTATTTCGAAGCCAGCCTTTTGGGCTAAGGCTTCTTCATTGGACGAGAGTCCGCCTTCTGGCCCAATCACAATACATATATCGCTAGGCACTTGTTGATTTAAAAAGCCCTCAAATGAACCCTTGGCTTCAGGGCTTAGAAGGGCTTTAATCTTCGCTTTTGAAGTCTTGATGGCATGGTCATAATTTTGTACTGGTTCAATCTGGGGAATGACCGTTCGATCGCATTGTTCGCAAGCAGCCTCCGCAATTGCTTGCCAGTGAGCTAGGCGCTTCTCGGAACGTTTGGTATCGCTGCGAAGTCGTAGAACTGAGCGTTCGCATTCAACGGGAATAATATGGGCAGCACCCGTTTCAACCGCTTTTTCAATAATCCAATCCATTTTGTCACCCCCTGCCAATCCCTGAATGAGCGCAATGCGAAAGGGCGACTCTCGGTGCAAATCCAGCTCGATATCAGTGATTTCAATTTGCCCAAATTGCTTAGAGAGATTTAGTAATGTCGCTCTTGCAATATGCCCTTTTCCATCAAAGATAGTAAATGATTCAGAGTCGGTGATGCGGCGTACACGAAGATGGTGGACAAGATCGGCATTAATATCACAAATCAATTTTGCTTGATCAGAGTCGGCCCAATCGCCTGCTAGATAAAACTGTGGCATCAGAAATTAACCTAATCCCTTTTCTGGTTTACTTCTTCTTATTACGGCAATTTTTTTTCTGGCAATGACCATACATCGCCAGTGAATGCTCTTGTAATTTAAAGCCAAGAGATTTGGCGATCTCGTTTTGACGCTTCTCAATGGCGGGATCTACAAACTCCTCCACGTGTCCACAATCTAGGCAAACCAGGTGGTCATGATGCTTCCCTTCATTGAGCTCGTAAATAGCTCGGCTATCCCCCTTGCTTGACTCAAAATGGCTCCGCAAGAGGATCCCGGCTTGCTCAAACTGGGTTAAAACTCGGTAGACCGTAGCAATGCCGATATCTGAATCATCTTTAGATAGCGCCATATAGACCTCTTCGGCACTGTAATGGGAGCTAGGGTTTTGCTGAAAGAACTCTAGAACCTCGATGCGCGGTGCGGTCACCTTTAGGCCGATTTCTCGAAGTTCAGCAGGGGAGGAGTTTTGGCTCATAGGGTTTTAGATCATATTTAGGCATTGGGCGCTAAAATCAAGTACTTAATGATACGTTGAACCTTTAGTCCATGCAGATTAGCATTTTTACCCGTCCTGTTAGAAGTAATTTGGCCAGAAGCCAAAGAGCGCTATTGGTTAGTCTATTTTGTCTTGTTTTGGGAGGGTGCTCCTCAGCAATCGACAATACGCAGCGGGCGTGGATGAATAGCATTTTTCAGCCCTATGTCCCAGATATTGTGCAGGGCAATTTTATTTCGAGCGAACAGTACTCAAAGTTAAAAGTAGGCATGACACGAGAGCAGGTACGTCAAATCATGGGCACGCCCTTATTGGCAAGTTACTTCCATGCGAATCGTTGGGACTATGTCTTTGAGTTCAAGCGTGAGGGCGAGACTGTTGGTAAGGAACGACGTGTCACATTAATTTTTGAGGGAGATCAACTCGCTAAGTTTGGAGGGGATGCCCTACCAACCGAAGTTGAATTGGTAGCTGAGATTGATACCTATGCACGAGAGAGACGAAGTTTTTGGGATGTGATGACTGGCAAAAATAAGCCCCCCAAGAGAGAAAAAAAAGTGGCCCCTGAAGTGATGGTAATTAGTCAGCCAAATAATTTACCCTTGCCATCCCCACCGCCAAATACAGTAATTACGCCTGTTAAAAACTAGTGGATAGAAGGTAAATCATGCCAATGAAATTTGCGGTTGCCGGCGCTACCGGAAAGATGGGCAAGATGCTCATCGAGACCATTCTGAATGATCCAAATGCGGAGCTAACTGGCGCACTCGAGCATAGCGCATGCCCACAATTAGGGAACGACGCAGGGGCATTCTTGGGGAAGGCAACAAAGGTCCAAATAACTTCTGATTTAGCCAAAGGTTTGACAGGGGCTGAGTATTTGATTGACTTCACAAGACCCGAAGGTACTTTATTGCATGCAGTTGCGGCACAAAAGGCGGGGGTCAAAATGATTATTGGAACCACCGGTTTCACCCCTGAGCAATTAAAGCAGTTACAGGCCACCTCAGAAACCATTGCAATGGTCTTTGCGCCGAATATGAGTGTGGGCGTGAACGCTACTTTCAAGATTTTGCAGGTCGCTGCGCAGCTGCTTAATCAAGGCTATGACATTGAGATCGTGGAAGCCCATCATCGGCATAAAGTGGATGCACCCTCTGGCACTGCTCTAAAGATGGGCGAGGTAATTGCTAATGCACAAGGTAAAACATTAAGTGATGTAGCAGTGTATGCACGTGAAGGCCATACTGGTCCAAGAGTGTCAGGAAGCATTGGCTTTGCCACCATTCGTGGCGGCGATATTGTTGGTGATCATACGGTGATTTTTGCGGGTGAGGGTGAGCAGATTGAAATTAGTCACAAATCAAGTAGTCGTCAGTCTTACGCTCAAGGTGCTTTGCGGGCAGCCGCCTTTTTACAGAATCAAGCGAAGGGTTGGTTTGATATGCAGGATGTTCTTGGCCTCAAAAAATAACCACATCATTTAAAAACAAATAAAAATTTAGAGTAAGACGGCGATGGCAAAGGATTATGATTTTCGTAGTATTGAGGCAAATGCACATAGCGATTGGATCAAAAATGAGGCTTATCGCGTAATCGAGAATGCAAAGAGTGCAGACGGCCTGGTAAAGCCCAAGTTTTATGCTTGCTCGATGTTGCCTTACCCATCGGGTAAATTACATATGGGCCATGTGCGCAACTACACCATCAATGATGTAATGACTCGTCAGTTACGCATGCAAGGTTATAACGTTCTAATGCCCATGGGCTGGGATGCCTTTGGCATGCCAGCAGAGAATGCAGCAATTCAGAATAAAGTTCCACCTGCGCAATGGACCTATCAAAATATTGATTACATGCGTAAGCAAATGGCTGCGATGGGATTAGCAATTGACTGGTCACGCGAGATCGCTACCTGTCAGCCGGATTACTACCGCTGGAACCAATGGTTATTTTTGAAGATGCTAGAAAAAGGGATTGCGTATCGTAAGACCCAAACAGTGAACTGGGATCCCATTGATCAAACCGTTCTGGCTAATGAGCAGGTAATTGATGGACGTGGTTGGCGTTCTGGCGCCCCAGTAGAAAAGCGTGAGATCCCCGGCTATTACCTCAACATCACCGCTTATGCAGAAGAACTGCTTACGGGCCTAGATCATTTAGATTGGCCTGAACGCGTCAAGATCATGCAGCAAAACTGGATTGGCAAAAGTCAGGGGGTTCGTTTTGCATTTGCTCATCAAATTAAAGATGATGCTGGTCACCTTATTGGTCAAGGCAAGATGTATGTCTTTACCACGCGTGCCGATACCATCATGGGCGTTACATTTTGCGCAGTGGCGGCAGAGCATCCCTTGGCTAGTCAAGCAGCTAAATCAAATCCAGCCTTGGCTGGTTTTATTGAGAAGTGTAAGACCGGGAGCGTGATTGAAGCAGATCTTGCTACGCAAGACAAAGAGGGCATGCCAACTGGCTTATATGTAAACCATCCTGTAACGCAAGAGCCAATTCCTCTATGGGTGGGCAATTATGTTTTGATGTCTTATGGCGACGGTGCAGTGATGGGCGTGCCGGCACACGACGAACGCGACTTTGCATTTGCAAATAAATACCAGCTCCCAATCAAGCAAGTCATTGCAGTAAAGAGCAAAACTTCTTTATTTAACGCAAGTTATTGGCAAGACTGGTATGCCCAAAAAGATAATGTTGAGTGTATAGATAGCGATCGCTACGATGGCTTATCTCATGAAGAGGCGGTCCAAGCTGTTGCGCAAGATCTCAAGGCAATGGGATTGGGCGAACTCAAAACCACCTACCGCTTGCGTGACTGGGGGATCTCGCGCCAACGCTATTGGGGAACGCCAATCCCGATTATTCATTGTGAGAGCTGTGGTGAGGTTCCGGTGCCCGAAGCCGATTTGCCAGTAATGCTTCCAGAGGACTGTGTACCCGATGGTTCTGGTAACCCCCTAAATAAACGAGATGATTTTCTAAAAGTGGATTGCCCTAAATGCGGCAAATCGGCTAGGCGCGAGACCGATACGATGGATACCTTTGTGGACTCGTCATGGTATTTCATGCGCTATACAGGGCCTGATGCAAAGACGATGGTCGATGCACGTAATGAGTATTGGATGCCAATGGATCAATACATTGGCGGTATTGAGCATGCGATTTTACATTTGCTATATGCGCGCTTTTGGACCAAGGTCATGCGCGATATGAAGCTCATCCACTTTAATGAGCCTTTTCAGAATTTGCTAACCCAAGGCATGGTCTTAAACGAAACCTTTTATAAAGAAGATGCCGGTAAGAAGCTCTGGATTAATCCCTCGGAGGTTGAGCTTGATTTGGATGAAAAAGGCCGACCTATTGCCGCTAAATTAATCAAGGACGGCTCGCCTGTAGAGATTGGTGGCGTTGAGAAAATGGCCAAGAGCAAGAACAATGGGGTTGATCCGCAGGCTCTCATTGATCAATATGGCGCAGATACGGCACGTTTATTTACGATGTTTGCCGCTCCCCCTGAGCAACAGCTCGAGTGGTCTGGGGCAGGGGTTGAGGGTGCCTCACGTTTTCTGAGACGACTTTGGATTTATGCGAGCTCTCAGGCGCAGGTACTTCACAATGTCCAAACAATAATTACTGGTGAACTAAATACAGCTGAGAAGGATCTACGCTTTGAGGTGCATACGATTCTCAAGCAGGCTAATTTTGACTATCAACGTCGTCAATACAATACAGTGGTCTCTGCTGCGATGAAGATGTTAAATGTTTTAGAGCCCATTAAGTTAGATGGCGCATCACAACAAATTAGTCCAGCTGTTCTATCGGAGTCTCTCAGTATTTTGTTGCGTATTTTATATCCGGTAGTTCCCCATTGCACTTATGTACTTTGGCAGGAACTAGGCTTTATAAAACAGTTTGGATCCCTATTAGATGCTCCATGGCCCACGGTTGATGAATCTGCTCTGGTGCAAAGTGAGATAGAGTTGGTATTGCAAGTCAACGGCAAGCATCGAGGGCAGATCAAGGTACCTGCAGATGCCACCAAAGAGGCAATTGAGTCTATTGCCCTTCGTGCCGAGTCGGTTCTTAGGATTTTGAATGGCGCTAATCCCAAGAAGGTCATTGTGGTACCGGGTAGACTCGTGAATGTCGTAGCATAGCAATATGAGACATTTCTTGACCCACAATCGCCGCACATTCTTGAGCGCCCTAGGGGGCATCACCCTCTTGTCCTTTGGAGGACTCTCTGCGTGCGGATTTAGGCTACGAGGATCGGTCACCATCCCCTATAAAGCGATTTTGATTTCTGGCCGTCCTTCGCCCCAGTTACGTTATGACCTGGAGCGCATCATTGTCACTGGCTCAAATGCAAAAGTAGTAAGCAATGGCAAAGATGCCGATCTAATTTTGGAGATTGTGAGCGAAGAGAGTACAAGGCAAATTTTGACCTACACTTCCGCTGGTCAGATCTCCGCTTATCGTCTTAATAATCGTGTGATTTTTAGAGCCTTTGATAATGTTGGTGCTGAGGTTATTCCAGAGTCTGATATCTATGTAACCCGCGATTTAGATTTCACGACCGCAACCGTTTTGGCATCTGATCAGCAGCAACAGCAGTTCTTGGAAAGTATGCGCGCAGATCTTGCTTTGCAAATATTGCGGCGAGTCGCAACGCTTGGTCGGGTAGCAAGATAGCTCACTATTTACCCTAGGAAAGTGGCATGATCAAAAGCGACGCATTTCATATGCATTTGACTGCCCTTGTAAAAGAGCAGCATAGCTTTAAGCCCCTTTATATTTTTAGCGGTGATGAGCCCTTATTGATGATGGAGGCAATCGATGCCTTGCGAGCTCTTGCTAGGACTGGTGGCTTTACTGAACGTGAGGTGTTGGTGCAGGATCGCTATTTTGACTGGGCCGCTCTAATCAATGCCGGGCAAACCATGTCTTTATTTGGGGATAAGCGTTTTGTAGAGCTGCGTATGCCTACTGGTAAGCCTGGTCGAGATGGCGCTGAATCTCTAAAACACTTTGCTGAGCAAATTAGCAATACAGGCAATGGTGTGGACACGATCATTTGTATTATTTTGCCGCGCTTAGATTCGAAGACCAAAAGTTCAGCATGGTTCTCCGCTTTAGATGAAGCTGGTATGGCCATACAAATTGACTCAATTGATCGCCTTGCCCTTACACATTGGATTGGACAACGCCTTAAAAAACAATCTCAGGAAGTGGAGGCAGGTGAAAGCGGGCAACGCGCTCTCCAATTTATGTCCGATCAGGTTGAGGGAAATTTAATTGCAGCACATCAGGAGATTCAGAAATTAGCACTACTTTATCCCGCTGGTCAATTAAGTGAAGAGCAGATCCGTTCTGCAGTATTAAAAGTAGCTCGCTATGATATTTTTGAGCTTACGGAGTCGATGCTCTCTGGCGATGCAGCACGTTTGAACCGAATGCTAGATGGCTTACAGGGGGAGGGTGAGCCATTGCCATTAATTTTATGGAGTGTGAGCGATGAGCTCCGAACCCTCCATAAGGTACAGTCTGCATTATTGGCTGGTGATGCCCTAGCAAACTTATTACGGAACTATCGAATTTGGGGAAAGCGCGAGAAGTTGTATCCAGTTGCACTTAAACGGATTGCACCTAAAAAACTGAAGCAAGCCATAGTTCTGGCTGCGAACCTTGATAAACAAGTGAAAGGCTTATTGGTCCGTGACTTACCTAGTAATCCATGGGATGGTCTTCGGCTGATTGGTGGCTTATTGCGTTAGAGTATGGTCTATGGGAGCACAAAACCAATCCACGATTGAGCAAATGATGCTGGCTATTGGCCAGCAAGCGAGATCCGCATCGCGGGCGATGGCAAAAGCAAGTAGTGAGCAAAAGAATCGGGCATTAATTAATATTGCGACAGCTGTTCGTCGGGATGCTGCCAAAATATTGGCGGCTAATGCTGTCGATATAAAGCGTGCCAAGACTAATGGTAACGATGCAGCCTTTATTGATCGGTTGACCATGACCGAGAAATCCATTGAGAACATGGCTTTGGGCCTTGTGCAAATCGCTAGTCTGGGAGATCCTGTTGGGCACATCGGTGCTTTTAAGAAACAAGCTTCAGGAATTTTGATCGCGCAGATGCGCGTGCCTTTAGGGGTCATTGGTATTATTTATGAGTCAAGACCCAACGTGACTATTGATGCTGCCGCACTATGTTTGAAGTCAGGCAATGCAGTCATTTTGCGAGGCGGTTCGGAGGCAATTGATTCAAATACCTACTTGGCAGGTTTGATTCAGGAAGGATTGGCTGCGGCACAACTTCCCGCAGAAGCTGTTCAGGTGGTTCAAACAACCGATCGAGCCGCTGTTGGCAAGATGATTACCATGACCGAATACATTGATGTCATCGTACCTCGTGGTGGTAAGAGTTTGATTGCGCGTTTAATGGCGGATGGTCGAGTGCCCATGATTAAGCACCTTGATGGAATTTGCCATACCTATATCGATGAAGGCGCTGATCTTAATTTGGCAATACGGGTATGTGATAACGCTAAAACGCAACGTTATGCGCCATGTAATGCGATGGAAACCCTATTGGTCAACACCAAGATCGCTAAGGATGTGTTGCCACCTCTTTGCAAGATCTATCAAGATAAGGGTGTTGAGTTGCGAGTTGACTCTAAAACCCGCAAGGTTCTGGAGGATAGTGGTTTTGTTCATTTGGTTGACGCAAGCGAAGAGGATTGGCACACGGAGTATTTGGCACCCATCTTATCGATTAAGATGGTTGAGGATTTAGATGAGGCCATGGATCATATTGAGCACTATGGTAGTAAGCATACAGATGCCATCATTACGCAAAATCAAGCCCACGCCGATCGATTCTTACGAGAAGTCGATAGTGCGAGTGTGATGGTTAATACCAGCACCCGCTTTGCTGACGGCTTTGAGTATGGCCTTGGTGCTGAGATTGGGATTTCGAATGACAAACTGCATGCTCGAGGCCCTGTTGGATTAGAGGGCCTTACATCCCTAAAGTACGTCGTCATGGGCCATGGCGAAATACGGCAATAAATTATCAATTTAAAGAGAAGCTATGTTTGATGGATACCTTTGGGCTAAGACCCTCCATATTGTCTTGATTGCTTCCTGGTTTGCCGGTTTGTTTTATCTACCCCGTATTTTTGTGAACTTGGCACAAGAAACAAATCTAGAGGCATACTCTCGTCTGCTTCTTATGGCACAGCGTCTATATCGCTTTATGACTATCTTGATGATGCCTGCTGTTGCTTTAGGCTTGGTATTGTGGCTTTATTACGGCGTGGGTAGAGGCTCTATTTGGATGCATATAAAAGTCCTCTTAGTGCTGGTAATTATTGCCTATCATTTGCAATGTAAGAAATTACTAAAGAGCTTTTTAGAAAAAACCAATACGAAATCACATGTATGGTATCGCTGGTTTAATGAGGTACCCGATTTACTCATGCTAGTAGTAACCGCACTTGTGGTGATGAAGCCCAATTGATTTTATCTAAGAGCGAACTGAACTCACCATGAAATTTTTTATTGTTTGTCCAGGTGGGCTAGAGAGTGCTTTGGCGTGCGAACTAGAGGTAATTGCAAAGCGAGCCGAGGTAAAGACCTTGGGAGTTACTCAAATTGACCCTGTTCCTGCCAATATGACAGGTGGTATTGGCGTCAATGGTCCATTAGCAGTTGCGATGGCAATCAATCTGCATTCTCGTATTGCTAGCCGAGTTTTACTGAAAATGGCTGATGGCCCCTATAAGACTGAGGATGATTTATTTCGTTTGGCCAAATCGATTGGATGGGAGGATTGGTTTAGTTCTCATCAAACGCTTCGGGTAGACCTGACCGCACAGCGTTCACCCTTAAAGAGTTTGAACTTTGCAACCCTTCGTATTAAAGATGCGATTGTCGATCGTTTGCGGGAGCAAACGGGCGAGCGCCCCAATATCGATACAGCTAATCCAGATGTGCGTGTACAGGCCCATTTAACCACTGATCAAGCCACTATCTACTTGGATACATCAGGTGAACCTTTGTTTAAAAGAGGTTGGCGCGAGGAGAAAGGAGAGGCACCATTAAAGGAGAACCTAGCCGCAGGGATTTTGGCGCTTACTCCATGGCAAACCAATCAAGCTTTATACGACCCCATGTGTGGCAGTGGTACTTTTTTGATCGAGGCCGCACAAATGGCGTTGCATATTCCGCCAGGGGCAATACGTGCACAGTTATTTGAGGAAAAGAATCTATCTGCGTCAACGAAGCTTGGTGGCTGGAAACAAGCGGTAGAGCTTTCTGGATTTGGCTTTACCCGATTAATACCATTTAATACCTCTCTCGAGAAAAAGAACTGGGCTGGTCTTTGTGATGTCTCAAAAAAAGAGATAGCAAGTTTTTCAAAGTTTCCCATTGCAATTAGTGGCAGTGATATCAATGAAAATATGATCACGATTTGTAAGGCTAATTGGCAAAGGGCTCATTTGCCAGGGTTGCCGAATGTGCGACAGGTCGATGCTATTGCAGTGAAACCTGCTTCAGACCAAGGTGGGGTGATGGTGTTAAACCCTCCTTATGGAGAGCGCTTGGGTATTAAAGGCGGAGATCAAGACAAAATATATCCATTGGGAGATGAGGATAAATCTTATATGCAAAAGCGTCGCACTAGTCGTGAGCCCTTAGTCAAAGAACCTATTGATCCTCAATTTGCTGCATTTTTAGATCAATTTAGCAAACAATTAAAGGACCACTTTGGTGGCTGGGAAATTTATGCATTGACGGCAGATATGGGCTTACCAGGGCACTTGCGGATGAAAGAATCCAAGCGCACCCCATTGTTTAATGGCCCTTTAGAGTGTCGTCTGTTTAAGTTTGATATTCGAAAAAGAGATTAGTCAGGCTTGGCTTTAGAATAGAAATCTTTAATAGAAAGAAAAAAGTTTTATGGAATTCAAGACCTATATGTGTTTAATTTGCGGTTGGATCTATGACGAATCTAAGGGCTGTCCAGATGACGGAATTGCACCAGGCACCCTCTGGAAAGATGTTCCAATGAACTGGTCTTGTCCAGAGTGCGGAGCGCGTAAAGATGATTTTGAGATGTCGGTAATTTAGTCTGCAGATCCACAAAACCATTTCACTTAAATATCATGAGTCAAAACGAGCAATTATTTAATCGTGCCCAAAAAACGATCCCTGGGGGAGTGAACTCTCCGGTTAGAGCTTTTCGTCAAGTCGGCGGCGTACCCCGATTTGTGGCACGAGCAGAGGGGCCTTACTTCTGGGATGCCGATGGTAAGCGCTATGTTGATCTCATCATGTCTTGGGGCCCAATGATTGCTGGCCATGCCAATCCAGAGGTTGTCGAGGCGGTTCAAAAAGCTGCAACCCAAAGTTTTAGTTACGGGGCGCCCACTGCTGGCGAAATTGATTTAGCAGAACGCATTTGTGAGTTGATGCCAAATATTGAGCAGATCCGCATGGTTTCCAGTGGGACCGAGGCAACAATGAGCGCACTCCGCTTAGCCCGAGGCTATACCAATCGTGATCTGATTATCAAGTTTGAGGGCTGCTATCACGGCCATGCTGACAGCCTATTAGTGAAGGCGGGCTCTGGGCTCTTGACCTTTGCTGATTCGACAAAGAACGCTCCTTCATCAGGAGGCGTTCCTCAAGATTTAGTGAAGCACACCTTGGTATTGCCATATAACGATGTTGGTGCACTTGAAGAGGCATTTAAAAGACATGGTGATCAAGTGGCTGCATTAATTGTGGAGCCAATTGCCGGTAATATGAATTTGATTCGTGCTACACCAGAGTTTGTTAAAGCGCTTCGAGCGCTTACTGAAAAACATGGTGCAGTTCTAATCTATGACGAAGTGATGACCGGATTTAGAGTCGCCCTTGGCGGTACTCAATCATTACATGGCATTAAACCTGATTTAACCTGTCTTGGTAAGGTGATGGGCGGGGGAATGCCGATGGCTGCGTTTGGTGGGAAGCGCGAGATTATGGGTAAGTTGGCGCCATTGGGTAATGTCTATCAGGCGGGGACGCTCTCGGGGAATCCAGTCGCCGTTGCTGCTGGAGCAAAGACTCTGGAGATTATCTCTAGAGCTGGATTTTATGAGTGCCTCAGTGAGCAGACAAAAAAACTAATGAGTGGCTTAAAGCATGAAGCAGATTTAGCAAAGATACCCTTCTCGGTGGATAGTGTTGGCGGAATGTTTGGCTTCTACTTCTCTGATCAAGTGCCCACTTCTTATGAAGAAGTTACCAAAACGAATATTGAGTCCTTCAAACGGTTTTTCCACGCCATGCTCGATGCTGGTGTATATCTTGCACCATCAGCCTATGAGGCTGGTTTTACTTCGATAGCACACGACAATAAAATTGTTGATGAAATTATTACCGCTGCCAAGAAATCCTTCGCACAGCTAAGATAATCTTTACGAAAGCATTACATTCGCATTGGGTGATCGTAACCTGCAACGCTTAGTGTTTTAATCTTTAGGCCTTGATCAGTGGTGGTTGATCTTATTGTCTCATTTGCGCTTGCTAAATGATCTAGATCAATTGCTGTTAATGTGCCACCCCAAACGCAGCCCGTATCAATCCCTACGACACGATGCCGATTTAGTAGGCCCAAGGTAGACCAATGGCCAAATACAATAGGCATTTCTTGTGTTTTGCGTCCAGGGATCTCAAACCAAGGGATATATCCAGCGGGACCGCTTTCTAGACCCTCTTTACTTTTGAACTCCATCTCACCCTCGGGGGTACAAAAACGAACTCGGGTCAGAGTGTTTGTAATAAGACGGAGACGATCAATCCCTTTGAGTTTTGGATCCCAGTAATTTGGCGTATTGCCATACATTTGTGCCAAGAACTGTTTGTATGTCTTTTGGTGAAGCGCTTGTTCGACTTCAGCAGCAAGTTCTAGGGTGCGCTTTACACTCCATTGGGGGAGTACTCCTGCATGAACAAGCAGCACCTTTCCATTACTCAAAGCCATAGGTCGGTGACGCAACCAATCAATTAACTCTTTACGATCTGGTGCTCGCAAAATATCATCAATCGTATCGAGCGGCTTAGAATCCCGTAGACCGGCATCGCAGGCCAGAAGATTGAGATCATGATTACCTAGAATACATTCTGCTACCCCAGTTTCTTGAAGATGTTTAAGGCGACGTAGACTTCCCAAAGAATCTGGTCCACGATTAATCATATCGCCTAAGCAAATAATCTTAGAATTGCGAGGTAATTTTTTGATCAGTTGATTAAGCGAACTTAAGCAGCCCTGGATATCGCCAATTGCAAATACGCGGGACATGCTCAGGAGACCTTTTTGACCACGTTATACCGAATCAAGGTAGCTTTGCGGGCTTCATCATGATCGATTATCGGTAAAGGATAGTCTTTGCCTAGAGTAATTCCGGCGGCCTGAAGCTCAATTTGACCGACTGTCCATGGCGCATGAATTGACTTATTTGAAAGCTTCTCAAGAGCAGGAATATACCGCCTGATGAACTTGCCTTCGCTATCAAAGCGTTCGGATTGGGTGGTGGGATTAAAGATCCGAAAGTAGGGCTGTGCATCACAACCCGAGGATGAGGCCCACTGCCAACCACCATTATTCGATGCGAACTCAAAATCATTGAGATGGTCTGCGAAGTATTGTTCACCCCAGCGCCAATCGATTCCAAGATCTTTGCACAAAAAACTGGCTACTACCATGCGCAGGCGATTATGCATATAGCCACTTTGGTTGAGTTGATGCATTGCTGCATCAACCAGCGGATATCCAGTTTGACCATCACACCACGCTTTAAAGAGTTTCTGGGCCTTAGCCCCTTTCTCCCATTCGATTTTGTCGTAATCGGGTTTAAAGGACTCTCCGCTCGCAATACGCGGATGGTTTGCCAAGATCATGAAATAGAAATCTCGCCAAATTAATTCGCTTAACCAGATACTCGCCCCAAGACTGCCCGCTAGCATTCTGCGATGAGCATCGCGAACTAATCCTCGAATAGAAACATTGCCAAAGCGTAGATAGGTGGATAAATAGCTCACCCCCTTGGTTGCCGGAAAATCTCGACCGATATTGTATTGATCGATACGCTTAAAAAAATCGTTTAGAAATAACTCTGCCCCTTGAGGACCTGGCGGTAGGTAGGATTCAATACCAGTAGGCTTAAATCCCATAGACTCTAGAGCGGGTAATGCCTGATCAAGTATTTTGGGAATCGGTGCAAAGTGCCCAATCAAACCTTTAGTACCCAGTTCGCAAGCATGGGGCTCTAAATCAGCAGGCGTTAATCTCTTGAGCCATGCATTCTTATAGGGTGTAAACACTGAGAACACTGTTTGAGAGTTAGTTAATACCTCGGTCTTTTCAAAGATAACCTGATCCTTGAAGTGCTCAAACTGAATATTTTTCTTGGCCAGTATGGTAGCGACTGACTGATCACGTTGGATAGCAGATGGCTCATAATCATGATTAGATAGAACGCAATCCACTTGAAGTTGCTCGGCCAGTTTGGGGATGAGTTCTGTGGGGTCCCCATGGCGGACCAGCAGGCCACCACCATGGGATCGAAGTGTTTGATCCAGTTCATGAGCGCATTGCCAAAGAAAATCAACGCGCCGGTCAAACCCAAGCCCCTTTTTTAGGAGCGGATCTAGTATGGTGGTATCAAAGATAAACGCAATCCATACCTCTTGGTGTGAACGTAAGGCGTGGTGAAGCGCTGCATGATCATGCAGGCGCAAATCGCGACGTAGCCATACTAACGCTTTACTCATAGACTCTATCTTAGCCCTTAATCCCAATTTGATTATGATGATGGCTTATGGAGCATCTATTTTTCATTAGCTCAAAAATCGTTCAGTTTTTGATTGAACCCCTTAATCTATTGTTTCTGATCTCTGTATTAGCCTTATTCTTTTTGATTTTGAGAAAGCCAATAGCCACTAAGCTTTTCTTGTGGCTTTCTGTGATTGGTTTCATATTGGTAGGCTATGCCCCCATACCCGAATCTCTAGCCCGTATTCTGGAGAATTCCATTGAAAAAGTGGATATCAATAAGATGCCTAGTGAACAGATTGCGGGAATCATTATTTTGGGCGGAGCCATCAGTGGAGAGGATATTGCTATTGATCGGGGAGAGATCACAATTGGTTCTGCTGCTGAGAGAGTTACCAAGGGTCTCGAGCTGATTCGACGTTATCCCAATTTACCCTTCATTTTTTCTGGATTTTCCGGAAGGGTGACTCCGCGAGGGATGTCTGAGGCAGATGCATTTAAGCAGCTGATCGCCGAACAAGGCCTAGCGGAGGTTACACAGAGCACTGCCTATTATGAAAATCAATCGCGCAATACGTATGAGAATGCGGTTTATTCCAAGAAAATGATTGATCAGTTGGGAGTCGGTAACCCATCCATTAAAACGGGGTCTTGGTTATTGATTACTTCCGCCACGCATATGCCCCGCTCGGTCAAGATCTTTGAGAAACAAGGCATTCGGATTATTCCTATTCCTGTAGATTATCAAACTTCGCATACATTGGACTGGCGTGAGTTTAGTATTACTGGCAGGGCTGTACTTTGGAATAATTTACTTCATGAATACATTGGTATTGTTGCTTATAAGTTGACTGGAAAAATTTAGCTTTTAGCGAAAGCTCTTGCTTGGTAGAATGGGCTATGAGCGCACAGTCGCATTTGCCAGCCTATTTATCAACTTCTAGCTATTTTGCTAATCAATTGTTGTTAGCAATGCCAGGAATGCTCGATGATAACTTTGCAGGATCGGTCATCTATCTGCTCGAACATACGGATAAGGGTGCAATGGGTTTGGTGGTCAACAGACCCACGGAGCTCGTTCTCTCTACCTTATTTGAAAAGATTGAGCTCAAATTAGAAATTGCCCCTCTTTTAGATCAGCCGGTCTACTATGGCGGCCCAGTTCAGGTAGAGCGTGGCTTTGTATTACATGAAACAAACTCTTTGGAGAAATATTCTTCATCCCTTGTCATTGCGGATGGCCTAACGATGACCACATCAAAAGATGTGCTCGAGGCAGTCGCTAGCGGAAATGGCCCCCCAAAATTTATGATGACTTTAGGATACGCCGGTTGGGGCGCGGGACAACTAGAGGAAGAAATAGCATTAAATGGCTGGATGAATGTTCCGCTATCTAGTGTGGAAATGAGTAAGATCATTTTTGATACCCCATATGCTGAACGGTATCAGCGAGCAATACAAAATCTTGGTTTTGATCTATCAAGCCTTTCAGGAGAGGCGGGTCATGCATGATTCCTCTCCCATTCATAAACCTTTAAGCGTGATGGCGTTCGATTACGGTGCCAAACGAATCGGTGTGGCAGTTGGTAACTCCTTGACTAAGTCGGCACAGAACTTGCCGGTTATTTTGAACGCTGGCGAAGAGCAGCGATTTGCTGCTATTGCAAAGATTATTGCCAACTGGGCTCCCGATGCGATTGCGGTAGGCTTACCCTTGCATCCAGATGGGGCTGAGCATGCAATGACCCAAAAAGCCCGGCGCTTTGGTCAGCAAATAGGAGGGCGGCACTCTAAGCCAGTTTATTTTGTCGACGAGCGCTACTCCTCGGTGGTTTTAAAGGGCTATGTTCAATATCAGGAATCGCTAGACTCCCATTCCGCAGCCCTGATTTTGGAACAATTCTTTTTAGAGCAAGTCTAAAATGTAGGAGAGCTTAGATTTAAGCGAAAATAGCCCTTATGAATGCCGAACCACTTTATCAAGACCTTTTAAAGCACCTCCAAGAGGGTTTATTCAAACAGGCATCGACCTCTGCGGTTCATTTGGCGGGGTTGGCAATTGGCGGCGCTTGGATTGCTAATCGCTTATCCCAAGATTTAGGAATTAAGCAGTATGGTGTGATTAATATCTCATTTCATCGTGATGATTACGCTGAAAAAGGAATTAAAGCAATTGAAACCGCAAACACTATGCCCACTCATCTGCCATTTGATGTCAATAACGCTCATATTGTGCTAATTGATGATGTGTTGTTCACTGGCAGAACTGTAAGGGCGGCTTTAAATGAGTTATTTGATTTTGGAAGGCCTGCACAAGTTTCGTTGATGGTCCTGGCTGATCGGGGTGAGCGAGAGTTACCTATCTCTGCTGATTTTGTTGGCAAAAAAATTAGCCTTCCACATTCACAGATTCTGGTATTAGAACAGAACACATCAAACCAGTTTGACTTCCAAATTGAGGAGCGAAGCTAAGTGACTCTCGATCCTAACAATAATCGAATTGCGAATCAATTTAATCGTGACGGAAAGTTAACCCATTTGCTTACTCTTGAGGGAATGCCAAAAGAGCAGATCCTTCATATATTAGATACTGCAAAACAATTTGTCAGTATTACGGCCCCAAACCGTGAAGTGAAAAAGGTACCTCTTTTACGAGGGAAAAGTGTTTTTAACCTCTTTTTTGAGGACTCCACTCGCACAAGAACTACATTTGAGATTGCTGCTAATCGTTTATCCGCAGACATCATCAACTTAGATATCCCCAGATCATCAACCTCTAAGGGTGAGAGCTTGATGGACACTATTGATAATCTAGTAGCAATGCAGGCCGATATTTTTATAGTGCGCCATAATATCTCACGAGCACCCATTGAGATTGCTAGCCATGTACCAGATTATGTGCATGTTATTAATGCAGGTGATGGTAGTCATCAGCATCCTACTCAAGGTTTGCTTGATGCTTACACGATGCGGCACTTTAAGAAGGATTTCTCAAAGCTAAAAGTTGCCATCATCGGGGATATCTTACATAGTAGAGTTGCAAAATCCAATATTCATGCTTTAACAACCTTGGGTTGTAATGATATTCGTGCGATTGGGCCAGAAAGTTTATTACCAAGTGATTTAGCAAAAGATCTCAGTTCTTTGGGAGTAAAAATCTTCCATAAGGTCGAGGATGGTATTAAAGATTCTGATGTAGTGATGACTCTTAGAATTCAAAAGGAGCGAATGGATCAGGGTCAAGTTCCAGAGGGCGCTGCATTTTTTAAACATTTTGGGCTCAATAGAGAGCGTTTGGCTATGGCTAAGTCAGATGCAATTGTAATGCACCCGGGTCCCATGAATCGTGGCGTTGAAATTGATTCCGCGGTTGCTGATGGAAATCAATCAGTGATCTTGAATCAGGTCACTTTTGGAATCGCTATTCGGATGGCGGTGATGTCCATTGTGGTTGGAAAATAAAAATTAACCTGTATTATAAAAAAACTGAACCTATTTTATAAAAAATATTAATGCACAACAATTGGCTTATCTTATCGCATGCATTCAATATGGATGGAAGAGCGGCTAGCCAGACAATTACTGATAAAGTCCCATATTTAATTGATGCTGGTATTAGGTTGCATGTTTTAAGTGCAATAACCGGAATCAAAGATACACGTTTCCCCCATCAGCAGTTAATGGCTTGGGGACCATCGGCTTTTCGGTTTGATTTTAGGCATTGGTTTGCAAATCGCTACGGCAGAGGAGTGGCATATAAAGTATTTATTCCCCTTCTTTCTGTAATACTTTCTCCATTGATTGCATTAGAAAAAATATTGGCAGGTTATTCCAGCCAATGGTCTTGGGTATTCCCGGCGTATTTTGTTGGTTTACGTCTTATAAAGGAGGGAAAAGTCGACCTAATTTATTCAACAGGTGGAGCATGGTCAGCACATCTTGCAGGATTATGGTTAAAGAAAAAAACAAAACTACCTTGGATAGCGGAGATTCATGATCCCCTTGTGATCCGCAAGAATGAGGACGATATTGGAGAAATTACTCCCAAGGAGCCTGATGCCAAAAAACGCCATTGGTTAGAGAGAGAGATTTGTCAATATGCAGACATTGTCTGGTGGTTCACTAATGGCGCTCTTGATTATGCCAAAAAAAGAAATCCTATCTTAAATACACCTAATCATGCAAAGGGACTTTCAATAGTGCCAGGCGCAAATCCTCCCACAGCAATATTTAGGGAGAAAATTGAGGATCATGAATATAAAAATAAACTATGTTTTTATCACTTTGGATCATTGGCAGAAGATCGATCATTAAAACCAATCTTTAATGTGTTGCCAAATTTTTTTCAAAAATATCCAAAAGCTAAAACAATAATTGAGTTTCACATATATGGTGCTTATCTAGACAAGAAGAGTAAAAAAATTATTAGTCAAAAAAAATTAAGTTCAAATATTGTTGAGCATGGCAGATTAGAGTTTGATGTTGCTAGCGGCTTAACTGGTAGACAAAAAATAACAACATTAATGAAGAAAGCGGATGTACTACTATTGCTTCATGGAGCGGGAACTTGGTGCGCTGAATACATACCATCAAAGCTCTATGAGTATATTTGGTTTGATCGACCGATCTGGGGCATTATTAATAATAATAATCAATTAAGTGAATTAATATTAGAAAGGGAAGGGCAAGTATCCGCAGTTGATGATAAAGATTCAATTCATAACGTACTAGAATATTACTGGTTGACATGGAGTAATAAAAAATTAAGTAGAGCTAAAGTAAGTACGATTTCCCCCCTAACTGCTGTAAATCAAATAATCAGTGAAGTATATAATTTAAATGCACACAATTTTAATATAAAGTAATTGCTGATTTTAAATGAACAATAATTTTAACTTGTACTGTAAATCGTATAGAAACGACGTACTCCGAGCCTTTGAATTACTTAGGTCTATTGAGCAATACAATATTAACTCAATCCCTTTTTTTATTTCAACTCCAGAAAAAGACAAATTAATTTTCAAGAATAAATTAGGATTAATAGGTTATGAATGGGTGGCAGATGAAGAGATTGCGTCACTTAATAAGATGGCGAATATAAATGACCTTGAAAGATTGCCTGGTTCTTTAACACAACAAATTATTAAATCAGAATTTTGGAGAATGGGTACTAGTAAAGCATATTTATGCTT
>Ga0114967_10001358_pt1 | contig 20479 bp, 14 predicted proteins | sample M_130628_MF_Meta_FD_92639 | JGI IMG/M metagenome (GOLD analysis project Ga0114967, IMG submission 92639) | Freshwater microbial communities from Lake Montjoie, Canada to study carbon cycling - M_130628_MF_MetaG | ecosystem: Environmental > Aquatic > Freshwater > Lake | place: Lake Montjoie... | reverse complement strand
TGGAAAAGAAGAAGGAGGAGGTAAAGCGGGTTCTGGTAAACTGGATAACCTATTGAAACAAATGGAGCAAACAGAAACAGATTTGGTCAATAAAAAAATTGTACAAGAAACAATCAACAGACAGCAAGATATTCTGACCAAATTATTAGAGACGGAGAAAGCACAGAGAGAAAAAGACCAGGATGTGCAGCGCGAGAGTAAGCAAGGGATTGATCGAACTGCAAATTATCAACGTATTCTGGAGGAGTATCAGCAATTCAAGCAAAAACAAACTGAGGTACTTAAAACAGTTCCCCCCTCCTTGAATTCTTTTTACAAGACGAAGGTGGAGGCGTATTTCAAGGCATTGAATGTGGGTGGTATGTAGGGACAACATATTTTGTGCCCCCTACGTATTCAATTTGCTTTTGTGATATCCATACGAGAAGTAAACAAGTAAACCGATCACGAGCCATAATCCAAACCCAATCCAGTTGGATACGCCGAGCTCCGACATCATGTACAAACAGCAAACTAGTCCTAATACTGGGATCAGTGATAGGTTTTTTGTGAAACAAAAGTAGCAGATAACCATACACGAAATGAAGAATATCCAGAGTGGTACTTTATGGCGGAATAAGGAAAGGCCACGCTCATATTTTTTGTCATGGTCGATATCGAGATGGTCGATAAATGTTTGATACTTGTCTGGAGCCATTTCAGATAGCGATGCTTCCAAATCCAGAGAGGCGATGTTTGTGGATATCGAGTCTGCAGTTTGTAGGGTGGCCATTTTCACTTTTTTAATTTCTTGTGATGAAAGTGATGTGATCAAATGTGTTGGGGTATTTAAAACAGGCTTATTGAGGATAAAATTACTGCTGCTCTCGCTGTTATAGGTAAGCTGAAAGATAATTCCGACAATAAAAAGTACGGGTATGATGTATTTTGAATTGACATAGGGAGTTCTAAACTTACCATATTGCACACCGGGTTTGTTTTGTAATACCAATACGCCGGCACAAACTAACACGAAGGCAAACAGTGTGCCAATGGAACAAAGATCAGTAACGATGGTTAAGTTCATGAACAGTGATGGTACAGCCACCACAAAGCCCGTCACGACGGTGGCAAAGGAAGGGCTTTTATATGTTGGATGAATTCGGGAGAATGCTTTGGGCAATAATCCATCGCGGCTCATACTCATCCAAATACGAGGTTGTCCCATTTGAAAAACCAATAATACACTTGCCATTGCAATAACAGCGCTAACGGCGATCACACCAGACAATACTTTCAAGTTTTTTTGCTCAAAAACAAATGCTAGGGGGTCTCCAATATCTAAATAGCTGGATTTTACCATGCCCGTTAACACTAAAGCAATGGCAACATACAGGATTGTACAAATGATAATAGACCACATCATCCCTCTTGGCAAATCTCGTTGCGGATTTTTACATTCTTCGGCCGTTGTCGAAATCGCATCGAAGCCAATGTAGGCGAAGAAAACAGCAGAGACCCCCTTTAAAATTCCAGGAACACCATGTGGAGCGAAGGGATTCCAGTTGTTGACATCAATGTAAAATACCCCTACCGCGATCACCAATAAAATGATCGCAAGTTTGACAATAACCATCGCATTGCTTGCATTGCGGGATTCTTTGATCCCTCGGTATACCAAAACGGTAATGAGGAATATGATCACCAATGCTGGAATATCGGCTATGATATGTAGTCCTCCTATTTGAGGGGCTGTTTCCCAGGCATTGTAGGATAGTCGAATCGCAGGATCTAGGTTTACAAATTTTTTTCCAGAGTGCATTAAGGACATCGCATGTTGATACCCCTTGGAGGCGGTTAAGTAATCCATCGTAATCCAGTCGGGCAGATAGATTCCATTGATTCCTAAGCTGGGAATTTTGATATCCGTTAATAGGCTTGTGAAGTAATCAGACCAAGATATGGCTACCGTAATGTTCCCAATTGCATATTCCATGATTAACGACCAGCCAATAATCCAGGCGACTACTTCCCCAAAAGCGACGTATGAATAGGTATAAGCACTCCCAGAAACGGGTACCATGGAGGCAAATTCTGCGTAAGCAAAAGCGGCAAAACTACATGCTAAAGCTGTGAATAGAAATAAAAAAATAACAGCAGGCCCACCATCGGCACTTGCTTTGCCGATGGTGCTAAAAATACCTGCACCCACGATTGCCGCTATTCCGAATGCGGTTAAATCTTTAACCGTTAGTGTTTTGTTGAGAGAATGACCATGTTCGTCGTTTTCGTTTTTTTTAGCGTCGCTTAATATTTTACTTATTGATTTTTTACGAAAGAGATTCTTGGTCATAGGTGATGGGGTATTTATTGATGAATGGTCGTCAAAAATATAAAATATTCTTACTTGAACTGGCCATGGTTTGACTCCAAAATAGGAGGTAAATAGCGTGTTTTGACTTAAACATAAGTTTGTATGGGGCCCTGCTATCTTGTAATACTTATTTATCTTTGGAAAAAAATGAACTATAAAAGTATGAGTACACGTTTCATCAACTTGCTGCGTAAGCATTATTTATTTGTGATCCCTTATTTGATTTTTTTGGTCTTTGCTTTTTTCGTAGAAATTAGTTTTTCGAAAGCGGATCTTTTTTTGCTGACTAATAAATACCATTCGCCATTTTTTGATCACTTTTTTATGGTAATTACCTGGCTTGGCGATGGTAAGACTGTGGTTTTGGTAGGGCTATCTTTGTGTATGGTTAAATATCGCTACAGCGTGCTTACTTTTTTTGCATTCGGCTATACATCCATTATTACCTACGTTTTGAAAGTTTTATTTAATGCACCACGGCCATGTGTTTTTTTTGAAGGAAAATGTGAAATACGGACGGTCCCAGGGCTTGAAACGCATAGTTGGAATAGTTTTCCCTCAGGACACAGTGCCTCGGCATTTACTTTATCTGTTGTGCTGATGCATATTTTACCTCATAAATATCGAGGGTTCATTCTTTTTCCTTTAGCGCTAATCATTATTTTCTCTCGTGTTTATTTAGCGCAGCATTTTTTTCAAGATGTGGTTGCTGGATCAATTTTGGGTACTTTTTTAACCCTCCAGATGATTTGGTGGCTGGAGAATACGGAATGGTATCGTTCGCCAAAGCTGGATGGGAAGTTGTTTTAGGAGAGGACCAAATACAGCCCCCTCCCATTTCGACAGGCATAATGACCGCCGAGGGAGAGGGTGAGGCTTTTTAGTCTAGCTTTTCGAGTTCACTTTTTACAAAAGCCACCAACGTTTTCACATAATCGGCACTGAAGTTGAATGCTATTCCTGCTGTTTGATAGATTTCGGGGATGGTTTTGGTGTAGCCTAATTTCAAAGCTTCCAAATATTTTTTAAGTCCCTGCTCAGGATTTTCTTTGTAATTTTTCCAGATGGCGATGGCACCTAGTTGGGCCATGGCATATTCGATGTAGTAGAAGGGTATTTCGAAAATATGCAATTGTTTTTGCCATAAATTTTGTAGTGCGTCTTCTTGGTCGGTCCAGTCAGAAAAGTTGTTTCCGAAGGGGGCAAAAATAGTTTTCCAAGCTTGGCTACGTTCTGTGGCAGTATGGTTGGGATGCGTATAAATCCAGTGTTGAAATTTATCGACCACAGCTACCCAGGGAAGGGTTTTTAGGACATCCTTCAGCTGGTCACGTTTGGCGCGTTTTAAATCTTCTTCATTGTCGAAAAATACATCCCATGCATCCATTGAAATTAATTCCATGCTCATCGATGCCAATTCGGCTACTTCGGAGGGTACATGCTTAAAGTCATTGAGCTCCAAATCGGCAGAGATGAATGTGTGGATGGCATGTCCACCCTCATGAACCATGGTGGTCAAATCTCGAAAGGTATTGGCTGAGTTCATGAAAATAAATGGGGCTCCTGTTTCGGCAAGCGGATAATTATATCCTCCTGGGGCTTTCCCTTTTCTGCTTTCTACGTCGAATAAGCCTTCTGCCTTCATGAATGCTAATTTTTCGCCGAGATAAGGATTTAGTTTGTCAAAACAAGTAATGGTTTTATCAATCAAATCGTGCCCATTGTGGAATGGCTTTAAGGCGGGCTTGCCTGAAACATCCACATCCATATCCCAAGGCTTTAAGTTATGGAGATGCAAGGCTTCTTTTCGTTTTTGAGCCTGTTCTTGTAGTATGGGAACAATCTCTTGCTGAATAGAATCGTGGAAATTGAAACAATCTTGCGGGGTATAATCAAAGCGACCTAGTGCTTGAAACATATAATCTCGAAAATGATCGAATCCTGCATTTTGTGCTACCTGATGACGTAGCTTGAGCAAGCTAGCAAAAAGTGTATCTAGTTTTTCTTTGTCTTGTAGGCGTCGTGTGGTGATTGCTTCCCAGGCTTGTTGTCTGATTGTTCGGTCGGTATCTTTTAGAAATACAGAAGCTTGCTCTAGCGTATATTCTTTTCCATTTAAGGTCACAGACATGGAGCCAGTGATGGATTGATATTGCTGCTGTTCTAGCTGTATTTGAGTTTGTAGTGGGATGTTTTCTTCTCTGAAAAGTTCCAAGGCTTTTTTGATTCCGCGGGTATAAATAAAGTATTTATCCTGATCTAGCTGTTCAGTAAATGGACTTTCAACAAACTTTTTGTTGAGCTCATTGTTGATCGGTGCAATTTGGGGCTCTATTTCTGTTGTGAAATATTGAAAATCTTTTAAAAGTTTTTCATCGGTGGTATCGCAAGTCATGCGAATATATCGCCATGCGAAGTTTTCTTCCAGTGTGGCATCTAGTTCGCTTCTGTTTTTCAGCCATTCTTCTAGTTCATGAACGGAGTTGATTTTCCGATTTTTTAATTCATTAAATAGGGGCTCTAAGGTTTCCCATCGGATGTCGAGATCTTCGGGAATATACGTTCGCTGTTTAGGTGACAGTTTAAGATTTTGCATGATTTTTTATAAGAATTTGTTTTTGTTATTTCAAATATAGTGTTCTGAATGGTTTTGTTTATGGGTGATTTTATTTGGGTGTATGACAAATGTGCATTTTTTTACGCCTCACCCCAGCCCTCTCCGACAGAGAGGGAGCTTATAGGTACAGATTTGTCATACACTCTTTTATTTTGATAATAGATAATATCTATATAATAAATAGATTAAATTTTGAATTGTTAAATTAAAATTTTAAAATTGTAAAAAATATCATTGCATGTAAGATCGTTCTTTACGGTATTTGATGATCTTGTGTTAAATTAACTTAAATTAAAATGAAAAAAAGTGTAACGGGTTTATTAAGTATAGCCCTTGTTGGTTTATTGGGTTTTGCTAGCTGTAAAAAAGAATCGGCAGAGCCTGCTGGTAATAGAGGTATTGTTCAATATTTGACGATAAGTGGTGTAGAAGGAGACAGCCCAACCAAAACTGGTTGGAAGGATAATGCAAAAAGCGGGACATCCATAAATGGCTTATATATAAAATCATCTGTAGCTGCAGCATTAACAGCGAATGGGGTTAAATACACCCCCGGGAGTCATAAAGAGTGTGACAATGTTAAAAATGAAAGCCTAAATAAAACGTTTGGCAACAATCATTCTTTTCATAAAATTTATGAAAAGAATGCTACCATAAACGGAACGAAAGTCGAGTTGCACTATTTTAGAAATAATGATGGTAAAATATTCGATTTGAAAACGAAGTGGGGTGCCGGAGATTATTGAAAGAGTTCGGACTATAAGAAATTCAATGGCAATTACGATCCTTCTAAACGTTATAAAGATGGTGGCAACTTGAAAAGTGCAGGTTATTTCAAAGATGACAAAAATCGTTTTGATTATAAACCTGGTACTAACTATGGTCCTGTTAATAATCAGCCAAACAATAGACCTCCTTTCTCTGGTATTACCAATAATAATGGGGCTAAAAACATCCCTGAATATCGCCCTAATAACGATGGTAGTCATGGTGGCCAACCTCATCCATAATCACTTTTATCGGGATAGATCATGGCACTAAATGGCCAATTCGGCTTTTTCCCGATATTTCTCTATAAACGGCTCGGTTTCTGCATAAAATCATGAGCCACTGCTCAAAACACTGAATAATTAAAAGCGAAGCGAATTCTTGAACTCGTTAAAAAAATAAACTAAATACATGAGAATATTTTCTAAGATGCTGTTGATTTTATGCAGCATGCTCTTTTATTCAAATCTGGTAAAAGCACAACAACCTGCCATTACTCTGAGTGCGGATCCTATTGCTTTTGGAGGCAGTTGGATACCTGTTAAAGTAAGTATTCCCCAAAGTAAGGTTAGTAGCAGCCCAACTACAGTGATTCTTACTTATACAGGAAGTGGCGAACGGTTTCTTGATAACCCACCTCAATCGATATTGATTCCACCAAATAAAAGTAAAGTTGAATTCGATATTGATATAGAAGATATTCCCGATAGCGATCAGCTAGTGAATATATCGGCTCGTGCAACTGATTTTACAAATTCGAATTCATTAAGTGTGACACTGGTGCGGGACATTAAACTCAAAAAATCTAGCATGACACTCAGTTCTACTCCTATGGTATTGGGGGGTAGTTCTGTATTAGTTACTGTAAGGATTCCTGAAATTAATAAAAGTAACCTGCCAATTACTGTGAATCTTTCGTACGGTGATGGTGAATCATGGCTTAATAATCCACCTGCCTCGGTTCACATACCGCCCAACAAAGATGAAGCTGAATTTGAAATTGATGTGAAAGAAGATTTTGCAGTCAGTGATCAAATGTTAAATATATCGGCGAAGGCTACTGGCTATAGTCAATACTCAAATTCGTTACAAGTTAAACTAGTACCGGCTGTAGTAAAGGTGAACGATGGAACATTAAAATTGCCTCCTTTGCCTAAACTGAAAATCGAAGCTGGGAAAGTTCTTCCTTATTTAAATCAAGAAACAACATCAAGATCCTCAACTAAATTAAAAGGATTTTGGATGACTTGTAAACTGAGAATTCATAAGTATGGTGTACATGAAAGCTTCACTTTACCTCATCAACTGTATTTGTGGATCCCATTAGGGGATAATAGCCCACTTAGGTATTACGCACATGCCAAATACTTACCAGCGAGTACCGACATATTAAAGAAGTATAAAGAGAGCAAGACAGTACATCGTGCTAACAAGTATTCCCCTGAGTTAACATCAATGTCTAAAAAAGAAGATGCTAAGATTTACTGGGTGGATGATAAACGGGTGTTGTCGACAGATGATTTTGAAAAAAAAGTCCAGTTTGCCTCGTTAACAGGGTCTGGTTCTTCCTCAATAGATGCAGGTCTATTAGGATTTTCAAAAGTATTACCTGTAGCTAATAGTAAGCCAATAAAAACTGATAAAATTACTTTAGAAGGACCTAGCCAGTTGGGCTGTCAAAGGGCATATGCCCAATTTGTTCCTGAAATTTTTTATCAGTTAGGTGATGATAGTGGTGTGTTATTGTCGAAAGATGCCATTTTCAAACATATTAATATGGAAAAAACGACAACGTATGTTAAAGATCTTTTTTTTGATAATACGAGAATGGATCATAACATGGGTCAAGCTTATTGGGAGACTGTGAAAAGCTTTAATAAAGTAAATTTTTCAACGTTAGCTGCCGAAATAAAACAAAAAAATTGGTTAGGCCACAATGATATATATAATATTACCCTTGATAGTTATTGCATTCTTCTATTTAATTATGCCGTTAAAGATGATAGTTTAGGCAGCTATATCGTAAATGCAGATTTGCCAATAATAGGAAAAAAAGAGCCTGTTATTGACTTATATAAGCCAATTAACAATGCGCCGTCTGGTTATCGATCAGGGCATTCAAGCCCATCTATTGATTTATCGCAAGCCACTACACTAACGGCTGATAAAACCACCATGAGGGCAGGGGGCTCTCCAATAACGGTTACATTAGCCTATATCCCGGGCTCTCCTGGGGTAGGCAAAGTAAAAATTAAGCTTTCTTATGAAGGTATACCTGCAACATTTATTGAAGGGCCTAAAACAGTACTAATTGATGTAAACGATGTTGCTAGAATAAAAGGTATTCCTGCAACATCGTTTACTATTAAAACGACCGCTGACTATAAACTATCGGATCACAAAATAATTAAGATTATAGCTGAAACCTTAGACGTAAATAAGAAGCCCAAGGCTATAGGGAGCATCACGTTTACTTTGGAGAGTAATCAGTATGCTATTAAGGAGGTGGCTGATGCTGGATTTGAATTCCCACCAATCCCTAAACTAAAGATGGAGAATGAGGGTGTTACTTTTGATGCATTTAACAAGACAACGTCGTTGGGCAAAAACTCTCCAGATGGTTTTTTTGTTCAATGTAAATTGAAAGCTACATTCACAAAAATCGGAGGTTTTAATGGAGGAGACACTGAGAGTAAATATTTATTGACCGATCGAGTGGATGATCGTAATCCCGATAGGCCAATCTATTTTTGGATTCCATTAAAGAAGAATAATCCTTTAAAATATCGCATCACGGCGTACTATAAATTGGGGAATAGTGATTTGCTATACTACGGACAAACAAGCAGTGAACAAGATTCATATACGAAAATAACAGGGAGTCAAACATCAACTAGTAAATTTGATGAACAATTTAGAGAAGATTATAAGGATGAAAGTAATCAACAAGAGAGTACTCACACCAGTTCTATCACTCGTTTGGACGATATCACCACAGGAAATAGCTATACAAAAGGACAAGGAACTAGTATAAATAATGCATTAAACTTGCCTAACCCAGGGGTGAATTTTTCCAATAGTTTTTGGACAAATTCTTCACTAAATAAGTATAAAAATCACACGAATTCTACGACCAACTTTGACGGTACAACAGTAAGAAATCTTTTAGAAAAAAAGATTGGTTACAAGTTGAGTAACAGGTATAATCAATCAATTACAGACAATGTGAGTTTTAACCTATCTGCACAGCATTCAACAAATAAATCAAACATTGGGCCACCAATCCCCCACTTTGTAAAAGTAAGTGCCTTCATTCAGCCTGTTCTTACGTACTCATTGATCGATCCAAGTAATGGGACTCTTGACAATATAGAGGATTACATTGATTACGAGAGCTTGAATTGTTTGGGATCTAGAAAACCTACAACTGTGAAAGAATACATCCAGTGCATAATGGAGCCAGACCAATTTAACAATGATATGAATCCTGACAACCCAACATTGGCATGCTATTTACGTACGTTTCCACAGGTCGATGTGATGAACAAAGGATTGGGAAGTATTACTAAAACAATAAAAAATTATTTTACGGAAGAGTATTACTCCTATCATACGAAATATCTTGAAGATGTTCAAGTTGATAGTTATTCAGTCAATATAACCGACTTTAATGCACCTTATAGTGCTATTTTCGTTCACAAAAAAATTCCTACGGATTGTGGCCCCGTTAGTAACCTTAGTCATCAATTTACTTTACCACAACGTGTGGGAGATGATGGTATCTCAACATTTCAGTGGAATGCAGCACCCAGTGCAACTAATTTTGAGCTAGAGATCAAGGATGATAAAAATAATGTAATAGTAAATTATAATAATATAGAAAGAGAATATAATAGTGCTAATAAAGAACCGAAGCCGCCAATATTTTATGATATACGAAAGGCATACAGTATATCGGCCCCTTATTATGTGGCACGTGTAAGGTCAAGATGTGGTGCGGATGCGGATTGGTCAGCATATTCTGATCCTATTACATTTACACATAGTCGAGCAGGATGTAAAGTAACGGGTATTTCTGCAACACATATATCAGGAAATGAATATGATATCAGGTGGGATGCAGTGCCTGATGCGCAAGGCTATAAGTTAGAGTATGCGAATCAAGATGAATCATTTCGTGCGGCGTGCAAGGATTTGGTGTCTTGGTCAAAAGACCCCTGTGTCATTGATGTATTAACAACCAATTCTTATTCCCATACAAGCACAAAGAATTTCAAAATTAAAGTTATACCTATCTGTCCAATAGGGATGGGTGTGCCAACAGTTGCAGATTTCCAATTGAACAAACTAGTTTCTTGCACTGCTATTACTAACAGTCTTACGGTAACATTTGACAAGAATAATTACCCCCAATTTAAATGGAAGCTCCCATCTGATGGTGTTGCATCTATGATTGAGATTAAGGACAAAAATGAAGAATGGGGTGATTCAGAAGCCGTGACAATTGGTGTGGTGTCTAAAGGAAGAAACGGTCCATTTTACAAATGGAAAAGAACTTCAAGTGATTCGAATAATAGTATTTATGTAGTTCGTGTATCATCACAATGTATTTTAGATGCAGATCCAAGTTCTAGTAACTGGACAGATCCTTCCCCCGAGGTAGAGTTCACAATTCCTATCATGAAGGAATCTGGCGTAAGTGTACAATCAAACAACTCCTTGTCAAGTATTGGTACCTCATTTGCAAAAAAAGCTCCACGTAATAGACGAAGTAATGAATCGAAGCCATCAACTTTACCAGAGCTGGAACCCGCGTTACATATTGCTCCAAACCCGGTAGCAGAGATGCTTACTTTTTCAATAACTAATTTGAAAAAACCAGCAACTGAAATAGAAATTCGGCTGCATGGGGTATTGTCAGGGCAAGTGCTACATTCTGAAAGACGAACCAATATTGGAGCGGGAGAAGCGCAGGTTATTAATAAAAATCTATCGTTCGGGAGCTATATTTTGGTCGTGATATTAGATGGTCAAAAGAAGTTGACACAACAGTTTATCAAGCAATAGTTTAAAATTAGTGTTTCATTAAAAAAAAGGGACTCGGCTTGTAAGCTAGGTCCCTTTTTTTAATGAAATAATTTAGGTCATCCCCTCAAATAAATATCCAAAAAGAACAATGCAGCAAATACGACGGATGCCATCCCATTGGTTGTAAAAAAAGCACGATTTATTCGGGATAAGTTATCGGGTTTTACTAGGCGGTGTTGGTAAATCAGCAGTGCAACAAAAATAAATACACCACAGCCATAGGGAATCCCAAGCGGTGTAAAAAATAAAGGCAACGCAATAAATACGGCTGCCAAGCTGTGCAAGCAGCTCGAAACTTGAAGTGCATGTCGTGCGCCTAACCAGGCAGGGATTGATTTTAGTTGATGCGCTCGGTCAAACTCCTCATCCTGTAAAGCATAAATAATATCGAACCCACTTACCCAGCATAAAACAGCTAGTGAGAAAAAGATGGGGAGCCAGGCAAATGCAGCTGTAATGACCAAATAGGCTCCTATCGGGGCAAGTGATAAACCTAAACCCAGAATCAGATGACACAGTGGGGTAAAACGTTTGGTATAACTATAGCCTAATACGATGGCCAGTGCCACTGGAGATAAGTAAAGGCACAAACGATTGATACATGCAGTGCTAAGAACCAGAAGTAGGCTGTTGATGATGGTGAACAGCAAGGCTCCATTGGCTGAAATTCTACCGGATGGAATATCGCGAACCAACGTGCGTGGATTTTTTGCATCAATATGTCTATCTAAATAGCGATTGAATGCCATTGCTGCATTGCGGGCAAAGATCATGCAAAGGATCATGAGTGCTAGTTTTACCCAACTAAATGGACTTGCAGTGGTTGTGATTGCCAGAAAGAAGCCAATAAAGGCAAATGGCAAAGCAAACAGGGTATGCGCGAAAAGCACGAGTGAAAAATATTTTTTCATAAAATCTCAAAACGTATTGTTGTTTTTATATTTGCTAAAATAAAACTTATTGTAATTTAAAATGGCACGTTTAAATCTGTTGGAAGAAACTCGTTTCGAGAAACTTCCCGTAACCGTTTACGCCGATGAGTCCATCGCTTCAAAAAAAGTAGCTCGCCGCATCGCTGATCTCATTATTAGGAAACAACAAAGCAATGAAAAAGCAGTACTTGGGCTTGCAACGGGGGCGACACCTATCGCGGTATACGAAGAGTTGATACGCTTGCATCGTGAGGAAGGCTTGAGTTTCAAAAATGTGATTACATTCAATTTGGATGAATATTATCCAATGAAACCTACTTCTTCACAAAGCTACGTGAGCTTTATGAAACACGGTCTCTTCGACCATATTGATATTGAGTTAGCCAACATACACATTCCTGATGGGACACTTTCTCGGAAAGATATTCCCGCTTTTTGTTTGGAATATGAGCGTAAAATTACCGCACTGGGAGGACTAGATTTACAAATTTTGGGCATAGGACGTACAGGGCATATCGGATTTAATGAGCCCGGTTCTGCACCCAACTCGGGTACACGACTGGTTACCTTAGATGATTTGACTCGTCGAGATGCTTCGCGTGATTTTGGAGGTAAGGCAAATGTTCCAACCAAAGCCATCACCATGGGTATCGGCACGATCTTCAAAGCGCGTGAAATTATCCTGATGGCCTGGAATACAAAAAAAGCAGCTATCATCAAAAAGGCGGTCGAGGGAGAAATATCTTCGGATGTCCCAGCAACCTATTTACAGCTTTCGGATCGGGTTGAATTTATTTTGGATGCAGATGCTGCATCAGAGCTTACCCGATTTAACACCCCTTGGTTGGTTAAAGACTGCGTCTGGAATGATTTGATGATTAAGAAAGCGGTGATCTGGCTCGCAAATACAGTCAATAAACCGATATTAAAACTGACCGAGGAGGATTATAACAGCCATGGTATGGCACAGTTGGCCACTCAAAAAGGACCTGTATACAACATCAATATCCACATCTTCAATAAACTACAACATACCATCACAGGTTGGCCAGGTGGAAAAGGGAATGCTGATGACAGCGACCGGCCTGAGCGTGCGATGCCAGACAAAAAGAGGGTACTTGTCTTTTCGCCACATCCAGATGATGATGTGATTTCGATGGGAGGCACGTTCATTCGTTTAGTTGATCAGGGCCATGATGTGCATGTAGCCTATCAAACTTCGGGCAATACGGCCGTTTGGGATGATGATGCCTTGCGTTTTGTAGAGTTTGTTAGAGACTTTAGTCAAACGCTTGCCCTGGATACATCCAAACTAGATTCCCTTTATCTGGATATGCGGAATTTTTTCGAGAGCAAGCAGCCCAATCAGGTAGATACCAAAGAAATACAAACGGTGAAAGGCTTGATTAGAAAGGGAGAAGCTATTTCTGGTGCACGTTATGCGGGGCTTAGCGATGATCATATTCATTTTATGCGTTTGCCTTTTTACGAAATTGGTAAAACGCAGCGGAGCTCCATCGGTGAAGAAGATATTCGCTTGACAATGAAATTGCTTCAGCAGGTGAAGCCACATCAGGTTTTTGCAGCTGGTGATTTTGCTGATCCCCATGGAACACATCAACGTTGTTTTGATATCATCTTGAAGGCCCTAAAACGTCTTCAAAAAACAGAAAAATGGGTTGAAGATTGCTGGTTGTGGATGTACCGCGGTGCGTGGCATGAGTTTGAAACCCACGAAATAGAAATGGCTGTGCCACTTTCTCCTCAGGAAGTGGAGAAAAAGCGTTTGGCTATTTTTAAACACCAATCTCAAAAAGATCGTCCTGTTTTTCCAGGGGATGACGCTAGAGAGTTCTGGGTGAGGGCCGAAGATCGAACAAGTGAAACAGCGAAAGCTTATGATCGATTAGGCTTGGCAGAGTATGAAGCCATGGAAGCTTTTGTTCGCTATCGATATTGAGTAGATTTGTCGAGTGCTAAAATCTAAAACGAAAAATAAAATGAAAATAGTTGATTTAGAAATACTTGGGGTAAAAGCCATGGAAGTTCAAAAAATGAGAGAGACATGTGGTGGCTCTTCCAATTGGATAGATGATTTACGCTGCTGGTTAGTGAAAAAAGGCCTATTCCCTCGGGACGAGGATATCAATAATAGGTTTACGATAAGACTTCCCCATTAATGTGCATTCGCTAGTATTATTACATCCTAAAAAAATAAAACCTTTTTTAGGATGTAATGTTTGATACACGAGGAGAGGCAATTTAGTTGTTTTGTTGCACAATAACAATCGGAGGGGGAATAAAATTTCCGAATAGTCCTGAGGGCTTAATGAAAGGTTTGACCTCCTTCCATGTAAAAAAATAACGCCCTTTAGGATAAATCTCTGCACATAAGTGCTCTCGGTTGTAGTTGTATATAAATGTGATTCCCTTGTCGCTGATGGAAAAATTGGCCAAATTTCTGGCAGAAAATTTTCCTCGAAATTCTCTCTTCAAAAATGAGCACATGGAATATGCGCGATTGTTTTTTTTCATTTCTGCAATCGCTTGTTTAGCATCAAGCTGCTGTGCCTTTTTGATCATTGCTACAAGTCCTGGTGTTTTTATAAAAACACTCTGAGGCATTACCCGTGTTCCTGCGTTCACATCGAAGACAATCGTATAAAATTCTTCGAATAAATGGCCTAACATCAATTTCCAGTGAAAAGTAATATCTAAAAAGCCATTGTCATTGTAGTTGATTTTATAATCATGTAATCCTTGCCCTTTTTTCCAGAGCAGTTCAGCATACGAAAGAGGCTTGCCACCTAGGCTATCTTGTAAATAATAGCTATCGAGGGCAGCTTCTAAATTTTGTGCCACAAGACTGTCTATTCCACTTATTTGTGGATAAATAACGGTGACAGCATCCCAATTGTGGGCTGCTGCATCGCCATTATCCCCCTTGTCAATAATGGGATCTTCATTAATAATTTCATCTTTGGTGTATATCACTTTCTTGGGCTTAACAGCCAAACTCTGAGCAAAGCTGATTGAAGCTAGAATAAAAATCAGTGCGACTGATGAGATTAATTTTTTTGCCATATATTAAATTTAAATAATTTATAATTAATATTCAAGTGCCTTTTTACAAAAAAATATTTTGGGAGTCAGAAGCTCTTCTTGGGATAAGACACTATTAGTACCTTTGCTCCTATGTCTAAAATTAGAGTACGTTTTGCGCCAAGTCCGACTGGTGGTTTACACCTAGGTGGGGTTCGGACTGCATTATTCAATTATTTGTTCGCACGTAAGCATCAAGGTGATTTTGTTTTACGTATCGAGGATACCGATCAGTCTCGATATGTAGCAGGTGCAGAGCAATACATTGTCGAGTGTTTGAAGTGGTGTGGCTTAAATCCTGACGAAGGGCCACACGTAGGTGGCACTTTTGCCCCTTACCGTCAAAGTGAACGAAAAGAAAACTATCGTCGCTATGCCGAAACTTTGGTAAAAGATGGTTATGCCTATTACGCTTTTGATACAGCGGAAGATTTGGAAGCCCAGCGCCAACAAATACCTAATTTTAGATATGGCCATGGGAGTCGAGAATTTTTAAAAAACTCGTTAACCTTACCTGATGCCGAAGTGAAAAGAAATTTGGAACAGGGTGTCCCCCATGTGATACGCATCAAAATGCCTACTGACGAAATGATCACTTTTCAGGATCGTATACGTGGACATGTGAGCTTTGACTCGAACCTCATCGACGACAAAGTGCTACTCAAGGCAGACGGCATGCCAACGTATCATTTAGCCGTAGTGGTTGATGATTATCTGATGGAAATTAGTCATGCCTTTAGAGGCGAAGAATGGCTCCCGTCCGCACCTGTTCATATTTTGCTCTGGAACTATTTGGGATGGAAAGACAAAATGCCCGAGTGGGTTCATCTGCCTTTAATTCTAAAGCCTGACGGTAATGGCAAACTAAGCAAGCGCGACGGCGATCGATTAGGGTTCCCAGTATATGCCATGAACTGGAAAGATCCGAAAACCGGTGACCTGACGCGAGGATTTCGTGAAATGGGTTTTTTGCCCGAAGCATTCATCAACATGTTGGCCCTGCTGGGCTGGCATAACGGTAGCGATCAGGAATTGTTTACCTTGACCGAGCTAGTTGATCAATTTTCGATTGAACGAATTAGTAAAGCCGGTGCAAAATTTGATTTCGAAAAAGCAAAGTGGTTTAACCATCAATATATCAGACAAGCGCAGGTATCCGAGCTAAAATCGCAAATTTTAGTTTGTTTGGCGGAAAAGGGTATAGCCGTTCAGGATAATCAATATCTAGAAAAAGTGATTGCCCTAGTCCAAGATCGGTTGGCTTTTTTGCAGGATTTCTGGGATCAAAGTTTTTTCTTTTTTGAACAACCTCAAGCATATGATTTCGGTACGGTAAAAACCAACTGGACCAGTAGTAAATCAGATTTTTTTGAAACCTATATTGCCCATCTAGAACAAAATATGTCATCCAATGCGCAAGAATTAGAAGCTTCATTTAAATCGCTCGCTACAGAAAAAGGGATGAAGGTAGGTGAGCTCATGCTTCCCTTCCGCATCATGTTAGTGGGGGGTAAATTTGGCCCTGGAGTTTTTGATATTGCCCATCTACTTGGAATAGAAGAGACAATCAATCGAATCCAAAAAGCATTATTAACACTATAATAAATTTCTAATTAGAATCTGTTTTAAAATTAAACTAGAATATATGAGAATTTCAAATTTAGGCATCCAAGAGATGAACCACCTAGCAATGATAAAGTTAAGTGGAGGGCAGTATTTTAAACCCGCTATTGATGGCTCTTTTTTAGCAAATGAGCGTGTTGCAATGTTGGAATATGTGCAGTCTCAACTTGCAAAATAAGGGCCAGTCTTAGAACAACCTTCTTTGCTTAGTCGGGTATGGTCAATATTTTTTTTGGCCCAAAGCTAACATGAGTGATCTAGCGTAGCTACCCATTAGTTAGCCAGAATACGTGTAAACTGTTTGCCCATACCTGAACTAACTAATGTTAACATGAAAATACATTGCTTTTTTATGAGTGAGTTTTATTGCAAAAAAAATCATCCAAAATCTGAATGGCTAAACAAAAATTTTACGATACCACGATCAGACCAGAGAAAGCAATCCTGGTAGGAATTATTTCACCAGGCGAAAGTGAGGCACAAACACGCGAAACACTGGACGAATTGAAGTTTTTAGTGGATACCGCAGGCGGCGAAACCGTTGGTGTATTTACACAGCGCATGCAGCATCCCGAGCGGGCAACCTTTGTGGGTACCGGAAAACTGGAGGAAATCGCTGCATTTGTCAAGTCAGAAGAAATTGATCTGGTGGTGTTTGATGATGAACTTTCGCCCTCGCAGTTACGAAACATTGAGAACGAATTGCAAATAAAAATTCTGGATCGAAGCAATCTGATTCTCGATATTTTTGCTCGTCGGGCACAAACTGCACAAGCTAAAACTCAAGTAGAACTAGCGCAATTGCAGTATATGCTACCGCGATTAACTCGTTTATGGACTCACTTAGAACGTCAAAAAGGAGGTATCGGAATGCGTGGTCCGGGAGAAAGCCAAATTGAAACCGACCGCCGTATCATCTTGAACAAAATCTCATTGTTGAAGGAGCGTCTCAAGGAAATTGATAAACAAAATGAAACACAACGTAAAAATAGAAATCAGTTAGTGCGTGTGGCTTTGGTTGGGTATACGAATGTGGGTAAATCGACCATCATGAATATGATATCCAAATCGGATATTTTTGCGGAGAATAAACTTTTTGCCACACTGGATACTACTGTCCGTAAAGTGGTGATTGAGAATTTGCCTTTTTTACTTTCTGATACGGTTGGGTTTATTCGCAAACTTCCACATCATCTGGTAGAATGTTTCAAATCAACGCTGGATGAGGTACGCGAAGCAGATATTTTGATACATGTGGTAGATATTGCGCACGCTAACTTTGAAGACCAAATCACAACGGTGAACAAAACGCTGAAAGATCTGGGTGCCATAGACAAAGAAATCATCACCGTGTTTAATAAAATAGATGCTTATGTTCCTCATGAAGTAGAGCCAGATGAAGAACAAAAGTTAATGACTTTGGAAGATTTTAAACATAGCTGGATGGCCAAAGATAGCAGTCCTGCCATCTTTATTTCAGCCATCAACAAAGAAAATGTTGAGGAATTTAGATCCCTACTTTATGAAAGGGTGAAAGCGATCCATACAGTACGCTATCCCTACGATCAATTATTGTACTGATTTTATTCGCACGTTTCTAGCTCTTCGATGCGGTGATCTGTCAAGAGATGGAGGTTTCTCGTTATTTTTTCGATATCCCAATTCCACCATTGAATAGTCAGTAGTTTTTTTATTTGATCCGCTGAGAAACGTTTTTTAATCAGTTGAGCAGGATTTCCACCAACGATCGCATAGGGTTCGACATCTTTGGTTACGGTTGCATTCGTTGCGATGATGGCACCATCTCCAATCTTCACACCGGCCATGATAGTGGTATTATAGCCAATCCACACATCGTTGCCAATATTGATGTCGCCTTTGTTGGGGTACTTTTTCCCTTCCATTGCATTTTTCCAGTCCTCGCCAAAAATGGCAAATGGATATGCGGTAATCGCATTGGTGAGATGATTAGCTCCATTCATGATGAAGGTAACGTGGGATGCAATCATGCAAAATCTTCCAATAATCAGCTGGTCGCCTGTAAAGTCGAAATGATACTTGACATTTTTCTCGAAATTTTCTACGTTCTCAAAGTCATCGTAATAAGTGTAATCTCTAACAATGATATGGGGGTTCTTTACCACATTTTTTAAGAAGCAAAGTCGATCGTAGTTTTTGATCGGGAATTTGAGGGTTTTGTTAGGGGCAGGCATATTGTTTGCTAAATGTGGATGCAAATATAAGAATTTCTAAAATGTCAAACTCTGCGCGCCATGGATAATTGCATTAACCACAGTGGGATCTAACAAAGTGGAAGTATCTCCCAAATTTCCAGTTTCACCTTCCGCTATTTTTCTCAAGATACGCCGCATGATTTTTCCTGACCGAGTTTTCGGCAAGCCAGATACAAACTGAATTTTGTCTGGTTTGGCAATTGCTCCTATAATTTGGGTGACGGTTTGCTCAATGTTTTTGCGGACTTGCTCATGATTGTCCGTGTTTTTATTTAAAATCACATACGCGTAGATGCCTTGCCCCTTTATGTGGTGCGGATAACCAACGACGGCGCTTTCAATCACATCAGTTTCCATATTGATGGCATTTTCTACTTCGGCTGTGCCAATTCGGTGACCCGAAACATTCATCACATCATCTACTCGGCCTGTAATTCTGTAATACCCGTCCTTATCACGTAAACAACCATCCCCAGTGAAATACATTCCATCATATGTCTCAAAATAAGCTTTCCGACAACGCTCATGATCGCCATAGGTAGTTCGTATAATACCTGGCCATGGAAATTTAATACATAGGTTCCCATTTCCCTCCTTTCCCTCTAATTCTTTTCCATGCTCATCAACTAAACAAGGGTGTATTCCAGGGAGGGGTAAAGTGGCATAGCCTGGCTTTGTCGTGGTGATGCCCGCAATGGGCGATATCAAGATACCCGACGTTTCGGTTTGCCACCAGGTATCTACTATTGGGCAGTTTTTGTTCCCAATTTTTTCGTCAAACCAATGCCAAGCTTCCTCATTAATAGGCTCACCTACAGAACCTAGTTTTTTTAGTGAACGAAGATCCTTTCCTTGTAATGGTTCATCGCCAAAACTCATTAAGGAGCGTATGGCTGTTGGTGCAGTGTAAAAAATATTCACCTGGTGTTTGGCAATAATGTCCCAAAAACGCCCCGCATCAGGCCACGTAGGTATCCCTTCAAACATTACTGATGTTGCCCTCTGTGAAAGAGGGCCATAAACAATGTAGGAATGACCTGTTATCCAGCCGATATCCGCAGTGCAAAAAAACACTTCTCCTGGCTCATACTGAAATACTGTTTGAAAGGTGTAACCCGTGTAAACCATGTAACCACCACAGGTATGTACCGCTCCTTTTGGCTTGCCTGTAGAACCTGATGTGTATAAAATAAACAAAGGATCTTCGGCATTCATTGCTTCGGCAGTGCATGTAGGATTGCCCGATAGTTCTACTTTTTTTAACTCATCCGTCCACCAGCTATCACGTCCTTCTTTCATCGAAACAGGTGTTCCCGTTCTGGCTAAGACAATCACCCTCTCCACAGATTCACACTGTATCAAGGCCTCATCCGTTACATTTTTAAGGGGTATTTCTTTGTTCCCTCGAAAACCACCGTCGGCTGTAATGACCAATGCACATTGTGCATCGTTGATGCGATCGGCAAGGGACTGTGCCGAAAAACCACCAAAAACAACGGAATGTATAGCCCCTAAACGTGCACAAGCCAATACGGAAATTGCCAATTCGGGTACCATGGGCATGTAAATGCAAATGCGATCTCCTTTTTTAACGCCATTATTTTTAAGTACGTTGGCAAACTGGCAAACCTTAAAATGTAGTTCCTGATACGTGAATGTCCGATAGTCTTCATGGGGATTGTTTGGTTCCCAAATCAGTGCTGTTGTGTTTCCATTTGTATTAAGATGCCTGTCCAAGCAGTTTTCAGTGATATTTACTGAT
>Ga0114967_10001357_pt1 | contig 20479 bp, 19 predicted proteins | sample M_130628_MF_Meta_FD_92639 | JGI IMG/M metagenome (GOLD analysis project Ga0114967, IMG submission 92639) | Freshwater microbial communities from Lake Montjoie, Canada to study carbon cycling - M_130628_MF_MetaG | ecosystem: Environmental > Aquatic > Freshwater > Lake | place: Lake Montjoie... | reverse complement strand
GGAAGTTCTTTGCGTTGGTGTCTGGGGGGACGGTGCCAAGCTCTGCGTTTAAAGGTAGCGCGGTTGTTGAGCTAGCTGGCGCCGTTCGTGGGGAAGAGGAACGTGTTCTGGCGGATGTTCCGGCCCGCAGTTTTCGACTTGAGTACCGCAACGGGCAACTCATTTCTGGTGAAGTGGTCGCTGCTGGTGCGCCAGCCAGCGCCTTGCGTGTCCTCGTTGTTGACGAGGCTGGCCGTACCCGAGCGACCCAGCGGGTCGCTTTGCCCTGATGAAGTTTGGAAGGACTCTGATTCCCGTGCCCAAACGTTTTTCCCTTCAGGCGCTCAAACTGCCGAAGACCCCTGGCCTGTTCTCTCGCTTTTTCGAACGTTCAGAACGGCCGAACGGAGAGGAGTCGATTGACTCCGTGATTTCCAAGGGAACGGTCATCCGTGGCGACATCGCATTCACCGGAGTGCTAAGGGTCGATGGCTATATTGAGGGACGCTTGGAAGCGCAAAGCGAACAAGCCCTCCTTGTTGTTGGGGAAACAGCGACCCTTCGCGGCGATGTGTCTGCCGTCGATGCTGTGATTTGTGGTTTGGTCGAAGGCAACGTGGTTGTCCAGCGGTTTTTGGAGCTGCGACCTGGCGCGCGCGTGATCGGTGATGTCACTTATTCCCAGATCGAAATGCATGTTGGCGCCAGCGTGGACGGGCGCATGGTGCACGCCGAAGACCATACCGTTCACGCGCTGGTCGTGCCGAATTTTGCGCGCGCGTGAGTTCAGAGTTCCGTGTCCGCTGGGTCGTTCGTGCAATGACCGTCGTCTCGGTGCTGCTTGGAACGGATAGTGGAACGGAAATAGGGCCCGGCATCAGCCTCGGAGGCCGATCAGTGCTAGCCCAAGTCACTCATCTATCCACTCAGGATCCCGTTCGGCAAGCCTCCGAAGCACTGATGCAGTGGCGCCGAGACTGGGAGAATCGCGATTTTGAGCGCTTTGCGGCGCACTATTCCGATGCCTATCGTAGCGGCGGCCTTGATCGCATCACATACCTCGAACGCAAGCGGGTGATTTTTGAGAAGCGTCCGTGGCAACGGGTGCGACTCAATGAGGTGCTCTGGGTTGCTGAGCACGGGGCACCAGACTCACTTTTGGTGCGATTCGTCCAGGAATACGACTCGCCGCAAGGCGGAGACCGCAGTCGCAAGGAGCAGCGATGGATTCGAACCAATCAGCGCTGGCAATTGGCCAGTGAAACTGACCTTCCCTTATCCGAAATCGACACCACCAAAGCTAAACCGAAATCTGGGACAGGTGTGGCTGCCAAGTGAAGCTTCATCGAAAGATTGCGGCAGGGACCGTGCGCCATAGCGAGCCCGCTCTAAACGGCGTCGCAGGCTTGGCTTTACAGAACCACCAGAAAGTCGCTGGCGCTTGGGGCTAAAGCTCCTATCAATTCACTCTTCGCGAGGGGGATGGGCATGCCGCGGCCCGAACCGTCCGCGTCGTAACTGAGCGTTCCGGCCGTCGTGTCCCAAATCAGATAATCGTTTCGGTCCAACGCTTTTGCCCCCGGGCCAGCAACGAGATTGTCGGCTGTGATGGGGCTACCCGCAGCGGATCCTTTGAAGTTTTTGTAAAAGGTCGCCGAAAGAGCTATCTTGTCGGTGCCCGGGGCGAAATCGCGGATGCTGTCAACGTTGTTTGTCCCACTGGTCGAGTCAAAGATGAACCAATCGGCGCCCTCGCCGCCGATCAGGGTATCCAGCCCAGGGCCGCCTGAGAGCCGATCGTTGCCCAAACCGCCCGATAATTGATCGTTTGCGACCCCTCCACTGAGGCTGTCTGCGCCCGCGCCGCCCGCGATAGAGTCCTTACCAGATCCACCTACGATCGTATCCCCCAGTACGGATCCGGTGAGGCTCGCGGCGCCTCCGGTATTCAGAATTTTCACTCCGTTCAAGGCGCTCAATGCGGTGAGATCCATCGATTTGCCGGGTGTGTTGAACTTCATCGTACCGGCATTCATCGATTCTGAGGTCGCGGTCCACGGGGCCCGCAGATAGACGACCGCTGTCGCAGCCTTACTGACCCGCAGAACCTCTTGTCCACTCGGAGCAGGTTTGCCGCGCCAATCCATGTTGGCGCCCAAGTAGTTGAAGTCGATAATCGTGTCAGTACCGCTTGTGATAATGAACGTATCGAGACAGTCACCACCTTCTAATTGATCGTTGCGAGGCGTGTCCTGAAAGGTTTGCAAGTAGCCAGAGCGTCCTTGGATGATTTGAGTATTGGTCGTATTGGTTGAGGTACCTTGTGAGATATAAACCTCTTGTATTTGTATCTGGAGGTTTTTTCCTAAAATTACTTTGCCATCTTTGTATGAGGTAACCGTAACTTCATAGGTATTGTCTTTGCCCTGATCGTAAGGCAATTCATAGTCGGGTGCCTTGACGAACATTAGGGTCCCGCCAGGGGTCATCGTGAACAAGGCTCGATCCGGGCCGGAAAGTCGGTGCGTCGTCAAAGCGCCAAATTCAGCAACTCTTTCAAACTGCTCATTAAACCCTAAGGTTTGCAGTCCCGGGGGCAATATGGGAGAGCTTGTGTTAACTGCGAACGTTATCGAGTTATTGGCGTCAACTCCATCTTCATTATAAAGGCCTGGCGTATTGGAAAACCGGTTGTTGGTGACGCTCACCACGGCTGGCATCGTAGTATTTGGATTGGGCGTGAACGTTGCAGTGTAGTTGGTGTCACTGCCGGTAAAGTTACTAAGGGTTCCGCGGAAAACCGAGATATCGCTTGCGGTAAAGTCGGTCGATTTCGAGCTGAGTTTGAAAGTGAGTGTCGCCGTCTCGCCTGCCCTCAGGGCCGTCTTATTGCTGGTAATCGCGATGGTGGGTGCGCGAGGAACAGTGTCAACTGCGATGGTTAGGGTGTTATTCTTGTCGGCTCCGTCGACGTTAAAGTTTCCGGCTGCATCGGAGAACTTATTGTTCGCGACGCTGACGACCGCGCTGGTCGTGGTATTCAAAAACGGCGTGAAGGTCGCTGTGTACTCGCTGCCACTGCCGCTCAAAGGGCCGAGCTTTCCGCCGCCCGATACAGCAATATCGCCAACGTCGAAGTCGGCAACGTCTTCGCTAAACTTGAATGTCAAGAGGGCTGTTTCCCCCCAGGACAAGCCTGTTTCGTTGCAACTGATTGCGATGGTCGGTGGTGTAGTGTCGGGTATCGTGTTGACCGACATGGTCACCGTGTTGTTAGCATCAGCCCCGTCAGCATTAACGTTTCCCGCAGCATCGGAGAACTGATTGCTTGCGACATGGACTATGCCATTGGCCGTGCTGTTGAAGTTCGGTGTAAAGATCGCGGTGTAGGTCGTGCCGCTACCGCTGAGGGGTCCGAGGGTGCCGCCGGCGTAGGTGATGTCGCCATAGACGAAGTTGATGGACGGTTCGCTCAGGGTAAAAGTCAGGGTCGCCGTTTGACCCACCCCAAGATCGCCTTGATCGCTTGTGATTGAAATCGTGGGCGGTGTGCTGTCTTGGAAGATCGTTACATTGATGTTTCCGATTGCCGGTGTGCCGCCGGACAAACTTCCCGTGTCCGCTGCAACCAATTGGATAATTCGGGTGTCGTTGCTGGCGTTTAGAGGCGACTCGAACGCAAGATGGCGTGCGATATTCGAGGCAACAGCATCCGTTACAGAAAGGTTTCCAGTGCGAACATTGTCAATAAATAGCTGGGCCCCCGCCGCCATTCCGCCTGAAAAATCATAGGTTCCAGAAGCGAAAATAAAACGCCAGCTACCAGTTACTGGGATTTCAACGAGCGCTTTTGACCACTGCGTTGTCGCACTGCTACTCGTACCAGTTTGATTAAGGATAATTCTTTGTTGGCCAGTGCTGACTTCTTGCACCCAACCAAAGACGTCAAAGGCGTCGTCGCCGCCCTGCGCGCGCCAGTCAAAGGTAAGGGTTTCACCTGCGACCGCTGCGAATGGGTCGCTGTAGATCCAGGGGCCATGTACGATGTCATAACCCGCGCTAGTTGTAATTCCTGACGAGGTTAATCGCAGAGAAGTGGAGCCGCTTGTGGACTGAACCGAGTCGATGGCATGGCTATAGGTGCCAAGGCTCTGAGGCGCATTGCCATCCCCACGCGACGATTGACCATATCCTATTCTCGCGGCAGTACCACCAAGATTGATAGGAATGGTCGGGTCATTTGGCGTCGGAAACCCAAGTATCGAACTAAGCCCATTCAGCCGGATGATCCCATCCGCGATCGTCCACCCCGGAATCGAGGCGCCACCCTCAAAATCGCCATTGGGTGATAGGGACCAACTAAAGTTGATTCGAAGGGGTTGACCATTTGCGCCGTTGCGAATCGAGTCAATCGAGCCGATCAGAGTTTTGCTGCTTCCATTACCGAGATAAACATCGCTTCCAACCGCGGAGATTGCCCCCGCCGCGTTCGGGTTCGCATCCGAGCGTAACGAGAGCAGATCCCCTAGCTTGAAATTTTGCTGAACGAACTCAAGATAGCCCCCACTCCATTTGTTTCCGCTTCCAGTAACTGTGACGTCACTATCAATGAGGACAGGACCGGTCCCGAGGTTGTAACCGCGGGAGTCAAAACTTCCAATCAAAGGCATTATTCAACCTACGGCAATCTTTGGTGTTCTTTAAAACAATCTAAAGCTGAAGCACGGACTGCGAGTCAGCGATCTGAGCATCGCTCGGGATGAGAAGAAGTTCCATTCGGGGGCGAGTCGCATAGCAGCGACGGAGGCAACCGCAGCGGTCGTGACTTGCATTGAAACCCGAAAGATCTACTCCAAATTTCCCGACGAGTTCTATCACAAGATAAAACTTGTTTCAAGAATTTTATTTTTTCTAGTACGCTGCATTGGGATTTGGCTTGTCCGTTAAGAGTGCAGAGCATGCCTGTCGGCGGGGGCATCGCTCAGGTTAACCTCGCTCTGCGGGTGAGATCCGGTAGGCTACAGCATCCGCGCGGAACGCCAGCTCATGGATCAGACTCAGGAGAACCTGCTTTTTCGCTGGTTTCTTGGGCGCTCCATAGACAACACGGTTTGGGTGCGCATGATCTTAACGAACAACCGCGATCGCTTGATTGAGCGCGATGCGTTTATAGGTACGTAACAGGTACGATCCGCCAAGTCATGTTGCGAGGACCACGTGAACCAGTCACTCTGTCGGCAACCCATCATCAGGGAGGTGGCTCGGGCTATTCAGGTACCTTGCAGTGCGTTGCGATTCAAGCGCCCATCGCTGCCCGAACCACGGGGGGCGGATTCGTGGTTTTCCGCTCCCAGCCCGGGGAACCAGGCCTTGCAAGCACTTTGATCAAACTGGCCCGCGAACCGATGACAAAAATGTTACTGAAACCGAAGCGACTCATCGTCCACCACCATTTAGGTGTTGGAGACCATTTAATTTGCAACGGCTTGGTCAATTATGTACTCGAAGCCTTCGCGTTGGAGTGTTTGTATCTCGTTTGCACCAAGACCAATGCACCGACGGTTCGGTTTTTGTATTCGGACGAACCGCGAATAACAATCCTGGAATTCAATTGGCCGAAGCTTTCCCAGCAAGATTTTGTTTATCTGGCGAGTAATCAGTTGGGTGTTCCGGTGCTGACTGTTGTTGCCCGCGCGTCGGATAATTTCGATGTTGAATTTTATCAATCATTGGGCGTGCCATTTGACGTTCGATGGAGCCATTTTCGTTTGCCTGCGGTGATGACTTCCGCGCACGATTTTTATCGCCAGCATATCCGGCACGAGCGCTACTGCCTAGTCGCCGCGAAATCGCGCGTCAGTGAGCACGACCTTCAAATCGATACGGCGCTACCGATTTATTTCGTTGAGCCCTTAACAGATTCGATCTTGGATTGGGTCGAAGTGATCAAGCATGCCAGCGAAATACATTGTATCGATTCGGGTTTTATTCATCTGGTGAACAGCTTCGATCTCACCGGGACAAAGCTTTATTACCATGACGTGGGTCGGGGAGCGACGTTTGTAACTCGTCATGAATGGGTTCATGTGCGACAGCGCGGCCCTGATTAAACGCGGGACACAAACTACCCAAAGGTCCTGGGGCCTTTGCGCCCTTCGTCCCGGCAGCCCTGCAGCCCTGCAGCCCTCAGCACGTGGTCGCGCAGGGAGATTCTGAGTTCCGGCATCTACGTGTGTGTGCGCTCGACCACCTCTAGCCCCATCTCGGTGAAGCGAACTTGCTGCTGACCATCCATCGACCGCTGAGTCCTACACTTGGTTTGTCATAGATAGATACGCCAGTTGTCATCGTTGATCAGTTATCCTTTCACCGTTTTAAGAGCTTGCGTAAATCTACACGTTAGGAACCGGTCCGTTGCTTCCGCGGCAATTCGAATTTTCCGTCCAATTGACGGTTCAAGCCTCCCGTTGGCCGGAGGTGCGCTTACGTGCTTATTTGCCACCGGGGCCCGTGCGCGCCAATGTGGTCCTGTTACACGATCTCGGTGCCGATTCGTTGTCATTGGCGGCGTTCGCCACGCACTGGGCTGAACACGGTTATCGCGTCCTCACGCCCGATTTGCCGGGCCATGGCGCAACCGCGGCTAGCCTGCCGCGTGGTCGTCGCGATTTTTCCGAACTCGTTGAGGCCCTGCTGGCGGGCTCTTATCGACCGAGCTCGGCGAATGCGATGGCACCCGAGGCGTTCGCGGTCGAGCCGGGGTCGATTCCCCAGTTTGTGGGCGGCTTGGGGTGGGGCGCTTCCGCCGCACTCAATGTTGCCGCCGGCGCCGTCGGCGCAGGGCTGAGCGGCTTGCTTATGATCGAGCCCGTATTGGCAGAAATTCCGGCCATGTTGCGGCCGACCGCACGGGCGGCTGTTGGGCGCGCGCAACGTTTGGAATCTGCCGAGGCTGTTCTCGCCGCATGGCGTCTGGATTGGTTGTTGGGCGCCTTGCCGGTGAATCTGCCGGTTGTTCATTCGTCGTCGGCACACCCCTTGGCGGCGCTGCCGTATCGTCTTTACCGACCGTTTAGTCGCGGGCCCAATGGTCTGAAGCGCACGTTTTGGTGTGAATGCCCAGTGCTGGCGATGTTACCGCGCGCCAGTGCGTGTATCGACGTTGAACGAGCTGCGACGCAGCTCGAATCGTTCGGAACGGGTTTTGAGGTTCGATGGTTCGAGAGCGGTGAAACAGAACTCGCCGAATTTGCGCTTTCGGTCGCGGCCTGGTCAGACGAAATTTTGCGTAATCCCGTGCGTGAAGCGCCACAACCCATCTATCCTCCGGGCCTGCCCAGTCACCCTTCTCATCGAAAACCCACATGGATTGGTTGATATTGCATCGCGCAGGCGCTGAATTTTCGTTGCCCTTGCCAGCGATCGATCGGATCGTCTCATGGTCTGCCGACATGACCTGGATTGGTCGTGGGCAAGCCTCTGGCTTTGTCCTCGGCGAGGGGCCGCCGATGCTTGTGCGTGATCCGGCGCCGACGGTGGAGCCGCAGCCGACAGCAACGGATATCGGTGAGCCGCGCTTTGTGGTTCTGCGCGAGCAGCGCAATGGGGATTGTGAAATTGCAATCCTTGCAGATCGAGTTGATTTGGCTCAGCAGTCGCACGGTACGCCGATCGCACTCACTTCGATTTTCTAGACTTGTGACCCTTCCGATGAAAAATACCAAGTCCAAGACTTCTTCTTCACCTGGCGCGCTGATCCTTCGATATCTGCCGCCGGTCTTGATCGCGGTTACGATTGGGTTGCTGCTCACCACCGCATTGGCGCATTTGTCCGCGCGCCAGGCCGATGAGCGCAATCGGAAGATTGTCGAGGCAGGGCTGCAATTCCATCTTGCCTTGCAGCGTTTGACGGCCACGCTTGACCCCGAGTATGACCCCGCGCGTGCTGATTTTGCTGCGCTGGCGCAAGCGTCGAAGAAGTTCTCGGCGTCGCTCGAATCGATGCAACGCGATTTGGTTCTGGGCACCAATGCCGATAGTCTTCCCCGCCGCCTGCGGGATGCGATTCAGCGCATTACTGAGAAGCAGCGTGCGGTCGATGCGGTGACCGCGCAGGCCGAGAAGCTGGGTTCGGTTAGGAAGACGCTTGAGGGCGCGAGCGACAATTTTGGCTCTTTGATCACCGAGACACAGCGGCAGGCCGAGGGCTACGATGCGCTCGCCCGCAGCGTGTCGCAGCTTAACCCGAAATCCTTGCCGCAATCCCAAGCCCTCTCGCTCGGCGCGGCTTTTTTGGCGGCGGATGGCGCGTTGCGGGCGGCAGTCGAAAAATTGCGCACTGAGCCCGCGAATGCCCAATTGCAGGCGGATGCACGCGCCGCCTTGAAGCCTGTAGTGACCGCGGCCAAGGCGATTGCGCAGAAGTACGGTGAATTCCCGTCGACCAAGGATGCGCAGGCACTCAACCGCCAGTTCGCCGCCGTTGCCGAGGCCGCTGAGCGCTCGGCTGGTGAGGGTGTCAACGCGGCACCCGTGGCACCCGACGTGGACCACGCCAAGATCCGCGCTGAGTTGCGTCGTGCGCGCACCGAGTTGCTCACGATCGGACAGCAGTTGCCGGTTGTTAATGAGTATTTTGAGCGCTTCCTCGATCGCCCTCCGGTAGCGTCTTTGGCCGAGTTGCTGTTCCTGGTGGGCGGTGGTTTTGCACTGATTTCGCTTGGGTTTGCTTGGCGCTCGGCGGCGGTGACGCCAGTTGCGCCCGAGCCCCAGCCAGCGGCCCGCGCGTTGGCGGTAGAGGCCCGCGAGCCAGCGAGGGGCGCCCAGCCATTGGCGCCCCTGGCGCCGCTTGGGGCGTTTGAGTCTGAAGCAGCAAGCGCGAGCAAGGATCCGTTTGGAAGTGATCCATTCACCGCGGGTCCGTTCAATAGCGATCCGTTCGCCAAGGATTCGTTTTCAGCTGACCCGTTTGCTGGCGATGGCTTTGAAAAGGCGGCCGAGTCCAATTCGTCCGCGTCGGCGGATGCCGCTTTGGAGCCAGCCGCCCAAACGGTCTGGAGTACGCCGGTTGAAACACCGGCTGGATGGGGTTCTGGCGCAGCACCTGGCGATGATTCGGCCGCGACTACCGAGGCTAAGGCGCTACGCGAATTGCTGACGGATGTCGACCGCCGCTTGGGCGACATCGCTTCGCGCGCCGAAGAAGATTCGCGCCATGTTGAAGAATTGCTTTCCGCGCTTGGGCAGTCGTGGCAAGTGGTCGAGCAGGCGGCGCGCATCCAGACGGAGATGTCTGACGCTGCGCAGTCGCTACAGTCGCGCGCCGCTGAAATGCGCGATACCTTGCCCGCCCAAGGTGCCATGGTGCGTCAAGTTCGCGAAGCGTTGATCAACTATGCGGCCGCGAGTTCGCCTTCGCAGTCAGCTGGCGAGATTCTGTATTCCTTGCTTGATCGCTTGCAGGTAATGGAGAAAACGGCTGATCTGGTCGACGTGCAACTCCACGTTGGCATTGAGCGTCTTGCCAAGTTGCCAGAGGGATTCGGATCCTTGCGGACCAAGGCCACGACCTTGCTAGAGGGGGCGCGTCAGCTAGAACATGCGCATGATGAGGCCCTGATCGTGGTCGGCGGGTGGCGCGATGAGATCGTCGCCATCCGGACGCGTCTGGTGGAGGCGGTTCATGCCTGACTATGACCTCGGTCTGCTGTCCGATACCGGGCGTGAACTCTACGTTGCGGATGCAATCAACGACCTCACCCGCCTGCGCCTGGAACTAGCGTCCGAATCCCTGGAAGGCATTTCCGAGCGCCCGGAGTGGGGCGGGATTTCGGCAAGTTTGCGCGCGCTCGGCGAAGATCACCAGGCCACCGTGGTCGATGCCTTTGCTGCCGCTTTGGTGGCGGTTGGCGAAGTGAGTCATGCCGGTGAGGACCACGAGTTCGTCGCCAACGGAATTGACACCGTGGAAATGCTCCTTCGAACGGGGGCAGATCTCGACAGGACCCACTTGCAGCAGTTCGTCGAACGGATCGAGCACTTCGCAACCGAGCGTCAGGTGCCGATTCCCGAGATCGCGAGAGCGATCCTGGCGGGTGATGTGTTGCGGCCGCGCTCGCGCGCGCTCAAGCAAGCGGCTACTGACGGGTTCGAGTTACCACCGATCGATCCGCCGACGTGGGAGTTCGAGCCGGCAGTAGACGCCCCGCCTGAGGCAGCGAACGATGTTTCGTCGCCCCCCGATCCTCAGGGCGCCCAGGTGCCGTTACAGAGTGCCACCGAAAAGGCTTTGGGTTCGAGTTCAGCGCGAGAGTCGGCGGGTGGTAAGTCCGTGAATTTCCTGCCGCTGTTTGATCAACGCTTGCCGCCGAATTTGCAAGGCGGGATCCGTTCCGATGAAGCGCTTGCGGACGTGGCTGGGACGCCCGTGTCTGCGCCGAGCGCGGAGACCGTGCTGGCTGAGTTGCCCATCGCCGCAGAGGCTGTCGTGTTAACGGTGACCGAACCGGTTACGGAAGGCGATGCGGTGAGTGAACTCGCCGCGGCCTTTGACTCGGTGCCTGTGCCTGGCGCCGACCGTGCGGGTGCAATGGCTCGACTTTCCACTCGGGCGAAGGCGCTCGCACAATCCTCCCTGTGGCTGAGCGAGCAGTTCAAGCCGATGGCGGTGCAGCCCTCGGGGGCGTCGGCTGCGCTCGACGCGGTGCGTCGTGATGCGCTCGCGCTGTTGGCGGTCGATCAGCTTGTGAGCGCGGGAGGCGTACGCCGCAAAGTACAGGTTGGTGAAGCAACGGCGGCCCAGCTACGGGCGCTCCAAGACGAAATTGGAAGTTTCGAGGCGTTTAGCATCGAGGGAGAATGGTGCCGGGTATCGCTTTCCGAGGCAGCTGCAGCGCAACTTCGGCGCCGCCAAGCGCTCGATCGGATGGTACTCGCCATAGCGCCAGTGGAATCCTTGAGCGTTTGGCTGCCGATGCAGTCGCAGCGCTTGTCGGTGTGGGTTGCGAACGCGGACGACGGTTCGATGTGTGCGGTGCCCGATTTGCGGGTTGCCGAGGCGCCTTCAATGTCACCGACGCGGCTGCTGTCGGTGGGGCCAGGCGCAATGCCGGTGGTGCAGACTGGGGTGCCGGCAGACGCGCAATCGATGCCGCTGATTCAGCTTCATTCGGGCGTCGTTGCAATCGATCCTGCCAAGTGGCGAAGGCAGCGCGCGACGTGTTTTGTGGCGGCAACCCCGGTGTTGGGTTTGGAATGGTTGGCTGGAGCGGCGCTTTGTGGCGGTCAGTCGGCAGTTTTGATCGACCCGAGCCGGTTCTGAGCCGCGCTGCGCTCTCGGCCGTTGGGCTGATCGCGCGGTTTGCGACCGCGCTTTGCTGCCTGCTCCCCGCGCTCATTTACGCGCAATCCGCACTACCGGCAGCCGTGGTGCCTCCTCCGACGGCTCCAGCTGCTTACCAGGGTCCTGCTGCTTATCAGGGTCCAGCAGCCGCTCCTGCCGCTGCCCAGGTGCCGGCTGACGCAGCGTCTCCGGGCGCGGTTTCGGGGGCTGCTACGGCGCCGGCGCCCCCAACCGCGGGGGCTTTGTTGATGCCGCAGTTGCGGCAACTGGTTGAGCGCCAACTACAGGAAGCGGGATATTCTCTGCCAGTGGGCGCGCGGATCGAGATTTCTTTGCCCCCGGGGCTCGTGTTGCCGCAAAAGTGTTTGTTGCCGGTCGTTGAGGTGCTCCCCAATCGGCGCCCGCCCGGCCCCATGGTCCCTTACATCGTGCGGTGCGCGCCCACCAGCGCGGGCTTGCTGGGAGCGTCCGTGGCAATTAGTGTCCGGGTTGCCGTGATTCAGCGGGCGGTGGTGGCGGCGAGAACGCTGTCCGCGAATGTACCGATCGCCATGACTGACCTGAGTTTGGCGGACGCCGACATCAGTACCATCGGGACCGACGCACTGCTCGCGACCGGGGACGTGGTGGGGCGGGTGCTGAGCCGCTCGTTTTCAACGGGCGCTGTATTGCTGCGTTCCACGGTGCGTAACCCGGTGGCTATACGAACCGGAGATTCTGTCCGTTTAGAAATCATAGGGAATGGATTTACGGTTTCCTCCGAGTCAGTTGCATTACAAAACGCTTCGACCGGTGATATGATTAGAGTGCGGAATTCCGAGGGTCAGACTGTTTCAGGACGGCTCGATCCACGGGGGGTGGTTGTGATCGATATGCGTAGGTCTGAGTAGAGGACATCATGAAAGTCAACGGAAGTTCTCCTGGAGGGGTTGATGCGCTGCATCTGATCTCCGAGGTCCAGTCTCGTCCGGTTTCGACGGCCAAAGCGACTTCCTCGGAACATCCGGTGGTGGACGTTTCCTTAAAGACGCAGGCCTTGCTCTCGATCGATCAAACCGGTCCGATTGATGATGACGGTCTGATTGCCGAAATTCGCCAGCGCATTGCAGAAGGCCGGTTCGGAATCGATTACGCTCGTATCGCCGAGGCCATGACCGCTGCCGGGCATCGCGTCAATTAATAAACAGACTGAGAAACAGACTGAGCCCGCGATGGCGGACTTTTCGAGCGTGATAGACCGAATCGAGGCTGTCCGCGTGTTGCTCCTGGAGGAGCGTGCGCTGCTCGAACAATCGGACATTGGCGGCCTAGAATCGTTACTCGTTCGCAAAGAGGCTGCGATGCGGCTTCTGGGTGGAAAGGGCCTTACCGATGCGGGCCTGCCAGCTGACAGTAGCGCTGACGAGCTCGATTTTAGCGAGCACGAAAAAAACCAGCTGCAGGAGCATTTCGCAGTGCTGCGGCGTGAAAATGAAATTAACGGTGCCCTGATTGAGGCTGCGGTTCAGCGCTCAAGGACGCTCGGCTCGCTGGTTGCAGCAACATCGGCGACATCGGTCTACGGGGAGCGCGGCCGTATGCGTGGCCCGAGTGCGGGCACCCGTCTCACCCGTACGGCCTAGCGATTGTTTGGGCGCCTGCGACAGGAGGCGTTGAAGTGGGTTTGAGATTACGCGAATACAGCTTCCTGCGCCCCGCTTCAGGCATCGGGAGCGCTGCCACGCGTAGTGGGCGAGTTGAAGCGCTGGCAATTTTACTGTTCGCCTCGGCGGGTGGGCTGGTTGGCTACGCCTTTGGGGTCTCGGTTCACGGTGGGCAATTTTTGGGGCTCCCGGGTTCGGTCGCGTTCGCTGCTGCCAGCGACACGGCCCCGATGTCTGGCGCGTCGGTTGAGCAGACGTCTGCGCCGCCGGTCAATGTGCTGCGCGAAGACGTTTCGGCCCTTAACGCAGAGAATGCGCGTTTGGTCGAAGAGCGGAAAGCCTTCCAGTTTTTATACGAAAACAAGTCTGGAGTGGGTCGCGAGGTGTCGATTTCGGCCGTCACTGCCCGTCCGATCGTGGGTGGCTGGCGCTACTTCGCCCTCGTCTCGGGTGGCGCGCAGGCGAGTGGGCCTTTTCGTGGCAATGCCGTGGTTGAACTGGCCGGATCGGTCGGCGGCTCTGACGAGCGCGTATTGGCCGAGGTGCCGGCCCGTAGCGAACGGCTGGATTATCGCAATGGACAGATTCTGGCGGGCGAGGTGACGGCTGCGGAAGTGGCCGCGACCGCCTTGCGTATTTTGGTGGTGGACGAGGAAGGTCGCACGCGAGCAGTTCAGCGCCTCGCCTTGCCCTGAGCCGATGAAGCTCACGGTTTTGTCGCGCCCCATTCTCTCCGTCACCCAACGTTTGCGAGCAGCAGCGTCTGCGGTACGTGGACGCCCGCGCGCCAGCCCCGCGTTAACCGGTGCGGAGGCGATTGAATCGATCATTGCGGCAGGTACCGCCGTGCGTGGGGATATTGCCTTTTCGGGTACGCTGCGCATTGACGGCATCGTCGATGGTCGGATCGAATCGGGCGGTGATCGCGCCTTGCTTGTGGTGGGCGAGAGCGCTCATCTGCGGGGAGATATTTCGGCGGTCGATGCGGTGGTTTGCGGCCTCGTCGAAGGCAACGTCGTGGTGCAGCGTTATCTCGAGCTGCGCCCGGGTTCGCGCGTCATTGGCGACGTCACCTATAGCCGCATTGAAATGCATGTTGGCGCCCAAATCGATGGCCGCTTGGTGCCGGTCGACGACAGCCTGTTTCCGGTCGATCCGGTCGCTATTTCCTAGAGAATTTGCGGCTAGCGGAAGAGCTTCTTCCACCAAGGGGTATCGTTCTTTTCAACCCAGGCTTCAAAGCGCTTACGGGCGATTTCGACCTGGACGGGCGACATTTTTGAGGCCGCCAGATCGCGCAGGACGCCGCCGGCGGCATCGCCCCGTTGTGCAACCGTTGCGAACCAAAACCAGGCGTCGGTCGGCGACGCTGCCATGCCGCGCCCCTCGAGATACATCGCACCCAGATTGTTAGCGGCCATCACGTGGCCTTGCTCGGCTGCGGCTGAGAACAGGCGGGCCGCCTCGCTGTAGTTGCGCGAGCCACTCAAGCCTTGAAAATAGTAGAGGCCTAAGTTGAACTGCGCTTCGGCGTCGCCTTCGTCGGCCTTGGGCTTAAGAATCTTGGCGGCCGCATTGTAGTCGCCCGCAGCCCACGCCTTCATGGCGGCATCGAGGCTCGCCCACGCCGTGGGAGCCGCCAGCAACAGGCTGGTGCTTGTGAGGACGGCAAGCAGGCGTCGGTGGATGCTCCGTAGCGGGCGGGTTGGAACGGGATCGCTAGGCATTGGGGAGTTCATCGTTCAGATTATTACCTGAAATCACTCTCTTTTGCCAAGGCGCGAAGGCGCAGGATAGCCTGGGTGTGAATTTGCGAGATGCGACCCGGGGTGAGGTCGAGCACTTTGGCGACCTCGCGAAATGTCAGACCTTCCTGATAGTGAAGCGACATCACCATGGCCTCGCGTTCTGGCAGCTGGCGCAGGAGTCCCGCCAGTTGGCGTTCCTCATCACGGCGCTCCAACAGGCTTTGTGGGGTTTCCTCCTCGGCGAGCAGGTCTTCGTGGTTTGCGCCGCCTTCGTCGTCGTCGTTACCGTACTGGATCGAGACCGCATCGGTCAGCAGTGCGCGATACTCGTCGAGCGTCATGGCCATCGCGGTCGCGATCTCGCCATCTTCGGGTTGGCGTCCGAGTTCGTGCGACAGGCGGCGCACGCATTCCTCGAGGTCGCGGATTCGATCGCGGACGTGGCGCGGCAGCAAATCGGTCTGGCGCAGGCCGTCGATCATCGAACCGCGAATGCGCATGCGAGCATAGACTTCAAACGGAACGCCGTCCTGCGCCTGATAGCGCTGGATGGCGTCGTTGAGCCCGATGAGGCCGAACTGCATCAGATCATCGAGCTCGACGCTGGGTGGCAGTCGACTGGCCAGATGGCCAGCAATTCTTCTGACCAGCGGCAGGTGCGAGCGGATCAGCGATTCCTTCTGGTCAAGCCGGTAGGCTGCGTGGGGGCCGAGCTTGCCGGGGGCCCTCATTGCTCGCCAGTGAGCGCCGTTGCCATCGTTCGATACGCGCCGACCGGGAACGAGGTGCTCTCGTCGATGTCGGGCTCGGAGATGCCGTCGAGCATCGCGTTGAGGTCGGCGGTGCGCACCCAGCCCATCATTGCGAGCGGTTGTTGCAGGTGTTCGAGCGATTTGCGCTCCAGGAGGTCGTAGGCTGCCTGGGCCTGCGTCTCACTCTCTCCGCCCACCACCAGAATGGGGATCGGCACGCCGGTGTAGGTGACCGAGAGTTCGCGCACGTTGATGAGTGTTTTTTTCATCGACTCGGGAACCGTACTGGTCAAGAGCATGCAGCGCGGCTCGCCGCCGAACAAGCGCATCACATCCCGATCGATTTTTTGCGTGACCGTGAGGATCAAATCGACTTCCAGGCTCGAGCGCGCCACCGACTGTGGGACGGTGATGGGCTGGCGAGTAAGCCGCCGCCGTAACAGTCCTTGCAGTTTTGCGCCGGCTGAAAACCAGAAACGTTCCGATACCCGAGAGGCGACTTTTTCCAGCGGCACGGTGCCGGTCAGCGCTTGCGACACATCGTACCGAACTTTATTAAAATGTCTCTGATCAAAACGATCGCCGAGCGGTACCTGGTCGACAAACAGCAGGCGTTTGCCCTCACGCAGCATCAGGTGGGCCACGCCGATGCCGGCTGTGACAGAGGCGTCGGCCTGCAGCGAAGAAACAATGACAAAGGTTGGGATGGCCCCACCGTCGCCAAAAATCTTGCGTAAGCCGTCCGCTTGGTCTTTCCCGCGGAGAGATTCGACGGCATCAGAAATATTTGGGGTCACGTCAGTCATCAGAGTCGACTCTATTTTCTTGCCCACGCATCCAGGTTGTCTGCAATAAGCGTTGGAATGTGTTCGTCCAGCGGCGTGCTACCCATAATCGTCGCCTTCACGCGCAGGCTTCGGTGTACCAGATAACCGGTGTTAGGAACATGAAGATCCTCGGGCACGCGCTGGCCATTGGCCATAAACAACACTGGCAGCTGATGGCGGATCACGCATTCGACCATCGGTGCCAGGCTTACAGCCTCGTCGAGTTTGGTCAGTACGACACCCCAGAAGGGTTCTTGGCCGAGCGCCTGGCGATAGGTCTCGTAGACGTCGTCAAGCGTGTGCAAACCGGTGGTAGCACTAACAACGAGAATGCGTTTGAGATGCTGGCGGCCTTCGGCGAGCAGGCTCAGTTGCTCGATCATCAGTTGGTCGCGCTGCCCCATCCCTGCAGTGTCGAGTAGTACGACGTGCTTGCGCGAAAGCTCTTCGAGCTTGTGCGCGAGGTCGGCGCCATCGCGCACCGAGGTGATCGTTAAACCAAGAATTTTCGCAAAAACTTTTAGTTGTTCCTGAGCGCCGATCCGGTAGGTGTCGGTCGTCAGCAAGGCGACCCGCGAACGGCCAAATCGCAGCACGCAGCGCGCCGCCAGTTTGGCCACCATCGTCGTCTTGCCGACCCCGGTGGGGCCGATAAACGCATACACGCCACCGTCATCGATCGAGCCCACGACGTCGAGCGTGCGCAGGTCGGCTTTGAGGCGTTCCTGCATCCAGAGTACGGCCGCGGGAAGATGCGGTTGCTCGGGCATTTCCGCCACCAGGCTGCTGGCGAGACCGGCAGAGAAACCGGCGGCAAACATTTGCTTGAGCAATTCGGCGCGCACGGGCGTGTCGGTCGTCATCGCGGCGGCGACGCTTTGGGCCACGTGGGTCTGTAGGAGACGCTTCACTTCAGCCAAGTCGCGCGCAAATTCGAGCGTCTGGGCTTCGTTGCCCGGCACGGATTGGTTTTGCCACGGATCGGGTGCGCTTGCACGGGTGGGCGGCGCGGGCGCGGGTTGGGGTGTTGGCGCCGCTTTGGGGGTGTGTTCAAACGCCGCTGCCGCCGGACGGACAAGCGCAGACCCTTCGGTTTCGAGGTTGGCGTCGCGCTCACCCAGCGACTTGCGCGCGCGTGGGGGCTCCGCCGGGGGGTAAACCGGGTTGCGGCGGCGGTCGCGGTCGCTGCGTTGCGAGACATTCGCGATGACCAGCTCGTGATTCACACCGCTGCCAAGGGGTCGATTGGCGGGCTGATCTTCTTCGAGGCGGCGTTGCCGGGCCATGACGCTGGACCCCGGTGCGCGCGGGGGTGTGGTGGCGCCGCTCGCGATCGGCGCAGTTTCGGCGCTGGATGCGCGCGTGCGGGTGTTGGCCTGACGGGCGCCGGCGGCGCCGCGGCCACCTTCAGCACTGCTGCCGCGACCTCTGGCTGCTGGCGGAGCTTCACTGGCGGCGCGCGGGCTGGCCGGCATGGGCAGGGCGGCGAAAGGTGCGCCTTCGCTGTTCGGGGCTACGACCGAGCGTTCACCGGACATGCTGGCCAAGTCTTCGGGACGGATGGCGACGATTTCAACGCCGTCATCGACCTCCCGATTGGACAGCACAACGGCCTCGGGGCCTAACTCGAGGCGGATTTGGTTGAGCGCATCGGCGGGATTTTGGGCTACGTAACGGCGCGGACCCATAGCGAATTCCAATTAAACGAACAGGTTAGGCCGGCTTTTGGCAAATGACGGTTTCAAATTTAACTTTTGTCGTTGGTGGAATTTCGGACATTGCGATCACGGAGATTTGCGGCGCGACGCGTTTGAGGATTTGTGCGACCGTCGTTCGCGTCGCGGTCGATGCCAGCACGACGGCCGCTAGCCCGGCGCTCTCGAGCTTGTTGGCCGCTTCGAGCGCCTGCTCACCCAGGAATTTCACGAGCCCGGGCTCCAGCGCACCGTCGCTGGCGACCGGCGCACCACCCAGGGCCTCTTCAATGATTCGCTCGAAATCGGGATGGACTGCGGCGACCCGCAACTCGTCTTCGTCACCCATGAGATCTTTCAGGATCGTGCGCGACAAACGCTGGCGCACGGGCACCAGTAATGCGATCGGGTCTTGCGTTCGTCCGATATGTTCGCCAATCGTCTCGAGCACGGTTCGAACGTCGCGCACGGGCACGTTTTCGGTCAGTAGCAGTTGCAGAACCTTCTGCAGAATGCCGAGCTGAACCACTTTGGGCACCAAATCGTCGACCAGCTTCGGGAAGCGCGATTTGACGTGTTCGAGGAGCTCCTGGGTTTCCTGGCGGCCCAGGAGTTCGTGGGCGTGCTCGCGCAGTAGCTTGTCGATATGAGTAGCGATGACCACGGCGGGCTCGACCACGGTGTAGCCGCGGGCGATCGCTTTCTCGCGCTCGCCCTTGGCAATCCAGTAAGCCGGCAGCCCATAGGTTGGATCGTTGGCGGGAATCCCGCCCGGCTTAACGGCGTCCGGGCCCGGCTCAATGGCAAGCAACAGGTCGGGGTACACCGTGCCGCGGCCGACCTCAGCGCCGTAAACCAGCAGGCGATAGACCTCATTCGGGAGGTCCAGGTTGTCGCGGATGTGCACGACCGGGACTAAAAAGCCGATGTCGCCGACAAAGCGTTTGCGGATTGCGGTAATCCGCTGTACGAGGTCCGACCCATCGGCTCGGTCCACCAGCGGCACCAGCCGGAATGCGAGCTCGAGCGTAAGTGGATCCACCACGGGTACGTCGGCCCACTCGACCGTTTCAACCGGCTTCGATTCAGCACTCGCGCGCCGCGTCGCTTCTTGCGACCGGGCGCGGCCAATGCCCCAGGCGAGGCCGCCAAAGGTGAGCGCGAGCGCTGCAAAGGCAAAGTGCGGCATGCCGGGAATCACAGCCATGAGGCCCAGCACTGCGGCAGTTAGCCACAGGACAATGCCGTTGTCTTTCAGCTGATCGCCAATTTGCTGCTGGAAGTCGCGGTCGGTGGCCACGCGCGTCACAACGATGCCAGCCGCGGTGGAGATGATGAGCGCGGGCACTTGGGCCACCAGCCCATCGCCAATCGAAAGCAGGGTGTACGCCTTGGCAGCGGCGCCGATATCGAGGTTGTGCTGCATGACGCCGACCAGGAGGCCGCCAACGATGTTGACCAGCACAATCACGATGCCGGCGATCGCATCGCCGCGCACAAACTTGGATGCACCGTCCATCGAACCAAAAAAATCGGCCTCCTGTTGGACCTGTTTGCGCCGTTTTTTGGCTTCGGCTTCGCCGATCAAACCGGCATTCAGGTCAGCATCTACGGCCATTTGCTTGCCGGGCAACGAATCCAGGGTGAAGCGCGCGCTCACTTCGGCGACGCGCCCCGCGCCCTTCGTAATGACTGCAAAGTTAATGACGGTGAGGATAATGAATACGATGATTCCGACAACATAGTTGCCACCAATCAGGAATTCTCCGAAGGCTTCAATGACCTTGCCGGCAGCGTCGGGCCCGGAGTGACCGTGCAAGAGCACGACCCGGGTGGATGCGACGTTGAGACTTAAGCGCAGCAGGGTCGTGAGCAGCAACAGAGTGGGGAAAGAAACAAACTCGAGGACCTCCCGAATCCGCATTGCCGAAATCAAAATGGCAACCGAAACCCCGATGTTGAGGACGAAGAAAAGGTCCAGTAAAGGGGTCGGAATCGGCAGAACCATCAGCGCCAAAAGCGCGAGGACTATTACCGGTGTCACCAGCTGCGGCAGCGAGGTTAGACGGGGAGCTAAACGTTCGATGGTGGTTCTCCGTTAAATGGAGGAGCCCGGAGGCGGGCGAATCTCAAATCTGGAGCTAATGATGGGTGCATATCTTTACACAAACACTGCTTCCTTGTCCGCGCAGCGTGGACTGCAAAAGAGCCAAGAGCTCCTGAAGCAAAATACCGAGCGGCTGTCGAGCGGTAAGCGGGTTAACTCTTCACGTGACGACGCCGCTGGCGTGGGTATCGCCAAGCGCTTCGAAGGTAACGTCCAGGGCATCCGGCAGGGTGTTCGCAACGCCAACGACGGCCAGGCAATGGCAATCTCCGGCGAGTCAGTGCTCGAGCAAATGGCTCAGATGGCGCTGCGTATTCGCGAAGTGGCTGTTCAGTCAGCCAACGGTACGTACGCCACCAGCGACCGTAAGAATCTCGACAGCGAAGTG
>Ga0114967_10001354_pt1 | contig 20500 bp, 16 predicted proteins | sample M_130628_MF_Meta_FD_92639 | JGI IMG/M metagenome (GOLD analysis project Ga0114967, IMG submission 92639) | Freshwater microbial communities from Lake Montjoie, Canada to study carbon cycling - M_130628_MF_MetaG | ecosystem: Environmental > Aquatic > Freshwater > Lake | place: Lake Montjoie... | reverse complement strand
TAATTGGATCTTCAACTATCAAGTCAACAGTGTCAACCGCAGTAACGTTGCCGTTGACTGTTAAGTTTCCACTAATAGTAAGATCGGATCCGTAAGTCAAGTTGTTTGATAACAACCCCGATGTTATGGAATATGCCTGCGTTTTTGCCGAGGCATTGATGGTTCCATCAGTAATCTGATTATTCTTAATTCTAGTTACGGCCATGATAATAGTTCTCCTACACCTATTTATACTAAGTGGGAGTTTATTTGGGATTGGGTATTTTTTTTAAGAGTTTTTCTGCAACAATTGTTATGGTAACAACTGCCTTGCTGTAGCAACAATAAATCTATTTATGATGTTTTACAATTAATTAATGCAGGCGGTGAATGTGTCAGCGCACAACTGCAATTAAAATTGTAGTGGGACCACTATTGCACTCTTCTAGTGCTTTTCCAATTATGCATCCAGGTTTAAACTGTGAAAAATCCAGGACTTTGGCATAACCTTCAACTGCAGAAGTGGTTAAAACATCACCTTTTGCTACTGGGCCAATTACCTTGCATGGAACTTGTCCGGCTAGTGCAACTGTGGCTGTGATCCCTGATAATTCTGCATTCATTAAATGTGCTGGAGCTGTACTTACTACCCCGGCAGCCCGATGATCTGCATATTGACTACACGCAGTAACATGTGCAGATCCACCAAAAACTAGAACAGTTCCTGGACTGTACCAATCATCACTCAAATACTTTTCTGCCAAGTCAGCATATTGTGCCGAAGTAGCAGTGGCAAATACTGTGTTAAAATAACTGGTTGTGCTGCCAATATTTCCCGCACTATTTGATCCACTGTGTTCAATGCTGTTAACTGACAACACTCCTGTACTGCCTGTTGTAATTACATTGCCACCAGTGATGTTGCCAGTAACACTCAAACTACCCAATGTACCCACTGAAGTGATGTTGGTTTGACTTGCGGTGGTCAGTGTACCTGCAATATTAGTAACACTCAAGTTGCCAGCAGTTACGTTACCAGTAACACTAACTGTAGTCCCTGTGTGAGCCGTAGCTGATATGTTGCCACCAGTGATGTTGCCAGTCACACTCAAACTACCCAATGTGCCTACAGAAGTAATGTTAGTTTGTGTGGCTGTGGTTAGAGTACCCACAAGATTGGTGGCTCCTAAATTACCCACGTTGGCGTTGCCAGTCACACTCAAACTACCCAATGTACCTACAGAAGTAATGTTAGTTTGTGTGGCTGTGGTTAGAGTACCCACAATACTAGTACCTGACAAATTGCCACCAGTGATGTTGCCAGTCACACTCAAACTACCCAGTGTACCCACTGAAGTAATGTTAGTTTGTGTGGCTGTGGTTAGAGTACCCACAAGATTGGTGGCTCCCAGGTTACCCACGTTGGCGTTGCCAGTGACATTGAGTGTTCCTGTAACGTTGGCGCCAGTACTTGTCACAGTTAATGTAACATTACCTCCAGCCACTGTTCTAACGTTGCCGTTTGCAGTGGGAATACTAACGTTAGATGTTCCACTAGAAATAGAATCAGCAACAATTTCTGCATTGGCGTCAAGTGTGGCTGGTGTGACCCCATCTGGACCGTAAAAACTAATAGTATTCCCACTGCTATTCTTGATGACAATGTTGCCAAGAGTTAGGGTTGACCCCGCTAACCACAAGTCTTTCCAACGCTGAGTAGTTGATCCTAGATTGTAGGTCACATTGGCTGTGGGAAGAATATTGCCGTATGAATTGACTGAGTGGTCTGCGCTTGGCTGCAAATCTATATTGCCAGAGGTGGCCACAGTCATGACAGCATTACCTGAGCTATTTGTCATGATATTGTTTGTGAGCAACCCTGCCAAGAATCTAACTTGTATTAAATCAGAACTTAGTGGAGTGGCTGACATTGTCAACGAATTGCCAGTTACTGAATAATCAACGTCCGGTGTTTGATTAACACCGTTTATTGTTAGTAATATACCTGGTGATGTTGCATCTTGATCTAATGTGTAAACGGCACCACTACCATCTGGGGTAATTGTTTGGTTTGTGATAGTAAACGTGTTTCCGCCACTGCCAACTTCTACCCAAGACGTTCCGGTATAAACTTCTAAATTCTGAGTAAATGTATTAAATCTAATAGTTCCGCTGCCAGCAGAGGCCGGGCGCTGGTCTGTGTTGCCAGACGGAACAGTTAACCCAGTATTGGTATCTATTGTTACCAGTCCAGTTCCAGTAGGCTGTATAACAATTGTTGCGTTGGCAGAACTAGAGCTAATTGTGTTGTTACTAAAAGTTATATTTCCAAGATCGCCACCAACACCAAAAACACCCACATATCTGTAGCCCACAACAAATACTGATTTGCCCGAGACTCCACCAGCAATAACTGACGGGATTGCGGCTCCGTTAAAGTTTAAAATACCAGCTTGATAATCAAAGAACCAAGTGTCATCTGATCCTGATCCTGCTTGGAACAATCTGGTTCCTGTAGTTTGTGGGGTAGTAGATCCTGTGGTATCTACATAAACTTTCACCAAATAGTTGTCGCCAAACTGTGTGGGAATCCAATTGGCAAGATTGGTTTTCCAGGTCTGATTGTCAGGAGAAGTCAAATCTTCTGTGCATTGTACTGTGGCACTGTATCCGCCGCCGCCACCGTCTTGGTAAACTTGTACAATTGATGTTGTGTCCGAAGGTGGGGTACTGGGAATGTCTCCGCTGTCTTTCCAAACAAGGTCACCACGATACAACAACGGACTGGCTATACTTTCGTTAAACGCTTCCTTACTGCCTGAACCAGGAGGTGGAATTGAAGTCTTGGCCACGCCGTAACCAACTTTTTTCCAAAGATAATCTAATTTTTGTGATTCACCAAATGAAGCAGCCATTATACAGCATCTCCTATAGAAAGTGCAGTTATAGTTTGACCGCTACTCAAGGCAACTCGAACTAAAATATTATTGCCTGTGCTGTTACTTGCATTTTGTGATCCCAGAGTCATGGTATAACCAACATTGGCAATTGCTGAATTAAGTGGCACTACATCAGCCCCAGTCAATGCACATCCATTGCTGCCGTTACCACCGGTGCCTGCTCCCGGGACTCCTGATCCATTATACTGTGTTGAACAAGTCAACCATCCGTTGAGTGTGCTGGTAGGTCCTGGATATCCTGGCGTAGGTGATGAGAATCCACCGGTGTCAATGGGTGTACCGGGCGCCGCAATGAAAAGGCCTGCAATACCTGTGGTGGTAGTCAATCTAATATCAAAGTTGGCCATGGTGGCTCTTCGGAAAGCAAAAGTAAAGTATTGCGTCCCCGACCGTCCAGTGTTTAAATCTGGACCCACTGGCAGGTATCCAGAACTTAAATTTGTGGTATAATGTTGAAGATTGCCGTAACGTATGACTGCTTCTTGTGTGCCGGCAATGGTTTGTGCACCTGTCCAGGCGTTGCCAGTGTAAAAATTAGTACTGCCGGTAAAAGCCGGGGTATTACTTGCGGCACCAAACCCAGTGATGCGAAGTCCAGCATCAGTGTACACTGAACCCAGTGTAACACTAACTGCAATATTACCTTCTTGCACACCAGTATTAGCTGTGGCTGCCGTTTGTATCTTTGTGGGGAGTTGTACTGTGGTACTGGTTCCAATCACATTGAATACGTTGGCCTGTAAAGTACTCACGCTGTTGTTGCTACCATTGATGTTGCCAGTTAAATTACCCAACACATAGTTTGTTGCAATCCCAATGTTGGCATTGACATTAGCACCAGTGAGCATACTAGCACTTGCATTGTTAATTGTGGCCAGGCCTTTTGTTTGGGTAACTATTACTGCGCCTGACCCTTCATAGTTTGTGCCTGAACCCAGTGTAAATGGATCACTGCTACGGAAAGTTTGTCCTGTAAAGTTCTGTAGCTCCAAGTTGGCCACTGTGACGCTCGGCGAACCACTGCTGTAGTAAGGTACGCCTGAAATGTAGCGATAAGTTCCTGCCACAGCTTCGATCATTACAACATTGCCAGTAACCAAGGTGGGCGCAGAATTTAAATTATCTTTGACCATGCCCACTGTGTTTGTATTGCCTGATGTTGAATGACGAAGTTGAAAATCGTTGTAACCATTGCCTAAGCTGGCCAAAGTATTGCTGATAGTAGCCGAAAATACTTTATAAAAGCCTGTGGGCACTGCGGCATTGGCCACGTGTAAATCTCGATCTGCTGATACAATTAATGCACCAGCTGTGCCCACTGTGTTACCGCCGGTAGTAAACGTTACATTTCCTGCGGCTGCATTGTTTACATACGCAGTCAGCGTTCCTGTAGTTGCAGTATTTGCATTGGTCACTTGTGTACTAGTAGCAACTGGTGTAGTGGTAGCAACTCGAGTTACCGATGTGCCATTAGCTACAATGTTTCCACCAGTATTATCATTTGCTCCAGCAGCCAACAACGGGCTAGTTCCTTGGCTGGCAGTAGATATGGTTACATTGGTATACCCGCCGAGATTGGTTGGTGCTGTTGGGTTTGCTAAAATTGTAATATATGCAGTTCTAGTTGACACATTACTTTGAGATATAGTGCCCGGTGTTCCGTTGGCAGTCAATGTCACTGTTTTGGTTCCAGTAGTGGGTGATCCCACTGCTGTTGAATACGAATGTGTAACGTTGGCAAACGTTGTCAGCCCAATGTTGCTGGTAGTATCTCCCCATGTCCAGTTAAACACATTGCCAGTAAAAGCAACATTGGGCGAGGTGTCGTTGCGGAAATTAAACAAACTACGATCTCGTCCGTTATAATCAGTAAAGAGATAACCAACTTGAGCATTTGATGTGTACCCAGTAGCATCAGTTTGTGTATTTGCTGTTCCAATAAACCCAGCACGAACTTCTGGTTCAATAGAAATTGTTATATTGCCTGACTTAAACGGACTAGTACTATATCCTGTATACAACCAAACATTTGATGTGTAATTTACTGTGGTGGCAGCATTTTGTTGTACTGATGTCAATGCAAATGCATGTGTAACATTGGCAGCACTGGGATTTCCAGCAAGACCAGATTGTATGTTAACGTTGCTATTGGCTGTTCCATCTCCCCATTGGAAGTTGTACAATTGTTGTGCGCCAAAACTAGCAGTGTTACCCGGGCTTCCAGGTGTATCGTTTCTAAAGCTAACTACTCCACCCGATGTAGATGAATAGTTGATAGTTGTTGTTGTATTAGCCGTGACTGCTGGACTTTGTTGTGTGTATATTTTAACGTTTGACGCACTGGATGTCACACTGTAAGGTGGAGCATTACCAGCAGTTTGATTTGTTCCAGTTAATGTAATACTACGGAGAGCATCAGTGTTGGCAGCATTTATATAGGTATGACTGTTAGTGGTCCAAGAATTTCCTGGATTGACTGCACTATTACCATCGCCATAGTTGATTGTAAAGGAAGTGGCGTACTGGCTGGTATTGGTTAATGTAACACTGCTACCTGTATCTAAACTACTTGGGCTAACAGTAAATGATGGTATTGGCAACGGCGTGAACAACACAATAAATCCTGTTTTAGTAACCGAGTCCACCGATCCTTTGGCACCCAAAGAAGCGTTACCTGAATATGTTCCGCTGGTGTTCCAGGCGGTAAACGAAACAGTAAATGTTCCGCCCAGCACATTACTATAAGTTTTAACTGGATTTTGAGTAGATGCTGTGTTACCGTCACCAAAATCCCAAAGATAGTTGGTTGCGTTGCCTACATAAGTGCTGGTAAATGCCACACTCATTGGACTTGACCCAGAAGTTACATTAGCAGTAAAATTTGTCTGTCCAACATAAGTGCTATTGGCAATATTTAATGCCACTTGATTTAAATCATCAAGTCCGTCAGTTACATAGGTGCCAGTTGTCCAACCATCATAGGCAGCATTGGCAGTAAGATTACCGTCGGTGGGAGTTCCAAGTGCAATTGTATTGCCCAGTACTCCAACAATGGAGTTGCCAGCCGTCCATGACAAATTACCTGATCCGTTGGTGGTGAGAACATAATTTACAGATCCGCCGGTGATCTTAATGTTGGCGTTGGATCCTAGGTCAAGTACACCAGATACTGCAGAAATAGCGTTTGCCGATAGAGTCACCCCATTGCCGGAAATATTTCCATTGGCAGTAATTACCCCTGGTGTCGTAATATTACCACCGGTAATATTTCCACCGGCAGTGATTAATCCTGTTGTAGTAATGTTACCGCCAGCAATATTTCCAGTGACATCAAGTGCTACGTTTGGACTACTGTTTAAAATTCCAACACGATTACTGCTTACATCAAAAAAGATGAGATTGCCTTGAATGGCCAGGTTGGCGCCACGAACTAAATTGTCCTGTAAAATATTACCGGAAATGCGATTAATAGCCATCTAATACCTTTGCTTGGATATTTATGACTAGGTAGAGCTGTGTATTACTGAGATTGGTTCACCGCTTGGTGGGGCTGACGTAAATGTAATATCATATCCTCCATTAACAGTATAAGCGGAGTTAGAATCTTGATATATTGATCCTACAAAAACCATAATCTGAGCTTCTGAGCTTTCCTCTATACTCATTGTAAACACAGCAGTGCTACCATCACCCGTAAAGCTGTCAATCGTATAGCTAAGAGCGCCAGTTGATGCCAATGGCACATACGCTGTGCCATTAAAAAATTCAACTTTTGCTAAATCTGTGTTGTATCGAATAAGTCCAAAGCTTGGCGCCAATGGCCGAACAGCTGACCCGCCAGCTGGTAATACAACTCCGGATGAGCCCGACTGTAATACTCGATTTTTAACGTAATAACCCATTAGATTGATGTGTAACTAGTAACTGCGCCAACTGATGAATTTGCACTGGCATCAACTTGTACTGTGTCACCATTGCTGAGCAACAATTTTTCAGCACCAGAATACAATTGATAGGTATCAAGAGTGGTAATTTGAATACTGGCTAAAACTTTGTTAATGCTGTTAGCTGTTCCACCACTGGGAACAACATGTACATTGGCAGTGATATTACCAGCTCCGTAGTTGGCAAGGCTTAGCCAAGTTATGGCTGTGTTCCCCGAGCTAGTGTACACTGAACTAGTGGTTGTTGAGACGTTAGATGTTGCAATTGTCATCTTGATTCCTTAAAATATTATTGAAAAAACTATGGCAGCACTTTTACTGACCAACTCGTCATTGACTGTGGGGCTTATAACATATAACCCAGTACCACCGGATCCCTGTGCTTTGCTGTACACTGACACTGAGTTTGCCACAGATGCTGGAGTTGATCCTATGTTGCCAAAATTTTGATGTCCTTGAATAGTCAATCGATTGTTGGCAGTGTCATATGTCAGTGAAGCATTGCCACCAAATACATTTCCAGAATCGTGAAATTGAATACTGGCATTGGGTCCAGCCACTGATCCAGCCACTGCGGTACCAATGGCTGCATACGCAGTTATTGGTGCTCCGTTACCATCAACTGCCGGGGAAATTTCCCACTGTACAGTAGAGTTATTAAATCTAAGACCAGCATAGGTACTGTTTGAAGTCTGAGTCACTAGACCTTGTTGCTGATATATTGCAGTACCTAGTGTACCAGTATTGTTGGCAGCCACTGTGATAAACGGATCGCCAACGTCAAGTTCAGTGACATCAATGTAAGTAACATTACCTTGAACTGACAAGTTTCCAGTGATGTTTACACTATTCGTGGTGATATTGACATTGTCTCCGTCAGAGGGATTTATGCTAATAATGTTGTAATCGCCGGTGATTCTCTTGGTGGTAGACATTTACAGATCCTTTCCGTTATTTATTCGTTCTAAAAAGGTTGTGATATCAAGATGATGCATGTTTGACAATTTATTCAACTCTGGTATATTTGCTGTTGTTGGGCCAGCAACACGTATAAATTGTTGTCCAGGAAAATCTGACACAACTTTAATAATTTGTTTGATCCAATTACCAGTAAATGTTGGAGTAGCTCCAACTTGTTTATAAAATTCAGTGCTGGCATACACATTATTAAACTTGCCGTCATTGGTGGGGCCCATATCAAACCCCAGCATGTAAACAGGGTTCTTAGAATCTTGCGCCGCAATAGCCACAGCAATAGGTCCTGAGCTATATCCAAAGTAAGATTTTGGTATGTCTTTTGCCCCAAGATTAGGCAATGGTCTTCGAGTGTAGAATCTATGCTTTGCGCTGTAGCCCGATGTTTGTATGGCTCTGGCTATTGGTTGATCAGTTGCAACTATTGCGGTAACTGTGTGCGTACGATATAACCCGTTACACCCGTAGACGGCCCCTAGTTCAAGTAATCGATTGATCGATACGTTTTCTCTACTTACACCATTACCTAACACAAATGCGGCCATAAAAAAATCCTCCCCAGTATATATTGGGGAGGAGTGGTTGGTCGGATTGAAATTAGCTGGTGTAATTTTCTGCGATGGCCAAGGCGTTTGTCGCACCGTTGGTGCCAGATTTAATCTCGGTTCCTTCGTCAGTGAAGAAGTTGATTACATAGCGAACTGGAGGTGTAGAATAATCCAAGGCCCACTTGTTTGTAAGTTTGCTGATTAAGATATCTGTACTGTCACCATTAAACATGGCAATGTTCATGTTGCCTGCCGAAATGTTGCCAGTGGTTTCATTGGCCAGTGTTGCTTGATATGTGTTTCCACTGGTTTGGCCTAACACCAGGTAAGTAGTTGTTCCTTTTTGGCGCACAATGATGGCTGCTTCTTCAGTGCCGCCAATTTCGCATGCTTGAACACGAACCACAGGATATGCTGATGTAGCTACGCTGGCGTTTGCACCGCCAACTACGCCCAGGTATTGAGACGAGTTTAATGTTGCTGGATATACCGGATTTGTTAAACTGCCAAGATTGTTGAAACCAATGTCTTTGGTTGTAGATTTTTTAATTTTTAGAGGACGACCCATTTGTTTTCTCCTTAAAGAAGTCCGATGCGGGTTCTAGCCGCTACGCTGTTGGGTATTAATCATCAGCATAAAACGCATGATTGCGTTGACTAGTATTTATGGTTGCACAAATAATCTAGTAGCTGTATAATAGTTTAAATATCAACATGACACCAAACGAAATTTTAGATCTAGGTAATGAATATCGAGCACAGAGAAATCCTGAAAAAGCACTTGAGTGTTATGCTCAAGCGTTTGTAATGGACAGAAACTATGCCCCGGCATTCAACAACTACGGCAATGTGCTACGTGAAATAGGAGATCCTGCTGGGGCTATTCCGTTTTTAGAACGTGCAATTGCTCTTGAACCTAATTATGTTCATGCGCACTTTAATCGAGCAGTGACTTTGTTATTGGCCGGCGATTACACTCGCGGATGGCCAGCCTACGAAGTTCGGTGGCAGTATGAACATCTTGTTGGCACTGAACCTATTTTTACTCAACCACGATGGCGCGGTGAAGATTTAAAAGATAAAACTATACTTGTTGTCGGCGAACAAGGACACGGGGATATTATTCAATTTTCAAGATTTTTATATAATTTAAAAGAGGCTGGTGCTACAGTACTGTTCCAAACTACTAGTGGACTTGTTCGACTCTTCTCTGGTGCTGGCACAATCAGTCGGGTTGGGATGTATGGTGAAGATTTGGGCGCATTTGATTACTGGGTACCAATTATGAGTATTCCGGGAATACTTGGAGTCAACTTACAAAACTTTCCAAAGGTGTTGAGTTACCTGGGTGCGCCTGCCAACTTAGTATCTGAGTGGCAAAAAAAATTAGGCGTAAAGAAAAAAATACGTGTGGGGTTTGGCTGGACTGGACGTCGAGACTCTTGGCTTAACTTACATAAATCTATTCCTCTTCCAAAAATGCTGGAAATAATCAAAGCAAACCCTGAACATGATTGGATTAATTTACAAGCTGATGCAACTCCCGAAGAAGATGCAATGCTAGACGAAGCTGGTGTTTTACGTTTTCCCGGTACAAGTTCAGATTTTGCCGACACGGCCGCGCTCATGATGCATCTTGATGTTGTTGTGTCAGTGGACACATCCACTGCGCATTTGGCCGGAGCATTGGGTCGCCCAACATGGATCATGTTGAACAACTACGCAGTAGATTGGCGCTGGATGATTAATAAAAATACCACGCACTGGTATCAAAGTGCTGTGCTATTCCGTCAGGATGCAATGGATGATTGGGATTCAGTTAATCGTAAAATTACGCGACATTTAAAATTGTATAAGATTTAAATCGTTATTTCGTAACGTTTACTATAAGTGTAGGTCCATACTGGTCGTGTTATAGTATTGCTTTGGAATTCAAAGTTGCTGTTATTACTAGTTGCCAACTCAGTGACTCTACAATAAAAATCGTGTGTTGAAAATGTATCTAGCGCACCACCTTGAACATCTGCGCCCTGTATTACATAAGTTTCAACCCCAGAAATATAAGTTAACAACCAAGGATTCATAGTTCTACTGCCTTGATCTGTTTCGGTTAACCCGTCATACAGTACCCCAAATGAGTTAAAACTATTGGAATTTTGTTGTCTAGTAACTTGCCATCTTCCACTGACTGTAATTTGACATTGACTTGCAGTGTAAGTTATTAATGTGTCAGGATCAGTATAATCAGTGAGTTGATTACCTATTACTGCAATTGGCCAGTCAGTTGCCGCAACATGCAGAATGCCACCTGACAACGGCTGTCGATTTGCTGGAGGTGCGCCATAATCAAACTGTCCGTTGTATCCGTGATTTGGCCAACTTAGCCCAAGACCAAATGTTGCGCCATCATTGTATCCGGCCTGACTAAATTGCCAACGCCCTTGGTCAATAATTTCTAATCCAGTTGAAGCTGATAGTTCTGATGAACCCGAGTAACCTGGGGGAGTAAAGAATATTGTAGTCACTTGTTATTTAATCGTTTTTGTTGTCTAGCTCAGACAAAGAAAAAGCCCCGCAAGGGGCTTTTTCGTACCTTCCCATCCCTGGGTAAGTCTTGCAGTGATTAGCTGAAAGACAAGTTAGATACAGCGATCTCGCCAACATAGTCACCAGCGTTACCAAAAGAACTTGCTGTGTTAGTAAGTTCGATGTAACCGTAACGTGTCATAAATGACACAACTGGTTCAAATGTTGATGGATCAAGAACAACACCAGAGCTCATCAACGGAATGTATGGGCAATAGAACGCAGCGGCATCAGCCTCTGAAGAACCTTTGTAACCAACCAATACAGGTGTAGAGTCACTAGCATAGCTATCAACAAACACACGCATTGCGCCGTTCAATGTACCAACAAACTTAGTGTTTGTAGGAGCTTCGAATGTGCCTTCTGTAGTGCGAGCAAAAGCAGAAGTTGTAGCAGACTGAAGAACAGTCAAGCTAGCTGGAGAAACAACAGCCCAGTTACCAGCACCACGACGTGTGCGTTGTGCGATCAAGTTAGCAACACGGTTAACTAGAACAGCCAAAGCGGCATGTTCGTCACCAACGAATGTAGCAGTACCAGAAACAGTAGCTTGGTTGTATGTGAACTCAGTCTGAGCCAATGAGCGCAAGCTCAATAGGATCTCTTGGTCAATCTCAGCTGTGATCTCTTGAGCCAAAGCAGCCATAATTTCTGCTTCAACATCAATACCATGCATAGCTTGTGCATCTTGGGCGGCTTCAAAAGTCCAACGAGCTTGCAATTTGCGAGTCTTGGCTTCAACAGCTTGCTTCAAGATTTGAACAGAGATCTGACGACCGCCGTTACCTTCCATGGTAGCTGTGGCGCCACCAGAGTAGCCTTGAGCGGCTGTCTGTGTAGTGGCAGCGTTGTCAGCACCACGAGCGCCTGCAGAGTATGCAACAGCGATCTTGAATGGTGACAATGCTTCTTCACCTTGCACAACACTAGTGTTGGCTGCGGATTGGTCTGTCATTGTAGACGCATAGCGTACACGCAATGTATGGATCTGTCCCACTGGGCCAGTCATAGGCTGAACACCAACGATTTCGTTAGCGATAACAGTAGGCATAACACGACGGATAACTGGAAGAATCACACGGTTTAATGTAGCGATGTTACCAGAAACTGTAGAGCCTGCAGATGCGTTCTCTTTGAGGTACTTACGAGTGTTTTCGAGGATAACACTCATAGAGTTGCGACGGTTGCCTTTGAGGCCTTCCATAAGGGCTTCTTTGGTCTCGTCCCAACGGCTTTCTAATAGTTCTTGTGACATTTAAGTCTCCTTTTATTACTATTACAGACCAGCCAGGCGCTTGATGTCAATCACATTACTGCGATCTTCACTTTGCATTCCTGCTGGTACGGTTTTATCACCAGTTACTACACTAACGCTTTCGCTTAAGGCCTTGCGGGCCTTGGGCATGGTGTTAGCTAATACAGCTGGTAGATACTTTTCGTAAGCGTTCTTTAGACGAGCAGTCTGTACGCTTTCTAAAAGATTCTTCATTACTTCTTGCTTTTCCTGATTCAGGGGACTTAACAATTCCTCCATGACGTTTGCACGTTCATTGGATTCTTTAATAACTTGAATCTCTCGCTCTTTGGATTCAACAAGGGTTTTAGCCTTGCCAACAATCCGGGTAGCTTCACTTAACTGATGCTCTTTATGAGCAACTTCTTTGCGTAGTTTACGTACTTCGGCATTCTCATTAAGGTGAGTGCTACCAAATTCTGCGGCATACGCTTCGAAAATACGACGACCAAAATTGTTCTCTCGAGCAACTTTAATGTCTTCGTGTAGTTGGGTGAGTTCTGTCTTGAGATGCTGGCCAACAGCCTTGCTCATCTTGCTAGCTGATTCTTTGATGAATCGTGCTTTCAAGCTTTCGAGTTTATTACGTGCTTCGCTGACTAGTCGAACTTTAGTTTCCACTAAGTCCTTCTTGTCTTGTGCAAATTCACTAATTTCCTCTGCAAGTGCTCGGACAATAAACTTCTCCAATTTCTGGAGTCCTTCATTGTGAGTCTTACGATCTTTGCGCAGTTCGCCAATTTCTTCAGCAAGTTTAGAAACCATAAAGTCGTTAAACTTTGTAGATGATTCCTTCATTTTGCTTTGGAACTTGACGCGATCTTCGGCCAGTGATTTCTTTTCAGAAATTACATTTTGAAGTTCGGCACTTAGTCCGTCTGTTACCATGCGATCTAGAGCTTCTACCATGATACTTTTGTCATGCTCATAACGTTGTGCAAACTCTTCTCGGAGTTCGGCACGAACCTGTTCACGTGCTTCTGTTAGTTTAGTTTCCCAAGCTTCGTTGAGTGCTTCGCTAACGTCTTCGTTGATTAGGCCGCTATCGAGCAATGGTTTAATTGCGTCTAGCATCTATTTCTCCTAGATCAAATTTTGAGATCCTTGATAAGGCGAGCAATTTCACCTTTCAGGTATCTCTGTACTTTGTTGTCTTTGCCAGCATCTTGCGCTATTCCTAGCACTCGATGACCGTGTCGCATATTCATCAAGCCTTCGTATATGGCCTTGGGGTATGCATTTGGTGCACTGGGTTGAGCAACCACATCCACAGTGACTATTTCGAAGTCACTGACATGTCCGTTTGCCTCGTTAACGTTACCGCTACCGCGACTTGAAACGCCTAGTTTTACACCGCTTTCCAACATAGTTTTAACTAGTTGCCCCATTGGTGTAGGTAAAATTTTAAGTTTGCCATAACCGTTAGGGCCATCCATCCACATTTCTGTGATCATATGGCTAACACGGTCTAGATTAACTTTTAAATCGTCTGGGTGATCAACTTCGCCTAACACTGAATTACCTTGTATAATTTGTTCATTCAGTGTGCCGACTGCTTTTTCGATTTCTTGTACGGGGTACACACGCTCGTTGGCGTTGCGAACACCGCCTTGAATGCAGATGCCCTTCATGTAAAGATCTTTACCCTCGTTGCCTTCCACAATAATGCGGGCGGCATCGAAGGTTAAGTTTTCACGGAGGTAAAGAGCCATTTACCTGGATCCTTTACTGAATTACCGATTTGGTATTAACACCGGCTGCTTGACCTAAATTGGGTTTAGTAGCTGGAGTTGGCTTTTGAGTGCTTTGTGATGGTGTATTACCAACTTTACCAATTGCATCTTTAGCTGTAGGAGCTGGACGTCCTTGAGCTTCAGTTCCTGTTGGGTGTACTGGCTTGGCCATTGCACCTTTGGCGCCACTGTTTGCGGCTACAACACTTTTGCTAGAAACTGAGGGGTTGCTGGGTTTAGCAACAGCTTTTAAAGTAACGTTTTCCATCATGCCTTCAGTTTCAAACTCGTCGTCTACAACTTCTTCGGCATCCATTGCGTCCATATCAGCATCATCTTCGCCGCCCATTTCGCCAGCTTCGTCACCCATCAAGGATTCAAATTCGGCCATAAGTTCGTCTAGTTTGTCTTCAAGATCAACAACACGGTCTTCTAAACCGCCTTCATCGTGTTCACCTTCAATATCGTGAGTTACGTCTGTGCCAATTTCTTCAGCACCGTCGTCAAATTCTGCTTCTTCGTCGCCTTCAGACATGCCTTGCTCTTCAGCTTCAACATCGTCAATTAGGTCGTCAGCTTGATCGCCACCAAGAGATTCGTCAAGTTCTTCGTCACCATCATCTTTGGCTTCTTCAAGTTCTTCGTCACCATCATCTTTGGCTTCGTCAAGTTCTTCTTCTTCCATCATCTGTTCGTAGATGTTGCGACTTTTTTCTACAACAATTTCATGAAAAAGCTCGCGGGCTTTTTCGGTTTCGTCATTAATGACGTATTCAACTAATTGTTCAAATTTATTCATGAGTTCCTCCGGTAGTAAATGGCTCGTAAGAATATTTACACAGCAGTTAATAAACTATGCGTTTATCGGAGTTTTTTGTGGAAAAATGACAGGATTTTATAAAAATCCAGATTAAAAAGAAAAATATTAAGCTAGAGGCTGGGCTGGTGGTGCATACTGACGTCTTACTTTCTCAAGACGTTCTTTGAATTCAAATCCACGCACATCATTGAGTCTGCGAAGTTTGTTAATTTGTCGCAGAGTCAATTTAGTTTTTCTTAGGTCGCCAAGGCGTGGCTGACTGTTGTCTTGAGAAAGATCTTGATATGCTGAATTTTCACGAGAAAAAAGTTCTAATAGAATCATAATGTTATTTATGCTGCCGGGGGCGTGGCACCAGGGGCACCTGCTCCAGCGGCTGCTTGTTGGCCAGGTGCGGCAGCGCCAGGTGCGGCAGCGCCAAGTTCTTCGCCGCCCATATTTGCAAATTCTTCACCAGTGGTGATGTCACTTTCAAGATCAGCTGGAGTGACACCCACGCTACGCAGATCTTGACCTGTGGTGGCCTGTGGTTCTGGAGATTCTCGTTCTTCTTCCCACATTTCTTCGTTTTCTCTAATTTCTTCTTCAGTAAGACCTAGATAACGTTTGAGCAAGAAACGCTTGCTCAAGTAAGGAATTTGTTCAAGTTGAGTATATGTGGTGACTCGTGTTGTGTCTAGTTCTGCTTCGCGATAGCTGGCAAAGTTTTGTGGAGGATTAAATGAGATGGCAAACAAGCCACTATCGATGTTAAACCCTCTCCAACGCATGAACATTTTAAATTCATCATCTAGCTTTTGCACAACCAAACGCTGTAGGCGTTCGCAATACTGGTTAAAACGATATTCTTGAATTAGTGCAGTTCCAACACGACCATCATTCATGGGCCGATCACTGTCGTCTGGACCTGTGGGCAAATAGCTACTAGGCACACGCAGGCCGCGGCACATCTTGTTATTGAAGTACTTTAAGTCATCAATTTCTCCTAGATTTGCACCACCTGGTAATGTGTCTACGCTACTTCCACGGCCGTCTGCTGTTTGTGGGAAAAAGTAATCTTCGTTGATACTCAATGGATTGTAACTACTATCCATAATGTTTTGACCGCCCCCTGTATGGCTGGGGATTCTGCGCTGGTGAATTTCGTTTTTAACACGTTCAACAAACTGCATGGCCATGTGACTTGGCATATTACCCACGTCAATCTTAAACACTCGACGTTCTGGTGCACGTGCCACACGATAGATTAATACAGCATCTTCTAGCAGTTCTTTTTGTTTAAAAACACGAAAAATTGTTTCTAAAATGCTTTGTCCAAACGGCCAATAGTAGTCAAGACCTTCTGTTAAACTCAAGTGAATTACATGTTTTGCATCCAGCACAGTTTCATTCATTGCAGCCGCAAAACGTGTTTGGCCAGCACTACCACCGGCTGCTCCAGCACTAGGCGCAGTATAATTGTTGGGAGATGCATAACCGCCCGATGGAGGATTTGCTTGATAATCTGTGGTGGTCTTGGCAGCCACAGTTAAGTTTTGAAAGTTGGGATTAATATCACGAATAACATACTGCTCTGGACGTTTGCCTTCGCTTTCGTTGACAATAACCCTGGCCACTTTGGTCATATCAACCCAGTACATTTCAAATGTTTCAGGATCTCTCACAAATACTTGGTCGCCGTACTTGATAGTATTGCGGAAAATCCTAAAGATACGTTGGTCTAATTTGTTTAATTTGGTCCACTGCTGTAGCTGTTGTTTGATAATTTTTACTTCATTATCAGTGGGAGTTTCGTTGTAGTTGACCTGAAAAGGAACTGTTTCTTCTTTGATAGTTTGTGTGCTAAACTCGGCCAAAATGTCAAGACACGCATTGATTTCACTGTCCATATCCATTTGCTCATATTGATTGTATCGAGCAATACGGTTTGGGTGTCCAGAATATACTTCTGGCAAGCGACTAGCATAATTGCGATACGCAATATCAGCATGGCCACGCATGGAATCTCGCCCATCGTTGCGGCCATATCCTGGCAACCCGTCTGATCCCTTGCCCGAAAGCGGGCTAAGTTCGCCGCCAACATTGGCTACTTTAAAATATTTTTTCCAGCTCATAATATTATTTACCGTTAACTTTGTGATACTTGCAGTATTCTTTGATTGATAGTATTAGTGGTCTTTTGCTCACGGATCATATCTTGCATCACTGCAACAAGAACTGATTGATCAGAATTTTGAGGTTGTTGCAACATATCTTTAACTGCTGATCTAATTTCACTGGCAATTGTTGATGCTACTAATTTAGAATCAAATTCAGTTTGTGACGCAGTGTTAGCTGAGTCTGATCCGTTACCAGTAGACGGGTTCATTTTTGCTAATATATTGTTTAACGGAGTTACTATATCAAGAGTACTGAGGTTTTTAAGTGCTGATGAATTTAATACTTCAGTAATTTTTTGACCAAAAGATGCTAGTTTGGTATCATCATACTGGCTGGTATTTTTAAGTGATGGTGAATTCAATACTTCGTTGATTTTTTGACTAACCGATGCTAGCTCAGCATCATGCTTACCAATGTTCTTAAGGGCTGGTGATTTAAAAATTTCATTGATGTCTCGTCCAAAAGATACTGGAATAGTTTTACCATCTGGTAGTGGAACCACGGCTTCGTTGAAGCTTCCTTCACCAACTGTGATTTGTGTGCCACCACTCTTTGAGCGAACAATGCCGCCCATGGCATAACCAACACCGCCCATTTTCTTGTCTGCCCAGGCTTTTAGATCACCCACAGTGGACATTTCTTGCAGTCCAGGATTTGCGGCCAATTGTTCAACACTGACTACACTGGCTATCGGTGCTGAGTCAGGGAAAGATAATGCTTTTCGTGCGCCACTAGGACCTAGAAAGTGTGCCAAATACAATGCTGAATCTGTGGTGCTAAGTTTGTTACCTGACAGGAATGCACGATTTTGATCAGTAAGTTGCCGCGTGGCCTCCATCTGTAACTTTGTATCACCTTTGTAATCTTCCCAGGTTTTTCCATACAACGGATTAGTTGAAGCTGCGTTTTTCACCAATCCTTCAAATGTTCCTTTGGTGAATTGTGTTAGACCAAATGCTGTACTAGTTGATGTGCCACCTTGGCCACTACGATTGGCAATATTTTTTCCGCCACTTTCAGCTTGTACCAACTTACTCATGTAATCAGTGCTGGATGGTCCAGTTGGTACAGATGTAGTTGGAGTATTACCTTGTGTGGTACTACCTTGTGGAGTAGCACCTTGTGGTTTAGCCCCTGGCATTTTGGCAGCGTTGGCCGCTTTTTGTTCGGCTAAGCGTTTATTTTTTGCTTCTAATGCCTTTTGACGAGCATTTATTGCATCATTACGTTCTTGTTCTTCAAGCTTGGCCCGATCAGTGGCAGCGGCAGCTACTTTCTTTTCAGCTTCTTGTTGTTGCTGTTTGCTGGCATTAATTTGTTTTAAACGTTCAAGTTCACGTTTTGCTTCATTTTCTACATCAATTGCAGTTGCCGCACGTTCAGCAGTGGCATCAGCTATCTCTCTAGTTGCTTTGGCAATTGCTGTTGCGTCGGCAGCTGTTTGAGTAGCACCTGGACCACCTTGACCTGGACCACCAGTGGCATACGTTCCTCCCTCTGGTGTTCTTGCTCCAGTAACTTTGGCAAACGTATCAACTGCTTCTTTGAATGTTTTGGTAGCAGTTTCATGTATATCTACCGCATAGTTAAAACTGTAGACCACACTGTCCATCATCATGGCTGCACTCTGCTGTGCTCTGCCAGCATCAGTCATCAACTTGGTATTCTTCTCAGGAGCCAACATCATCTGTCCTTGCTTGGTTCCTAGAAATTGTTCCACTGTCATATCTTCTTTGTCAGCGGCTTTTTGTATATTTTCCAACCTTGTAATAGCATCCAATGTCTTGGGAATATTACCTTGAATTGCAGTAATCTCACCTGTGAACTTGTTTGTTTCTGCCAGGTATTCTAACTGCTCTTTAGAGTTAGCCAAAGATTGTTGTAACGCACCCACTGCTGTGATATTGGGATTGTTTAATACTTCTGCTAGACCTAAACTCATGGCTGCCTGAATAGCCTCCGGAGTGGTCATTGCATTGCCACCGGCAGCATACTGTAGTGTACCAGTTGCTTGTTCAGTCATACCCAGGCCACGTAACATTGCAGCCATGTCCCCGGCTTTTTGTAGTCTAGCAACTTCAGGCTGATCGCCACGTTGCTGTGCGGCAAATAAGGCGGCACGGTATCTACTTTCAGCCATGTTGGCTTCACGTGCGGCTTCTTGTTCTTTGCGAGTTTGCCCAGTTAACCTTGCGGCCATATCAAGTTCTTTGACAAACTTGCTGGACTCATCAATTAATTGTTTGGTGTTTTTAAGTTCTAGTTGTCCAGTGCGAGCCTGGATGCTCATGTAAGTTAATGCGGCTTCTCTTTGTTCGGCGGCGCTAACACCCATCAATTCTAAATTTCTGCCCAATTCACTTTTTACTAGGCCGCCGGCAACTTCGGCAAATGCTTTTTTGCCACCATCAGCGGCAGCACCTAACAATCCTAGCTTTTGACCACTGCTGACAATGAGTTTGTTGTAGTCTTCAATTTCACTGACTGTCATGCCCAGTGTTTGGAGATTGTTAAACACATCATCCATGCCACCAGCAGTGGCAGCACCAACTTGACTTATTTCTCTAAAACTCTTGAACAAGTCATCAGCTTGTTTTGCCCCAACTTCTTGAAACTTAACTGCCAGCTTACCAGCATTGGAAGCCAGTGATATTAATCCACCACCTAGAGCAACTGCACCTTTGACTAATATGCCGCCAGGTACAAAGATGCTCATGAAGCTGACAAGATTTCCAAGTTTGTCAACTGTGTCTAATATCGGATTAGCTAGGTCACTAAATGCTTTGGCAGAAACTTGTGCTCCGCGCTCGCCTTTGTACAAGGCTGCAGAATATGTGGTCAATGCCTTGGCTGTGCCCTGCACTGCTGATGCAAACAATTGTAGGCCAGCTTGTGCATTTAAACTGTTGCCACCTAGGTCTAAAAACTTGCCTTTTAATAACTCTAAACTGCCACCTGTGGAATTGAGTTCATCAAAAACTTCTCTACTAGAACTTGCGGTTCGACGTTGATTATTAATGCTGTCCCGTAACATGTTGTTACGAGCTTTGGATTCTTCTTGAATTTGCTGTCGCAATGCCGCTTTTTGTTCGGCAGCTAATTCTTCAGCAGAGAGAGCAGACTTACGGGCTGACTCGGCGGCTGCATCTGCGGCATCTTTTTGCCTTTTAATATTGTTAGCAATAGCTTCTGCCTGAGCTTCTTGAGCATTAGTTGCACGATTTACATTGGCCGCAAATCGTTTCATGGCCTGTAATTCTTCGGCTCTTGTTCGTTTAGTTCCGTCAAGCTTAGTTGATAATTGCCCCAAAGCATTGATCGGCTGATTAACACTTTTATCGGCCATGGCCGATCCAGAAGCTCCAGTTCCACTGGTACTTCTAAACGCTTTTGCCAGATCTCGCATCTGTCAATAAGGTCCTGCATTTGTTGATCCATGCTGTTGTATGCCTATAAATAATTTTAGTCATATATTTACCGCATAGGAACCCCATGAATTCT
>Ga0114967_10001353_pt1 | contig 20522 bp, 19 predicted proteins | sample M_130628_MF_Meta_FD_92639 | JGI IMG/M metagenome (GOLD analysis project Ga0114967, IMG submission 92639) | Freshwater microbial communities from Lake Montjoie, Canada to study carbon cycling - M_130628_MF_MetaG | ecosystem: Environmental > Aquatic > Freshwater > Lake | place: Lake Montjoie... | reverse complement strand
CGAGTCTGGGCCGGCAGCCTGCGAACGATCACACCAGGACACGGGCGCAGACTCTCTCGGTCGAGTCTGGGCCGGCAGCCTGCGAACGATCACACCAGGACACGGGCGCAGACTCTCTCGGTCAAGTCTGGGCCGGCAGCCTGCGAACGATCACACCAGGACACGGGCGCAGACTCTCTCGGTCAAGTCCGGGCCGGCAGCCGCGGGGCGATCATTCCCCGCGGCTGCCACGTCCGGCCGATACTACCGATGGCAATGCACAACACCAACAAACCGAGAGACTTTCCGAAGCTTTACCCCATCGGCATGGTGGAGCATAAAACCGGACTGCACAGACTTCTCTACCCTATTCCGGCCGGATTTTCCGTGCAGGCCAACAACAACACCGCGCCCATCCATATCGGCCAGTCTGAGGTCATGACGATCGCCGTTGACAACTGGCAACGTGAAGTCTCGGCCGGCCGAGTCTGTGAATCGCACAAACTTCGGGAGAGCACCCCATAGGCCGCGGGAGGGAGCGTAGGCCGAATCGAAGGCGATCACGATATTCCGACCCGCTGCCACGATATCGGCCACGTCGGCCGTGGTAGTCTTTTCGTTGAATGAGTGGCAGAGTTGGTAGTTCTCGGGGAGTGTCGGCCGATGTTTCGGCAACGCCTTTGTATAGTCAAGAAAACAAGTGTCGGGAAACTCGCCGAAGACTTCGGAGAATAACCGCTCGTAAACGATATCGGTCGAGACATTCAACCGGACGGCCGGCCGGACGTGCAGACGATGGCAGAGTTTAGAGAAATTTTTCAACTCTCCGCGAAGCTTCGCGAAAAACAACTGCCGATACCAGTTGAAAAGAATCGCCCGACCGATCAGAGCCAGTCGAGTCGAGACTGTAACGTTCATTCCCGACCAGAATCCATTGCATGCGGCCGTGCAGCCATCTGTGCGCCATGCGCATAAATCCTTCCCAGAGTAGGCCGCGGGAGCCATTGCCAAACCGATGGCACGATATCGGCCAGCCCGACCGGGGAGTTTTCGGAGTTTAGAGTTAGCCGAGAGCAGTTTTCGACGTGCACGCCATTTTCCCGAAAACACTTTATCCCCGACCCGAAAGACAATACCGAAAACCGGGTATGCGTCGTCATATCCGACAACGTCCCAAGCCATTTGGTCTGTGGCCTGCCCCTGCCCGTAGGCCGCGGGGAATTTGTCGGCTAGTGTCGCCAATAACGCTCTCCGATCATTTTCGTATTGTGCTTGGATGGCAGCCGCGTCGGTGTTGGTGTTGGTGTTGGCAATGATATCGAGCATTGGAAAGACTCCGTTTTCTCTAGGGTAAAGCTTCGGCCGACACTCGGCCGGATGTGAAGATATTAGACTATCGGCTACCAACAAACAATAGGATAAAGAAATAGGCCGCGGAAATTGTTTGGACAGTTAGTTTGTTGAGAATGGCAGCCGCGGCCGACACTCCCGCGGCCGACACTCCCGCGGCCGACACTCCCGCGGCCGATGGGGGTACCCACGTTCAGTCTACCCCCCGAAGGGGGGTTCCCCGCCAGGGGGGTTTAGAGGGCAGACCGCATGTCCTAAGAAGAGCAACCGCGGACGAAACTGGCTCATTTGCGGAACGTCTGTTCGCCGTCCCGCAGCCCCCAGGTTTTTGCATCGGTTTGCGTGGCTCAATACGCGATCTGTAGGCTAGAAGCCTATGAAAGGCCGCCCCCCAACACCGAAACACATACTCGCTCTGCGGGGTTCCAAGCACGCCAAGGGGCGTGAGGAACTCGGCGCGGCTCCGTCTTCGCCGATCACCGCGCCCGAGTGGCTGAAGCCTCGAGCGCAGGAGATTTTCGGCCGGGTTGTAGCGTGGCTCGAGGGTATGGGCACCCTCGCTGAGAGCGACGAGCACGTCATCACCCGCTACGCCACGACATATGTCATGTGGGAGTATGCCAGCCAGCAACTCCAGGCGATGGATTCGTGCTATGTCGAGGTCTTAGCACCCGACGGGTCGATCCGCTTCTCGCGTCCAGTAGCTATGGCAATGCAGGCGAAGGAATGCGGCGAAGCTCTTCGTCACCTTGAGACTGTCTTGGGACTCACCCCCGGCGACCGCACCCGCCTCGGCTACGGAGCGGTGAAGGTGGTCGTCGATCCGATGGATGCGCTTCTCGCGAAACGTGGTTGATATCCGCGATTTCATCGGCCTGCTCCAGCACAGTCGAGGTGACTTTGCGGGGAAGCCTTTCGTCCTAGAGAAGTGGCAGGACGAGTATCTTGACAAGCTCTTCAATACGAAGAAGCCCGACGGCCTCCGGCAATATCGAACTTCGCTGCTAGCCTTGCCGAGAAAGAATGGTAAGTCGGCGATGGCGGCAGCCGTCGGATTATTCATGCTCTGCTGCGACGACATCGGGGCCGAGGTAATCGTCGCGGCCGGCGACCGCTCGCAGGCGGCTCTGTTACATACCGCGGCGAAGCAGTTCGTCGAGTCGTGCCCGTCGCTGGCGAAAAGGTGCAAGGTATACCGAAACAGCATCGTCCTGCCCGAGCGGAACGCGACGATGATCTGCATCTCAAGCGAAGCCGGCACCAAGCACGGCTACAACCCAAGCTGTGTGCTGGTCGATGAATACCACGTCTTCCCAGACCGTGAGCTAGTCGATGTCCTAGAAACGGGAACCGGCTCCAGAAGCCAGCCGCTGACCCTTTACATAACGACAGCCGGCACCGACATGATGGGGCCGTGTTACAAGGACTGGCAGCGGGCAGAGAAGATTCGCGACGGAGTGCTGGTAGACGAGTCGTTCCTGCCGTGCATCTACGCCGCCGCACCCGACGACGATCCGTTCATCGAAGAGACGTGGAAGAAGGCGAATCCGAACTACGGAATAACGCTAAAGCCAGAGTATTTTCAGCAGTTTTCGCAGAAGGCGAAGGATAGCCCAGCCGACGAGATCGTCTTCAAAACCCTACATCTAAATACTTGGCAAAAAAGTGAAACGAAGTGGATTCGCCACGGTGCCTGGGACGCCAATAACGGGCCGCTTCGGGAGACTGCCGGCCGCCCCTGCTGGTGCGGCGTTGACCTAGCAAGCACTTTCGACACGACAGCGTTCGTCGCCGTCTGGCCGATGGCCGAGCCGGATGGCACCCTTACCTATGACGTGCACGCCAAGTTTTTCATCCCCGAGGAGAACGCGCAGAAGCGTTCCAAGGAGGATAGAGTGCCATATCAAGCCTGGGCAGAGGCTGGATATGTTAAATTAACGGAAGGCGATGTGACGTGCTACGATACTGTGCGAGACTATATTCTCTCGTTTTGCGAGAAGAATGACGTTCGTGCTGTAGCCATAGACCGTTGGAACGCGGTTCATCTGACGACTCAGCTTGTCGGCGAAGGCATCGATGTAAAGCCTTTTGGACAAGGTTTTGCCAGCATGAGTTCGCCTTCTAAATTGCTTGAAACTGCGACCATCGGCAAACGCATCCGTCACGCCGGCAACCCGGTTCTCGCGTGGCAGATGTCGAATGTGCAGATCAAGATCGACGACGCGGCGAACATCAAACCGACAAAGAAGCACTCTCATTCGACGGCCCGTATCGACGGGGTTGTGGCCTTGATCATGGCTCTGGGCCTCGCCAGCGGCGAGAACCACGGCACTTCTGACGAACCCACCCTCATGGTGCTCTAGCCGTGGACAAGACCGACGAAGAAGTCTCCGATCTGATTGAGCTTCGAGATGGCTATTCCCGCATCTTCGAGGAAATCAAAGAGTCTCGTCGAACGGCGTCTGGCATTAATGTCTCGCCCGAGACGAGTCTGCAATGTGCGGCGGTCTTGGCGTGTGTGAGAGTCCTCGCCGAATCGTTGGCGTCGATGCCAATGAACGTCTACCGCAGGCTCCCCGGCGGCGGCAAAGAAATCGCCGAAGAGCAGCATCTGCACGAACTGCTGTGCCACCAGCCCAATTCTTGGATGACGGGGTTTGAGTTCAGGGAACTCCTTCAAAGCTGGCTTTTGCTCTGGGGTAATGCTTTTGCCTTGATCAAGAGCGGCCGGCAGGGCGGAGTGAGCGAGCTTATTCCTCTGCATCCATCGCGGATGGAGGTGAAGCGTCTCTCTAACGGCAAGCTTCGGTATTACTACACTGAGCCGACCACGCCGATGCAGCCGCAGGTTCATGTCACCGAGTACCGTCAAGATGAGATTTTTGCTCTTCGCTGGCTTTCGTCGGATGGAGTGACAGGCTTTGTACCGACTGCCCTGTCTCGAGACGCTATCGGGCTGGCGAGGGCCACCGAACTGCAATCTGGTGCATTTTTCGGCAACGGCGGGGTGCCTGGAACGTATATCGAGGTCGATCAGCCTCATAAGCCAGAGGTGCTCGCCCGCTTCAAAGAGCAGTGGAACGACGCTCACGCCGGCCCGAACAACGCCTATAAGACCGTCGTCATGCCGTTTGGCTTCCACCGGAAGCAGATCGAGCAACGGAACGACACGGCTATGCTCGTCGAGACCCGGCGCTACCAAGTCGAAGAGGTGGCACGATGCTACCGCGTACCCCCTCATTTGGTGGGTGACTTGAGTAATGTCCGTTTCAGTACGGTTGAGCAGTCTGCCATCGACTTCGTCACCTTCTCGCTTATCCCGTGGTGCCGCCGATGGGAATCGGCCTGCCGCCGCGATCTCGTCGTGGACGACAAGCAGTATTTCGTCCAGTTCGACACGAATGCCTTGATGGCCGGCGACTACGCCGCCCGCAGCCAGTTCATTCGCGAGATGGCGAACCTCGGCGCACTCGACGTGGACGAGATTCGCGCGCAGATTGGGTACAACCCGCTCCCCGACGGCCTCGGCAAGAAGCGGTTCGTGCAAGTCAATATGCAATTGCTGGATGCGTTCACGGTAGAGAACCCGAACGGGCAGAAGCCGCAGCCCGAGGGCGATCCTGCCCAGGCTACGAAGGAAACGACGAACGACGGCGAGGTCGAGCCGGCCAAGAACGACCCCGATGCGGAGCAGGAACCAGACGCCAGGATGACTGCCGGGGCCGAAGTGGTCTTCAAGACGACGCTTCGACGCCTCGCCGGGGTGGAAGCCGACGGCGTGCTCGAGCGCCGCAACAAGCCTGAGAAGATGGCCGCGTGGCTAGACACGATGGCTGCCCGCATTCGCGAAGAACTACGCGAGTCAGCCCAGGCCACTGGTAGAGACATTGATGAGTTCGCATCGAAATGGGCAGCCCGGTCGCGGGAACTCCTGCTGGAGTGCCACCGCAGCGGGTCGAAGTACGAAGTAGCCACCGAAGGATGGTGCGATAAGCACCTCTAAGCCATGCCACAACCACTTGAAGGCGTCGTCGAAGCTCTCCAGGCATCTCTTGCCCTGCATTGGTCGCAGGCAGAGATGTATGACCTCCAGGCGGTGCATCTGACCCGCTGGGGCTACCCCAAGCTCGGCAAAACGTGGGCGGCATACGCCAAGGACGAGCGGCATCACATTAAGAAACTCTCGCAGCGTCTTGAATTCTTCGACGTGCAGCCGGAGCCGGCCCATCAGCCGCCCGAAACGTGCCGGCACGACTTCGAGGAGGTGCTGGAAGACAATTACGAGGCCGATTTGCAAGCCGCAGAGGTCGAAAGGCAGGGATATCTGACGTGTAGCGCCGTCGGAGACAGCACTTCGGCCAAGCTTTTCGCCAAACTTCGCGCCGGAAGCGAGGAATCAATGGCAAATATCGAAGCAATTCGACAAGTAATTTCCGACATCGGCCTTGATAACTACCTCGCAGCACAGGTCTGACCATGCAAAATATCGGTGAAATCGAGCGCAGAACCATGCTTTCGGAGGCTCAGATCGAGCTTCGGGCCACCGAAAACGGCGATAAAAAGGCCGTAATTACGGGCTATGGGGCGGTATTTAACTCAGAAAGTCGCAACTTGGGTGGCTTTGTTGAGACGATTCACCCCGCCGCATTCGATGATGTTCTGTCGTCGAATCCCGACGTGATCGGCGTGTTCAACCACGACCGAAACCTACTGCTGGGGCGTACCACAAATGGTACACTGAAACTCAGCGCCGATGCCTACGGACTCCGTTACGAAATCACGCCGAACCCGAACACAAGCATCGGGAAAGACGTGATTTCTTGGATTTCTGATCGTACTGTCGTGGGCAGCAGTTTCGCGTTCGCGATTTCTAAGGACAAAGGCGACTCTTGGTCTACCGACGCCCGCGGAATGCGTCGTCGTGAGGTGCGAAACATCGCCCTGCTCGAGGATGTCGGCCCCGTAGCTCGGCCCGCGTATGACTCGTCAAGTGTCGTCGTCAGCCGGCGAGCCATTGAGCTTGCCCTCGGCGACATCAATCGTCCGAATCAGACGATGGCGAACGCTGCGAAGCGTGGACTAAAGCTCGCCGAACGAAACGACGGCGTCGATGGAGTGCTGGTCGGCATCGCCGAGCGGCTGGCCGCCCGAGAGATAGTCAGCATCGAAGAAGTCGCCTATCTCTCAAGCGTCTACGAACGCTGCTTGGCGGCGAAGACCATCGGCTGGTCGGGAACGCCCGCCTGGATCGAATGGCAACTGGCCGGCGGCGACACCGGGCAGAAGTGGGTGGCTCGTCGAGCCGCCTCAGACGAGGCCGAAGAGAAGGCCGAGCGTCTGATCCCGAACGAAGGTATGGCAGCCTCGGCCCGCCGCGGCCTCAAGCTTCACGAAGCCGGTCGCTCCGGCGACGGTCTGAAGCCCGAGACGGTCGCTCGAGCGCACAAGATCGCCGCCCGCGACGAACTGACGCCCGAGCACGTCCGCGAGATGCGGGCGTGGTTCGCACGGCACAAGGTTGATCGTCGCCCAGGCTGGGACGCGGCCGGCAAGGAGACTCCCGGTTTCGTCGCGTGGGAACTCTGGGGCGGCAACGCTGGGCAAGAGTGGAGTGAGTCGAAGGTCAAGATGATGGATAACGACAACGAGGCCGACGAGGCTCGCGAGGTCGCCGCCGTCGAAGTGCCCGCCGAGATCGTCGAAGAGGCGAAGCCAGTAGTCGTCGAATCGCCGAAGCAGGAACGCGGCGAAGACTTCGCGGGCAAGATCGCATCGCTCAAGGCGACAATTCTGCGGAACAGTTTGCACGGCAATAGTTAAGTTCGTTAGGCTACATAGATACACATTGCTTCGCGACGGAAGTCGCGAGGAGCAGTGCGAGCGACTTGAGGATTCAGGTCTGCGGCGCGCTAGCGGGAACACCCGCCAGCCGCCGCATTTCGCGTTTTGGCTGGCTCAACTAGGAGCAGAAGCCAAATGGCATCGAATCTCAAGCGTCTTCAGGATCGTGCCGCGGCCATCGCCGCGAGGATGACCGAACTGGCCGCCGTGGCCGAGCGTTCGGAAGATCAGACCGTCGAACTGCGGAAGCTCTCCGGCGAAGCCGACACCGTCAAGGCCGACCTTGACTTCGAGTCGATGATCGCTGCCAAGGAGAAGGAACTCCGCTCTGTCGTCGAGGTCGCCGCCCCGGCCGCTGTTGCCGCCCCGGCTCCTGAAGCCCCTAAGACCGAGATTCGTGCGGTCGGCATCCATCACACCCAGCTTCGTGCGTTCAACGACGGCCCCGAGGCTGTCGAGAGTGCCTACCGCTGCGGCCGATGGCTGCGTGCTCACGCTTTCAAGAACGCCGACGACATTCGTTGGTGCAAGGATCACGGCGTCGAGGCCCGCGCTCTCAACGAGGGCAGCAACTCGGCCGGTGGTGCACTTGTGCCAGAGGAGTTTGCCGCTCGCGTGATTCGTCTTGTCGAAAACTACGGCACGTTCAGTGCGTCGAACGTCGAGAAGGTCACGATGTCTCGCGACACGATGATCATCCCGAAGCGTATCACGGGCACCTCGGCCTACTTCGTGGGCGAAGGCACCGCAGTGACCGAGTCGGAGCCGACCTACGCCAACGTGCAGCTTATCGCGAAAAAGCTCGCGGTTGGCACCCGCATGTCCAGCGAAATCGTCGAAGACGCTCTTGTTTCGATTGCAGATGCAGTCGCAACTGAGTTCGCCACGTCGCTGGCTCTCAAGCAGGACATGTGCGGCTGGCTCGGTGACGGCACCAGCACTTACGGTGGAATTTACGGCGTGGTGCCGAAGATCAACGACGGCACTCACACGGCAGGCGTTCTCGGTGCGAGCACCGGGGCCACCGGCTTCGAGACGCTGACGATCACCGACTTCATCAAGACGATCGGCAAGATGCCGCTCTACGCCCGCCAGGGTGCCGAGTGGTACATCTCGCCGGCTGGCTTCGCCGCATCGATGGCTCGCCTCCGCTATGCGGCCGGCGGGAACACCGTCGAGCAACTTGGCAACGGCGTGAGCGAGACTTTCCTTGGATACAAGGTCAACCTCGTCCATGTAATGGACACCACGCTCGGTGCCGATGCCAGCAAGGTGAAGGTGCTGTTCGCGAACCTGGGTCTGTCAAGCATCTACGCTCGTCGCCGGGACTTCTCGGTCAAGCTCTACGATCAGGTCTACGCGACCACGGATCAACTTTTGCTCCAGGGTCTGAGTCGCTTCGACATTGTTCATCACTCCCTCGGCGACAACACGACCGCCGGCCCGGTGATTGCCCTCAAGACCGCGGCGTCGTGAGCCTAACCCAACCTCTTAGAAGGAGTATCTAGACCATGATTCATTCGCAGATGGAAAAGGTTGTCGCCGCCGTCCCAACGTCGGTTGGCACCAGCGCAGTGACCCTGACGATCGACACGATCGGTTGGGATCACACCAGCGTCTCTGTCCTTCGGGCCAGCAACGCTTCGACGGTGTTTGCCAGCGTGCTGAAGGTCGAAGAGTCCGACGACAATTCGACGTTCTCAAACGTCTCGGGCTTCCTCGGCGGCACCGACTTCACAATCCCGGCTGTCTCCGACACCTCGTCGGCTGCCATCGTGAAGCTTGACATCAACACGCAGTCGAAGAAGCGTTATCTGAAGGTCACCGCGACCCCGGCCGTGAGCGTGAACACCATCGTGACTGCCCGTCAGTCCCGTGGCGAGAACGCTCCTTCGACTGCTTCGGAAGCTGGCGTCATTGGTTGGGTTAAGGGCTGATTCCCGTATCTGCGGGACGGCCACGACGGCCGACAAAGGCGCAAGGATGCGCGCCCGCTCCACATAAGGAGCGAACCGTGCTATTGCGAATTGGTAACGTCGAAGCGGAAATCCGAGTCGCGGCGGTGATGAGCACCCCGCGACTCGGCTTTACCGACAATTTCTTTTGCGTCTCGTCGGCGCTCGCGCCCCACGGCATCAGTCCAACAAAAGTGACTGGTGTGTTTTTCGGGCAGTGCCTGCAAAGGGCAATGGAACAGGTCATCGATAACCACGATGTGATCCTGACCATTGACTATGACACGATCTTCAATGCGAAGACGGTCGAAGCACTCCTGGCCTTGCTAATGCACTCGGGGTATGACGCCATCGCTCCGCTTCAAGTGAAGCGTGAAGCAAACGCTGTCATGTTTGCACTTCAAGGCATCGGGCCAGACGAGAAATCCAGCGTCGGAGGCGAGTTCTTCCACAAGGTCGTCCAGCCCGTCGAGACGGCTCACTTCGGCCTGACGTTCATGCGAACGTCGGCGCTTAAGAAGATGAAGAAGCCGTGGTTCCTCGCCAAGGCGAACGATGACGGCGAGTGGGGCGACGGGCACGTTGACGAGGACATCTTTTTCTGGAAGCAGTGGGCTGCCTGCGGCAACACGCTGGGCCTCGCCACGCACGTCAGCGTCGGTCACTCCGAGCTTATGGTCACATGGCCTTCTAGGAAGGACGCCACCGGCAAGGTTCAGCAGCACACCACTGACTACTGGATGAACGGCCAGAAGGCACCGGAAGAAGCGTGGGGGCAAGTGCATTGAAAATCCGCGTACTTCAGAACTTCGACTGCTATGAGAAAGGCCAAGTCTTCGAGGACTGGCCTGGGGGCATGTGCGATCTGCTCATTCGTCGCGGTCTGATCGAACAGGTCGAGACGGCAGAGGCCGTGCCAGAGACGATTGAGCGGGCTGATATGAGCGTCAAAACCAAGGCAAAGCAGAGGCGCTGATGGACACGATTGTCTTCGGAACACCGCAGAAGCCGACAGCGACGATTACGCCGTTTCGTAGTCTTCGCCGAATCACGCAGCCGGCCGTCGAGCCGGTGAGCTTGGCGTTCGCGAAGACGCACGTCCGCGTCGATACTGAGACGGACGATCTCTACATTCAGTCGTTGATCTCCGTCGCTCGCGAGTATGTCGAGGACATCCTTGATATCACGATCTGCACCACGGTCTGGGAGGTCAAGTATGACTTGTTTCCGATCTGGGCGATCATCCTGCCCAGGCTGCCCATGCAGGACAAGACGATCACGGTGACCTATCGCAGCGGCGATGGCACCTACAGCACCCTCTCAAGTGCGAACGCCGCGTTTCAGGTCGATGCCAGCGTCCTGCCTGGGCGAATCTACCCGCAGTGGGCGACGGCGTGGCCGGCGACTCGAGGCGACGAGAACTCGGTCACGGTGCGGTATACGGCGGGGTACGGCGACGACGGGCGAACCGCGCCAGCCGTGACCAAGCACCTTATCTGTCTCTTGGTCGGGCACTGGTATGACACTCGCCAGCCCGCGGTCAGCGGAGCGCCGCAGTCGGTGCCGCAGACGTTTGAGACGCTCCTGGCAGCCGCCAGCATGGGGGTATACCGATGACCATCCGCGCCCGCATCGACGTTGACGCCGTGTATCAGAACGTCTCCGACACCTCTCTGGCGATCGGCACTCTGGCCGAGCACTTGTCGCCGTCGCTGACAGTGGCTCAGACCATCATCGGCACCGCTGGCACGGCGGCCGTTCAGATTTCCGGCACAACCCCGCTCTCCACCCTGGTCGTGAAGAACACGGGAGCCAGCGTCCTGCGGTTGGCCGGCAGCGTCGATATCGCGGCTGGCCGGCTCGCAGTCCTGCCCGTAACGACGACGATCACGGTTTCGGCTCCCTCTGGTTCTGGCTCATATACCGCACTCTGGATGGGGTGAGCCGTGATCAACTCAGGAGCCATGCGTGAGCGGGTGACGATCCAGAAGCCGGTCGAGAACCAGAGTTCGTTCGGCGAGACGACGCTCTCCTGGGAGGACGAGGGGACGGTTTACGCCAGCGTCATGGGCGTTCGGGCCGCCGATTACTTCGCAGCCCAGCAGGCAGGCGTGCTCGTCACGCACCGCATCAGAATTCGCTTCTTCCCCGGCATCACCCACCAGCACCGGCTGCTCTGGCGTGGCCGGGTGATGGAGATCAGCAGCGTGCTCGAGCGCGAGGCCCGGTCTATGCACGAAATCCTGGCGAGGGAGGATGCGACATGATTACGCAAGGCGTCGGCGCACCTCGCGTTATGGACGGCCAGACGGGCAAGCAATTGACGAATGCGTTCGTCACCGTCAAGACGGCCGGCATCCGCGAGCTTGCGGAGAGGCTTGAGAGGATTGGTGCCAAGATGGGGGAGCCGAAGGCACTTGAAGAATGCGTTAAGAAGGCCGGCAGGCACATTGAGCAGGGATACAAGGCCAAGATCAACAACGTCACTGGCAACCTCAGTAAGTCGGTGCGGATTGAGACAAAGACCTACAACGCCGCCGCCGTAGCAATCATCGGCCCGTGGCAGACCGGAGCAGCCGGTGCCACGTCGAAGCAAGCATCTGGTAACGCGGCTTGGCTCCACGAATTTGGGAGTGACGCCAGAAAGCCTGGGACGAAGGGTCGCCGAACATACCTGAATGTGCATCAAATGATCAACGGGAAGATGAAGCGGCACTCGTCTGCGAACAATCAGCAATTCGCAAATATGGCGAAGGGCTACTACTTCTTGATGGGCAGTAAGTATGAGGCGACTCGGCAGGCGGGCATGGGCAAGGGTTATCCGCACGATTTCGGCGAAACAAACGGCAAGATGCACCCAGTCACGCTCCACCCCGGCGAGACATACGGCGCAATGCCTGCTCGGCACGCGATGGAGAAGACCATCGGCGAGCAGCAGGGGGCCGTGTTCAACACGCTGAAGACCGCCATCCAAAACACTTTAGACAGGCTTGAATCGTGATCATTTCCCCCGAGAAGCACGTTTTCCAGCGGCTCGTCACCACGCCTGCCGTGGCGAGGCTGGTCGGATTTCAGGTCTACCCAATTGCTGTTCCGAAGACCGCCACGCTCCCCTTTTGCGTCTACAAACGGAACAACATCACGCGAGAGGCGGCGTTGCTTGGGCCAATTTATCAGCCGGTCGTCAGCATCCAGATAGCCTCCTGGGCACTCTATTACGACGCCGCCCGCGAACTTGCTGATGAGGTGCGATTGGCTCTGGATGGCCGCACCGGCACGCTCTCGGGATGTACAATTAGTGATATACGGCTGGTTTCCGAGACGGATGACTATCTAGACCCAGCAGCCGTGGGAGCACAACTCCCGCCCGCATACGAAGTTCGACAACTATTTCAAATTCGGTGGCAAGAGGCCACTGAGTAAGACTTTAGCGCAAGGAGGCGCACTATGGCCGGTGTTGCAGCGATGGGCATCACGATCACCTACAACTCGCAAGGGTTGACGGCGACGAGCTTCAATGTCAATGACACAATCGACAACGCGGACGGCTCGCACCTCGGCCAGTCGGTTGGCAGCCGTCGGCAGTATGTGCCTACGTTTGTGCAGAGAGAAGTCTCTTGTGACTACATCGGCACTGATATCGTTAGTGCGACAACTGGTGGTATCAGTATCACTGGGCAGGGCATTTCGTTCACGGGAAACGCTACGCTTGTGTCTTCGTCGCTTACCGGCAGTGTCGGCGATCTCCTCAAGGGCAGCGCTACTTGGCGCGTTGCCTAACTGTGGAGAGGTGACCCGTCATGGCTGGGGTTACCGCACACGGCGCGCGAGTTACGTTCTTGGGCTTTGCTGGAGATGTCACTGGCATCTCAGTAGAGACGCCGAAGGCGCAGGTCACAGATATGACCGCCGTCGGCGATGGCCTTGGTCACAGTGTTATGGTGCCGACCGGAGAATGGTCTGGCGGCACCATAACTGTGGACTTCTTAACGATAAATTTCGACCCGCAGGCGTTCGTGAGGCTGACGGGCCAACTGACACTCGCATCCCCCGGCTACACAGTGAGCCGTCGCGTGATATGCGAGTCAGCATCTATCGGCGCGCAGGCCGGTGACCTCGTTCGCGGGTCGCTCAAGTTCTTATTTACTGATTACACAGGCACTTAGTCGGCAGGATGCCGCAAAAACACTTTCTCGGAGCAGATAGATATGGCACTAGATCGTAAGAGCATCCTGGCCGCCGATGACGTTCGCAAGGAAAAGTTCCCGGTGCCCGAATGGGGCGGCGACGTTTTTCTTCGCGTTCTTACCGGCACCGACCGCGACCGTTTTGAGGAGTCCTACTCAGAGCAGAAGATGAAGGCATTCAGGATTCGCTTCCTGCTTCTGGCTCTCTGCGACGAGGCTGGTAAGCGTCTCTTCGGTGACGACGAGAGCGAGATTCTCGGCGACAAGTCGTCGGTCGTGATCAACCGTCTCTTCGAGGCTGGCTGGAAGTTGAATGCCCTCACGCAGGAGGCAGTGGATGCCCTGGGGGAAGATTCGCAGCCCGCCCCGAGCGGCGATTCTACTTCCGTCTAGCCGCCACGCTCGGCATGAGCGTCAAGCGGCTGCTGGAGGAGATGGACAGCAAGGAGATTGCCGAGTGGTATGCCTATGACCAGCGGTGGCCGTTGCCAGACCACTGGGGCCAGACGGCCAGACTCTGCCGGGTGATCATGGCTGCGTCTGGGAACTACAAGAAACACGACATCCCAGAGGAAGCCGTGTTTATCCCTACTGTCGTCAAGCCGGAGCAGTCTGCTGCTCAGTTGATTAACGAGCTAAACAAACTGAAAACGCCACTGCCAGGATGAAGTAATGGGAAATGGCTATCTCGGCAAGATTAGCGCAATCGTCTCGGCAAATACGGCCGACTTCGACAGTAAGCTGTCGAAGTCGGCCAGGGAAGTGTCGGCGTTTGCTCGCACTGTTCAGAACAATTTAACGTCCGCATCAAGCCGAGCGGCAAAGTCGCTTGAGGGCATCTACACGCCCCTTCAGAAGTTCGAGCGTTCGCTTCAAGCCGCAGCCTCGATGAAGCTCTCGTTCAAGGGCTTCCCTGGCATGATTAAGGACTTGGATGCACTCCAGCAACGGCTGAACTCAAGTCTGTCGAAGCGGCAGATCGATATCGTTTTGAAGACGACTGGGATGAAGAGCATCACCGAGGTTCGGGATGCACTTTATGGCTTGAAGTCGAAAGACATTGAGATTATCACTCGCTTCGGGGGCTTGGAAAAGGTCAATCAGCTTCGTGAGCAGATACGCTCGTCGAAGCCGGTTATTGAGGTGCAGGCTAACGTAGACAAAGCGAAGAGTCGCGTTGCAGAAATCGGCCAGCAACTCAAGGCGGCTCGCGAGTCTGGTGGTGCGGTTGCCGTAAGTGTTCAGTTGCTCGAGAAGGAACTGGCGGCGGCCGAAAAACAAGCGTCAAAACTTGAGCGAAAACTTGCCAAGGCCATTCGCGTAGAGGTCGGCGTCGATGCCGATCTAGCAACGCTAGACGCTGTTGCGGAAAAAGCCGAGCGAGCCGGAGGCTTGCTCGGCAAGCTAGCCACGCTGATGGAAGGGCTTGGAAAAGCGGACTTCAGCGCTGCTGCCGACAAAATGCGGCAGTTGGAGTCCGTTGCGACAGAGATCACAAAGCCGCTTGAAGCTGCCGTCGCAAAGCTGTCTGGACTCGGCACGAATGTCGCCGCTGCTTTCCAGCCGGCCTTAAAGCAGACGCAGAAAAGCGTCGAGATGATTAACTCCACTATTAACAGGCAGGGGTCATCTTCGGGGCAGCTTAAAGACAAGACACTGGAATCATACTACGAATCAGTTCGCCAAAAAGCTGACCGAACTGTCTCTTCAATTGAACGACTGAATCAAGTCGCGCAGCAATCCGGTCAGATAAAGACTGGAAAAGAATTTGTCTTTGAACAGCCAAGGATGAACGAGGCGCTGAATCGCGGTGCAGATGTCGGCGCTCAAGCCGCCGCTTTGCCTGCGGAAGCACTTCGCACGAACCCAGCGCTGATCCAATCACTTGTGGAGATTCGCCGCCTTTCCAACGAGGCAGAGGTGGCCTACGCAAAGTTCTTGAGCGTTAAGGATCAAAAGCAACCAACCGGCGAGTCACAGAAAGAACTTGACGCCGTGGTTAAGAAGTTGCTTGATGCCCAGGCCGTCGCTGAGAAAGAAATCAAGGTCGTCCTTGATACCGCAGAGGCAAGCCGAAAGGCAACTGAACTCAAGGCCAAGATCGTCGCGCTGAAAGAAAATGTCGCGTTCACGGTCACAGGCAAGGTGCAGAACTTCGATCAAGCTCGCGGCGAACTCTCGCGACTGCAAGGCGACCTAAAGAAACTGGAGGCTACCCAGAGAGCACCGATTTCCAGAAAGATTGTGGCACTCGGCAAGCTTGTCGAATCGGGCGACATTAATTCCCTTGAGACTGTACGGAACCTGATCCAGCAGATTGAGAAAGCTGTCGGCAAGAAACTCAGGCTCAACATTGAAAAAGCTCAGGCGCAGAAGGCTGCCGATGAGCTAGCAACAAGCCTTTCCCGATTTAAGGAATCAATCTCGTTTACCATCACCGGCAAGGTGCAAAACCTTGAGCAGGCTAGAAGTGAACTAAGCCGGCTCCAGTCGGATGTAGACAAACTGACCGAACCGCAAAAAATCGCAATTGCGCCAAAGCTCCAAGATTTGGGCGAGTTGGTTGCCGGCAATCAGATCGCCGACCTTGAAAAAGTACGCACGTTAATTTCGGAGATTGCCGCTCAAGCCAGCAGCGACATCAAGATCAATCTTGATGCAAAAGATGCTGATGCTAAGGCGATTGAACTTAAAACCAAAATCAATGCACTGAAAGACGCCGTAACATTCACGGTCACAGGCAAGGTGCAGAACTTTGACCAAGCTCGCGGCGAACTCTCGCGACTGCAAGAAAGCTTCAGAGAACTTGATAAATCGCAGCGCAAGCCAGTTGCCGGAAATATCGTAAAGCTTGGAAAGCTAATTGAAAACGGCGATGTGTCTTCACTTGAAACCGTTCGCCGGTTGATAGATCAGATCGAGCGAACGATTGGCAGGAAGCTGAAAGTAAAACTTTCGACAAGCGAGGCCGAGCAGGAGGCAGTCAGACTCAAGGCTCGCCTAGACTCGCTGCGAACGCAAGTGACGTTCTCCGTCACCGGCAAGTTCTCAAACGCAAGCCAGATTGAAGCGGAAGTTGCCCGTATTTCGGACGACATACAGAAGCTGGACGCCACTCAGAAAGCTGCGTTTGGCAGTCGCGCTACGCTTGTAATTGACTTGCTTGGCACCGGAAAGGTTCAAGATGCCGCCGCCGAGGTTGAGAAACTTCGTTCCGATATCAACACGCAGATGGACGTGGATGTCAGGACAGATAAAGCCGACGCCCGTTTAGGAACTCTAGACGAAGCGTGGGCAGCTTCGATTCGCGGTTTGCCAGAAACAGAGACTCAGATCGATGAGTTCTTCAAGAGGGTGCTTGCCGACATCGGCAAGCTTGAAGCAGCAGACCGCATTGACTTCGACCCGATGATTGCCAGCATTCGGCAGCTTATCGCGTCAGGAGCACCGATATCGTCAGTAGCGGACGCGCTTCTTCAGCTTGAGGATGCACAAAAGAAGGTAAACGCGGCTGGCAAGCAGGGCGAAACAATTGCCAAGCTATCGCCTGGGGCTGCTCGAACGGATCTAGAGCAGAGGCTTGAGGCGGCAAAAAAGCGGGCAACAAACCCAATGGCTCCCGCAGGCGAGTCTGTAGAGGACGTTGGCCGCGAAGCAGACGTTCGCTCTTCGCTCGGGAAGGACATCGGAGACAGTTCGCGGCAGACCGATATGCTCAAGGGCAGCATCACCTCCCTGAAGAGCAAGATCGATACGCTTCCCGAGCCGATGCGGGCCAGATTCGTTCCCGCCATCCGAGATGCCGAGCGCGAGTTCATCCGGCTTTCGACGGCGGCGGCACCAGTGGCCGCCGAGATCGAAGCGGCCCGTCAGCGGATGATTCATTTGACGCAGGACGCCACGCGAGCCGGTAGGGCGATGAACTTTGCCGAGTCCTTTGGCGGCCGAGGAACAACCGGCATACGCCTGGGCCTAGACGAGCGTGCCCTGCGCGGATACGAGGGGTCGCTGGGTGCGTTGCAGGGGGCGCTGATGCGGACGCAGGCAACTGCTCGCGGGCCAGCCGTCGCCGCGTTCAACAATTTGAGGAACGCTATTGCCGAAGCAATGTCGGCAGGGACGCTTGAAGAGCCTGCTACAAGGCAGCGAATTCAGCAGCTTCAAACCACGGCTGTTCAGACGACCTCGCGGGCTGGAGGAGGCAGCGTTCGCAGAATTCAGCAGGAAATGCAGCGGGCGGGCGACATCGGCCGAGGAGGATTTGACAATCTGTCGCTCGCGGCTAATCAAGCCGCATTCGCAATCGACGACTTTTTGTCTTCCACAGGCGGCATAGACCAAAAACTTCGAGCCGTCAGCAACAACATTACACAAATGGCCTTCGTCCTTGGAGGCACGACTGGGTTGTTCGTTGGTCTTGGTGCAGTGCTGGCGGGCCAAGCGCTTGTTGGACTTATTCGTTGGGCAAACAGCGGCCGAACAGCAGAAGATCAGACAAAGGCACTTAACGAAGCGCTTGCTCGGCAGAAAGGTCTTGTCGAAGACTTGGCGCAGGCTTTTAGGTCGCTCGGCGATAGTATGTCAAAAGGGGCGTTTTCAAGCGGCGCAGAAAAAGGTCGGCAGTTCGGGCAAAGCGTGTCCGAAATTCGCCGTAAGCAACGAGAGCTACGCGAAGGTCGTGTTGCTGAACTTGATCCAGGGTTCCAGCAAACAGCGGCAAATATCAACAAATACAAGCGAGAGCTTGAGACGGAGACAGATGTCGGACGGAGAGTCGCGCTCGCCAGAAGCATTCGGGAGTCTGAAGGTGCCAATAGCGATCTTCCAAATGTTCTGACAAATAGACGCCCCCAGCTTGGAGGCGCAGAGTTTGAGACGCAAGGCTTGACTGGATTCGTTGAACGGCTCCGACGATATTTTGGTAGTTCCGCAGCGGTTCGCCCCACTGGCACTGGCGAGATCATAACACCAGAAGATGTTCGCCGAGTGCTGGCGCAGGAAGCACTTAGAAACGTAGCGCCTCGCGACAAGCCTGGGGGGCGAGTTCTCACGCAGGCTGAAAAAGAAGACCGCGCCAACAGGATTGCGGCGCGATCTGGCGATTCGTTGGCTTCGCAGCGTGCCGCCATTGAGTCAATCATCGGGGAGTTGCGTCCGCTTGCAGATCGGCGCGAGTTGGGTGGCTTTCAGTCCGCGCCGTCGGCCACTGCAAGCGAGACTATTGGCAGACTTCAATCACTGCTTGAGCAGCTAGAGTCGCCGTTCCAGAAGGCCGTAGACGATATGGCCGTGAAGGTCGCGACTGCCTCAGAGGAGGCTGCGCGATCCATTCGCGATGCCCAAGAAGACGTTGCCGACGCGATACGCCGAGGTGTCCCTGGGGCCGCAGAGTTCCAGCGCCAGCTTGACTCGCTCACTAACGACCTTCTTGACGCCGACGCAGAGCTTGTTCACGCGATTGAGATGTCAAGGACGGTAGAAGACCCCGCAAAGCGAGAGGCGGTTGTAAAGCAGGCTGAAGACAAGGTCGCAGCCGTTCGCATGAAACAGGCTGAGACTGAGGCCAGAGCCAGGGAGATGCGTCTCGGCAGGACGATGGGTGGTGCTAGGCTCACGCAAGCCGTCGATTCTATGGACGGAAACGAGCGGTTCAGAAATGAACGTGCTGGCCTTCGTTCCAAGGGCGTCAGCGTAGCAGACGCCGAGAAAGAGGCCGCAAGGCGAAACGACCGCGCTACGGAATCCGTAAGCAAGCGACGGCAGGAGCTTCGCGATGCCATGCTTGAGTTGCTGAGGGTCGGAGATGTCGGCGGTGACACGGGGCAAGCAGAGGCGGCCGTCACCAAAGCCAAAGCCGACCTTGAAGCCGCCGACGCCGCCGCCGCCGCCGCCGCAGCGGAACTTGAGTTGGCTAAAGCGACGAGCGAGGCGACGGCGGCCGAGATTGAAATGTCTATTGCCCTGGAGAAGGCAATTCAGCGCACCCGCAGGCTCGGCGAATCCGCACAGCAGAGGTCTGAGTCAAACGCCAACGCTGCTCAGAAGGCGTTTGAAGACAACCCGATGGAGGCTGGAACTCTGGAGGCCAGGGACGCTGCCGAGCGGCAACTCATCGACGACCGCGCCCGCATTGCGCAAGCTCAGAACGACTTGGACAACAAGCGGCTGGAGGTGAAGGCCGACCCGCGGCTGGTGAGGATATCCGAGGAATTGGAGGCCATTGTTCAGCGGCGTAAGGACTTGGAGGCTAAGAGCGACATTAACCGCGGCCTCCCCGAAGCAGAACAAAACGAACTCAATGCCGCAAGGAAGCGCGAGATTGAGTTAATGCGGGAGCGTGAGCATGTCCTTCGACAGTTGACAGAAGCTGAACGCAGGCAGCAAGACGCCATCAACAACGGCATTGCCGCCCGCGAACGCGAGAACGAGAAGAATCGCCGTCGAGGCGAAGGGCATGTAATGGAAGAACGCATGGCCGCCGCAAGGCAGATTGAAGAGGAGTCTCGTAGGCAGCGGGATGAGGCAGAGCAGAAGTTTCTTGATAACCCAACAATCGAAAACGATCAGAGAAGAAAACAAGCCGAGGAGCAGCACCTTGAAGACCGCGCGAGGGCGCAGCGATTACAGGACAAGCTTGAGAGAAGAAAAGCAGAGGTAGAGGAATCGGAGCCTGTTCGGAGACGGCGGGCAGATATTCAGGGGCGAAACGAGGAGCTTGCCAAACTTGCTGAAAAAGAAGCGAACCGGCCATTGACGGAAGAAGAGCGTCAAAAAAGGGAGGATCTCCAAGGACAAAACAGAGACGATCAGATGTTGATTGATGCCGCAATGGAAGAAGGCACCTCCGTTGAAAGGCAAGTCATGGAATTGGAGCAAATAAGGCTGAGAACTCGCGCCCAAGCCCGCCGCGGCAGAAAGCTCGGCATGACTGATCGTGAACGATTCCGCGAAGAATTCCGCGAGGGGCCAGGGGCTGAAATAAATGCCCACGCCCAAGAACTGCCAAACAATGAGAGGCCGAAATTCCTCCGGCAAGCCCTAAAGAACCAGATGGAAGAGCAAGCCCCGATGCTTCAGCAGTTTGAGGAGGAGCGTCAAACTGCTCGCCTGCAAGGCCCGTCTCGAGCCGCTCTCCAAATGTCCGACGTTTCCTCGACGCAAGGCTCGTCCGAACTGACGCGACTTATTCGAGGCGACGATTCGGCGAAGG